>Ga0214925_100768_pt1 | contig 11119 bp, 12 predicted proteins | sample Stichaenrichment_FD_168299 | JGI IMG/M metagenome (GOLD analysis project Ga0214925, IMG submission 168299) | Xylose enriched microbial communities from anaerobic bioreactor in Madison, Wisconsin, United States - 63SRT | ecosystem: Engineered > Bioreactor > Anaerobic > Unclassified | place: USA... | reverse complement strand
TGCACATCAAGCCAGCCTTGCTCAATCCAGTTATAGACCGTCTTGTAGGCAATCCCAACTACATGGGCAACTTGTTCAGGGGACCACTTCTGGACTTGAATCTTTTCCTCGATCAAGTGTTTAAGGTTTTTAGTGAGCGAAGACTTCCGCCCCCGTTGACTAACCTTTCGTTCAAAGTCAGTTTGCGCTAGCCCAGCCTGGTACTCACTATTTAGCCGGTGAAGTTCGTTAAAGATGGTGGTCTTACTAAAGCCTAAGTAGTTAGCGATGTATCGCAAGGAACGTCCTTCATTATGAAGCGTTTCAATGACAACACGGTTCTGGAATGATAAAATAGTGGTGCTCATCAAGGTCCTTCTTTCTAATGGATTGTGTGGTAACACCAGTAAAGACCTTGATGGTTTTTTCTGTCCACTTAAATGTTCAACTTAAATTTTACAATCTGCCTAATAAATAAAACAAGGTAAATACAGGCACGTTTGACAGTACCACGATTCACATAGGGGGAAGACCATTGAAATCCACCATTTTACTAGTCGAAGACGAGGTGGGCTTAGCCGACTCACTCAAAACCGAATTCGAGCTCGAGAACTTCAATGTGCTCTGGGCCAATGACGGCCTAATCGTGCTGGACATGTTCCGGCAAAACGAGGCCCAGATTGATTTAATCATTTTGGACTGGATGCTGCCGCACCTGGACGGCTTCAGTGTGCTGCGCCGCATTCGCAAAACCAGCCAGGTGCCGATCATCATGCTGACGGCGCGCGATTACATCGGCGATAAAGTGGCCGGGCTGACCGGCGGCGCCGACGACTATGTCACCAAACCATTTGAAATGGAAGAACTGATTGCCCGGGTCGAAGTGGCCCTGCGCCATTCGCAGCCGGCGGCCACCACTGCCGCCGTGTATACTGCTGGCAATTTGAATGTGGATACGGACACCAAACGCGTCACCCGGGGCGGTACCATCATCCCCCTCACCCAGCGAGAATACGAGCTGCTGGTGGCGCTCATCAGTCATCAAAACGAGCCCTGTTCGCGGGAAGATTTACTGGACACGGTGTGGGGGGTCGATTTTGACGGCCAGCCAAACATCCTGGACGTCTATGTCCGCAATCTCCGGAGCAAAATCGACACTCCCAACCAACCTAAGCTGATTCACACTGTCCGCGGCGTGGGCTACATGCTTTCCGAACACGTGGCGGAATAAGGCCCTAATATGAAAAAAAACAAACAATCTAGCGCAGCCATCATGCTACGCAGCATGATGCGCTTCATCATCATTGTCACCTTGCTGCTTGGCGCTGCCATCATCATCGCCGTGGGCCATCAGCTGCTGGAAGATGTTCAAACCACCACCAGTCATATCACCGCCAGTCTCAAGCAAACCGACATTGATGGCGATGATGACTGGGAAAGCTGGCGCAAAAACAGCACCCTGGACACCAGCGCTACTTATGTTTATGTCCACAACAAGCGCGCCGATGCCAAGGTCAGCCAATACTTCTCCCCGCACGCGGAAAAAGTCTTAAAAGTGACCCCCACTAAGGTGCCGTTTTTAACCAATGTCTATTATCGCCCAGGCATCGGGCTGCTGTACCATCGCATGGTGCACGCGCGCGGGATTTACTACACGTTGTGGCAAAACACGAATCCCCAGCTGGCGGTGCTGCTGCGGGTGATTGAAGTCACTGCCATCCTGCTGGCGGTGACGCTGCTGGCCACGCCGCTGTACATTCGCCAGCTGACCAAGCGACTGACGGATCCTCTGACCACGCTGTCTCACACGACCCAGATGATTGCCGGCGCCAAAGAACCTGGCACGATGCGGCTACCGGTCCCGGCGCAACCGACTGAAGTGACGGAACTCGCGGGTAATTTCAACGAGTTGCTGAGCATGTTGAATGAACGCCAGGAGCAGCAAAAACTGTTCGTGATGAACGCCGCCCATGAGCTGCGCACTCCGATTGCCACTATTCGCAGCCACGCCCAGTTGATCGAACGTCACGGCAAGGATCACCCGGAAATCATTACCAAGTCGGTGGGCTACATCACCGAGGAATCCCGGCAAATGCAGCACTTGATTGATGAGCTCCTGCAACTTTCCCGCGCCGACCGGCTCGCGCTTGACCTGACCCCGCTTGATCTCAGTGCCACAGTGACTACCATCATGCAAAAAATTGCTGGGACCTTCGAACAAACCGTCACCACCGAGATTCAGCCTGACATCCATATCACCGGCAACGAAAGCGCGATTGAGCAAATTTTGGTCAACCTAGTCACCAATGCCGCGAAGTATTCGCCAGCGGCCAGCCAAATTACCGTCACCCTCACCCAACAGGCTAATGAGGCGGCGGCCCTGGCGGTGAAAGATCAAGGTAGCGGCATCAGTGCTGAAGATAAAAGCCACATCTTCGAGCGCTTCTACCGCAGCGCCGATGTGCGCGGCACGGTAGCTGGCACCGGCTTAGGGCTAGCCATTGCCACGCAACTCGCTCAGCTCAGCAATAGTGAGCTGACGGTCGCCGACGATCAGCCGCAGGGCACCATTTTCACGTTGATTTTCTCCACCAAATAAACTTTTTCATGCCGCTCAAAAATATTTTTGAGCGGTTTTTTTGCGCCGAATATTAGTAATCTGAATATTTTTCAGCTAAATCACCCTTGATACTGGCACTGCCGCGGTGAAAGCTGAAGATTATTGAGTTTCGGGTTAGTTTTCATGAGTGGGCGCACCGCGGGATTGTTGTTATGCTGGGTTCATCCTGAAAGTTCAGTCAAGGGGGAACACATCATGACCGCACTCATTACACTGCTACCTAACCTTAATCAATTGTTGCCGCAGCTCATCAGTCAATTCGGCTCACTCATCTATCTTGGCTTGTTCGCCATGATCTTCATTGAAACCGGCGTCGTGGTGCTGCCCTTTCTGCCTGGCGACTCGCTCCTATTTCTCTGCGGCTCGCTGGCGGCGATGGCCAATCACAGTTTGAACATCTGGGTGCTGTTCGGCCTGCTCAGCGTGGCCGCGGTGCTTGGAGATTCGCTTAACTTTGAAATCGGTGAACACTTCGGGCTGCGCCTCGCGCACAGCGCCAAGCTCAGCCGCTTCATCAAACCCGCCTACCTCGAACGTTCGCAGCGCTTCTTCGACAAGCATGGGAAAGCCGCGATTTTCCTTGGCCGCTTCATGCCGATCATCCGCACCTTCATCCCCTTCACCGCTGGCGTGAGCCAGATGCGCTACCGCGACTTTGCCGCCTACAACGTACTTGGCGGGATCACCTGGATGGCGGTAGCCCTCGGCGCCGGTTACCTGTTCGGCAACATTGCTGTCGTTAAAACCCATTTCGAACTGATCATGCTGGCCATCGTTGTCATTTCCTTAGCGCCTGCCGCCTTCATGGCGCTGCGCCATCGCGGAGGTGCCGACGATGCCGACTAAAACCAAAACATTGCTAGGCGGGCTGAGCCTGATTGTCTTTGCCGCCTTAGCCCTCGGCGTTATCACGCATGCCGCCTGGCTTGCGCAATTGGATGCCGCGGCCAGCACTTTGGCCACGCGCGCCATTGATCCGACGAATACCGCGATTTTCAAAGTCGTCGCCACCCTTGGCAGTCCTGCCACCGTCATCGGCCTCACTGCGCTGTTGTGCCTGTGGTTGTGGCTCAAACAAGGCCCAGTCATCAGCCTGTGGTTCGCTGGCCTGCAGCTGGGCGGCTCCGCCATCACGGAAGGCTTCAAGCTGCTGATTGACCGCAGTCGCCCGCTCCATCAGCTGGTGCTGGATCACGGCGCTAGCTTCCCCAGCGGCCACACGTTTTGCACGGCGCTGCTCGTGTTCACCTTGTGGACGCTATGCCTACCACACATTCAAGATCAAGAAAGCCAGCTGATTACCATATTGATTGGCATTGGCTGGATTGCCATGGTGGCCATTTCGCGGGTGTATCTGCGCGACCACTACCTCTCTGATGTGCTTGCCAGCGTGTGCTTAGCTGGCGGTTGGTGGCTGCTCGTCACGCCTGTTCAAGCCTTTATTCAAACTAAAATGCGTCAGTTTTTACCGGAAAGGATGTTGAAATCATGGCCACATCAAAATTAACGATTGTCGTTCCAGCCTACAATGAAGAAGAGGTGCTGACCTCCTCGGTGCAAAAATTACTGGCCGTTGAAGACCAAATCGCCGCGCAAGCCGTTCTGGGCCAGCGCGCCGACATCCTGATCGTCGATGATGGCTCCAAGGATCACACCTGGGAAATCATCGAAAACCTGCACGCCGCGAATTCCCGGATTCGGGGACTACGCTTTTCTCGCAACTTCGGTCATCAGTCGGCGCTGATCGCCGGCATGAGTGAAGCCGTGAAAACCGCGGACATGATTGTCACCATCGATGCTGACCTGCAAGATGATCCTGACAAAATCGTCGACATGGTGGATGCCTACGCAGATGGCGCCGATATCGTCTACGGTGTCCGGAATAATCGGGAAACCGACAGCTGGTTCAAGCGCACCACGGCCCAAGGCTACTACAAAGTCCTGAAGCTGCTAGGGGTTGAACTGGTGCCGAATCACGCGGATTTTCGCCTGATGTCCAAGCGCGCGGTTGAAACCTTCCTTCAGTACCCGGAACGTAACATTTTCATTCGCGGCCTGATTCCTAAGCTTGGCTTCAAAACTGCCGAAGTCTTCTACAAGCGCACCCCGCGCATGGCGGGCGAATCCAAGTACCCGCTGAAAAAAATGCTGGCCTTTTCCTGGGACGGGATTACCAGCCTGACGATTGCGCCGGTGCGGTTCATTCTCATTCTGGGTACCTTGTCTTGCCTACTGGCGGTGGGCATGGTGGTTTACGCCATTGTCATGACAATGCTGGGGCTCACCGTGCACGGCTGGTCGGCGTTGATGGTGTCGCTGTGGTTCGTTGGGGGCATCCAAATGATCAGCCTCGGGGTGATTGGTGAATACATCGGCAAGCTCACCACCGAAGTTAAACATCGCCCGCGCTACACGGTGCAAACGATTCTGGATTAAGGTGAGGGTATGAAAAAGATTAAACCCGCCTTTCTGCCAGCAATTTTAATCCTCTGCCTGCTCATTGGCAGCATCGGTAACCTGACCAGTGTGCTCGGGGTGCCGGCGCTGTTGGTGGTAGTGCTCCTGGGCGCGGGGCTTTACTTCGGGGCGCCCCGACTTGACCATTTGTCTACAAGGCAGCTGCGCTGGGGCATTGGCCTTGGCTTACTGGCGATGCTGATTGCCCAGGTGGTCGTGTTGCACGTGATGCCCAACACCGTTTACCACGATCCGTACCGGGTACTGTCGCAAGCCGACCAGCTCGCCGCCGGCCACATGACCTGGGATATCACCTACTTCTGGCGCTACGCCAATAACGTGCCGCTGGCTTATCTGCTCTCTCTGTGGTTGCGGCTGACGCAACTGGTGGGCTTAAGCACCAATCTTTCGGTGCACCTGCTGAGTATCTTGGTGTTGGACAGCTTTATTGCCCTGGCGCTGCATACGATTTGGCAGCTCAGCCAGCGCGCCAGCCTGCTGGTCGTGGCCTTCGGTTTTTTCGCCTTGACGCCGTTTGCCTACACCTACTACCTGCAAGTCTTCTACTCTGACTTGCCAACGATGCTGGTGCTGCTCATCATCATGCGGAGTCTGCTGAACTGGTCGCAGAAAACGTCGCGCCAGCGCTGGTTTGCCGGCAGCGGACTAGTTGTTGCCGTGATGCTCGGCGCCATGCTCAAGCCTAATATGGTGGTCTTGTTGCCAGCTCTGCTGATTGTCGGCCTGATTCTGGCCCGTCAGCACCTCTGGCGACAAGCCAAACTGACCCTGCCCATCCTCTTGATTGTGCTGGGTTTCGGGCTGAGTCTGCCGGCGACCAAAGTCATTGACGTGGCAGCCAATTATCAACCCCGCACCGCCTTTTCGTTCCCGGCGACCAACTGGATCTTGATGGGCTACAACCAGCACAGCAACGGCGGCTACTCCGGCAAGGATGTCGGACGTGCCATCAAGCAGCCCAGCCAAGCCGCCCGCCAGCGGTACAATTTGAAAACCATCCCCAAGCGCATCAAAACTCTCGGGGTGGTTGGCGTCATCCGGTTGTGGGTAGTGAAGTTAGGCATCGTGCTCAATGTCCAAGGCATTCAGCGCTGGTACAACGGCGGCTTCCGCGCCGCACCTAGTTGGTACAGTAATCATGCTGGCTTCTATCAGGGACTGACCGTGATTGGCTATGTGGCCGCGACCCTGCTCATGTGGGGCGCACTGATGCTGAAGCTCTTACGGTGGCGGCCAGATCTGACCGACCCGCATCAAATCCTTGCACTGCTGGCGGTGACCACTGCCCTTGGCTACCTGGCTTTCCACACCCTACTGTGGGAAGTTGAACCGCGCTATGGTCAAGCCATTTTGCCGCTGCTCTGGGTGGCTTTGGCGGCCATCCCGCGTCAGGCCAGCCAGTCGCGTCCCCGCTGGGCGAACCAAGCTAGCCTCCTCAATGGCGCCACTGCTTTACTCGTCGTCTTTGGGGCCGCTGGTGTGCTTGGCGCTCAGCTGCCACAAAAGCAAGTGATTGCCGCCCAGCGCAGTCAGCTATCCGTGCAGTATCACGCCAAGCCCAAGGCCGTGACGCCAGGCACCGTGCTGGCAGAGGTGGTCGATGTGAACGCGCCAGCGAACTATTTTTCCGTTCAGATTCATGCTGGTAGTCAGGTGCAAGTCACCCTCACTAACCTTGCCACCGGGCAACATTATCGGTTAACGATGGCTGGCAGTGTGGCCCGCCTGCACCACCAGCTCGCCGCTGGGCAATATCGGATTACCGTTCAAAACCTCACCACCCGCGGCCAGCAGGTCGATGTGACCCACACCTACCATTATCAGCTCGCTGCTCACCCGCTAACGGTGAACGGCCAATCACAGCCCACCGCCTCGTTGATTTATACCTGCATGCAGCGCTGAGAAAGGAGCCTTTTTATGGAAAAACCAATCACTACCCTTTACAGCAAACACGGTACAGCCTTGCGCTACCTGATTGTTGGGGGCTTCACCACCGGCATTAATGTGGTGCTGTTCTTCGGCCTGACTCACCTTGCGCGGCGCGTCACTGCTGGCGGACACGGCGATTTTGTTCATCGGCCTCACCTTAATGCACGGTTCGCCGCTGATTGTGAAGCTGATCGACCAGGTCGTCGTCATCGTGCTCAATTACGGCTTCAGCAAACTAATTTTCGCTTAACGTAAAAATGGTCCCAGCAGTGGAAACTGCCGGCATCCGCCAGCGCTGCGTCGACCACGTTCATCACAGCCAGCGAATGCGCCATCCGCTGCTTGGCGGCAGCCAAATCGTGATGCGCAATCATCGCTTCGAACGCGACGAACTCTTCGTACATGCGGTGCCGGTCAACTTTGACATCAACGGTTTCCTTGGTCCCGTCATTCAGTCCCTCGGTGAAGCCAGTCAGCACATTCACCGGCCCGGCGATTTGAATCGACCCGCGGTTGCCTTGATGTCTTTCTTTTTTAGTTGGCATAAATAAATCAATGACCTTATCACCAAAACTCATACTGTTGCCTCCTATCCATTAAAAATTGATCAAGTTCTTTAAAATCTCTTGGACTTCTTGACTAGTCAACACTTTGGCCGTCACATCAAAGTCCGTTAACGCATTTTCAATATCCCGTTTAACCTGTTCGATCTTTTCGTCTAAATGAGTGACCGCTAGGTTTAAGCTCTTAACACTTTTGTCCTTAATTGGCACCTTAACGATTAGCAGATGTTGCTTAGTTGTCATGTTTTTGGATTCTTGGACTTTAGTAAAGTGGTCCAAATAACTGGCTATGAGGTGAATTTTGAACTGTTGCTCCGGGTGGCCTTTTTGTAAGGCGAAATACCGCCGTTTGAGACCATTAAGATAAGCCGTCATATTGACGGGAATCGTCGGTTCTAAGACGAGAAGTAGAAGATTTAAAGTCTCAACGTGACAAACAGCTTGCTGCCAAAGACCAACAAATAAGTAGCAAAGACCGCCAAATAGATCATCTAACAAAATTGATAGATCAGCAGCAACAATCAAACGACAAGGACGATGCCTTGTCGAATAGTGAAAAACAAAAAAGAATGCATAAAAATAAACCCAATAAGAGTTGGTGGCATTTTTGGTAAAAATTAAAGTGTAAATTCAAGGCATAAAATAAAAATTGGTACTTAGGATAGAAAAATTTCTATCAGTACCAAATATTATAGAACCAAAATCCGTCTCAGTTTATTTATCGGCGGGACTTATGTCCCAGCCTCTTTCAAGTTTCAGTAAAAAATTGCTTTAAGCTAAATTTAAGGAACAACCGGCAAAATTTCATATATTATATTTAGATATAATTATATCTAGAGGTGAATACAATGAAAAAATTTGTTGTGGGGATCTTGACCTTCGCGATTGTGACAGCCATCATCATCGATAACTACTTTTTATTTATTAGAGGAAAGCTTAGTTCTGATGCTCAAAGGACGTCTCAATCGAGTACAACGACCACATCGTCCAGTCCCAACTCTACCAGCAAGACTTCAACCAGAAAATACAAGGATGGCACGTATACTGGCTCAACTGTCAGTACTCAGTGGGGCAACGTGCAGGTCCAAGCGGTTGTGACCAATGGCAAATTGACTAAGGTTACTGTTCTGAAATATCCAAACGTTAATCGTCGCGATAAGCAGATCAGCAGTCAGGCATTGCCGACGTATAAGTCTGAAGCAATTACTGCGCAGAGTGCCAATATTAAGTTGGTTTCCGGTGCCAGTGAAACATACAAGGGCTTCACCGGATCCCTGAAAAACGCATTGAAAAAGGCGGCGAATGACCAATGAAAACTTACCAGCAGACAATTGAATCCATGACAATGCCATTTACCATTATGATTGTTAGTGAACCCGACAGCTTATCAGAATCACGTTGGCATACAACAGTTACTCTTATTCAAACATATCTCGATCATGTGGACCATCTATTTTCACCATTTCGCTCAGATTCGCTAGTTACCCAATACCAACGTCATTCACTCGCCGTTACTAACTTTAACGCTGAATTTCAGGAAGTTTTTGCTTTGACAGTCATCGCGGAAGAAATGACAAGCGGGGCTTTTACCGCAAACTTTAGTGGTCAATACGACCCCACCGGCATCGTAAAAGGGTGGGCCATCGAAAGAGCATTTCAAACTTACCTAAAACCGTTGCTTAATACCGGAGCCATCGCGGTGGCCCTAAACGGTGCCGGTGATATTCGGGTTGGCGCGCTGGTTGACAGCGGGTACGAATGGCCGATTGGTATCGAAGACCCAGAAGATACTGGCCAAATGCTTCGGGAGATCAAGATCGCCAATGGCGCGGTGGCCACTTCGGGATCGTCAAAAAGGGGCGACCATATTCGCCGGCTTGATTCGGCAAATACCCTGACCCAAGCCACGATCATTGCCACAAACTTAATTGATGCCGACATGTTGGCCACAACCGCAATTTCCATGGGCCAAATACCGTTTCAAACCTTTGCTGAAACGCACAAGTTGAACGCTATTTTGCTCACAGCAGCTCACAAATTGATCATGATTGACGGTGACCAGTCATGAAAAAAATGACCGTATGGCAAATTCTGACTTGGGGCGTGATCCTCTTTGTTATTCCACTGCCACTGGTTCAAGCCATGGCAGTAGAACTGCCCAGTCTATACACCAGCACGTCCCTTGCAATTCAAATAGGATCGATCGCTTATGTATGGATGCTACTGGCGGTATATTTGGCAACCAAACCGAAATGGCTTGACAGACTAATTGGCCTACCCAGCATCTATTTTATCCACGGTGTTCTCAGCATGCTTGCGATTGCATTAGCTTACTTACACAAGGAAGGCACAAGTTCATATGGATGGATTAAAACCACTGGCAACTGGGCATTTGACCTCTTTTGGGGATTACTGGTTTATTCTTTGGTATTTATGGCCGGCTGGCTAACAAGTCGGTTCAAGCCGTTGCTATGGTTGAAAAAACAATTGGAAATCTTGTTTAAACATGAGTTATCCGTATGGATTCACAGGCTAAATTTGATTGCAGTGCTTCTCGTTTTCATCCACGTTCAACTGATCAGCTATATCACTAATATGACCATTTATATTTGGTTGTTTAATGGCTACACCATTTTTGTGACGGGTGCCTACCTACTACAAAAGTTGCGCAGTCGATACGGCTTAGCCCAAGGAAAACTCACAGCCATTCAACCCATTGCAGCTAACTTCTATGAGCTGACGATTCAATTCAAGTCGCATCATGCACTGAAATTGTATCCTGGTGACTACGTATTTATTAATTTTCCTAACATTGACCACCTGAAAGAATTGCATCCATTTTCCATTTTGAACAGCGTAGTAGACGGAACCATTACGCTGGCAATTCGCGGAGACGGTGACTTTTCCCGAGCCGTTCAACACGCCAAGGTAGGGTCAAAGGTTTTGATCGATGGCGGTTATGGTCGGTTTAACCCCATCATAAAACAACATCCTGATGACGAGTTGGTTCTAGTTACGGGCGGTAGCGGTATAGTTCCAATGATTTCATTAATGCGTGGGCTGCCAAACCGCCGTATCACTCTGTATTATTCCGCCCATAGCAAGGCAGGGTTGATCTACCAACAGGAAATTGAAACCTTGGCAGCACAACGAAACAATTTAACCGTGCACATTCAGCAAGGGCGGTTTTTCCGCAGTGTACCGCGTGACCTTATTCGACCCAATGTAACCTATCTGTTGTCAGGCCCGCTAGCGCTGGGGCAGAGTTGGCAAAAACAATTGCTGAATAATGGGATCAATGAGGAACGAGTATACTATGAGGAGTTTAGCTGGTAATGATCGCAATTCTAAGAAGCTGTCCAAGATCTATGATTTTTGATATACTTCTATGTAAAAAGCGAGTTTAAGCTATGAAAAATTATCTCAGCAATATTACTCGGCAACAATTTGAATTAATTCGACCAGCTTTAGAAAATTTTCGTAAGCGAACTAAGCCTCGAAAATATGACCTCTACGAGGTCTTCTGTGCGGTCCTATATGTCTTGAAAAC
>Ga0214925_100766_pt1 | contig 11131 bp, 14 predicted proteins | sample Stichaenrichment_FD_168299 | JGI IMG/M metagenome (GOLD analysis project Ga0214925, IMG submission 168299) | Xylose enriched microbial communities from anaerobic bioreactor in Madison, Wisconsin, United States - 63SRT | ecosystem: Engineered > Bioreactor > Anaerobic > Unclassified | place: USA... | reverse complement strand
AAAAATCGGCTTTTTAACTTTGACATAGAATAAATGTGGCGTCTTCCCTAAGTCCGTCGACGCGTGAGTTGGTGTTGCCAACCCAACCAATAATGCAACCCCCGTTATCATCCCGATACATAATTTCTTAAACATAACCCCATCCCTTCCTTTAGGCAGCTTTAAAGTTAATGCCCCTTACTTTTAATCGTACCAGTCTTGAGAGATTAATGGAAGAAGTGTTCTGAAACTTTCCTTTTGCTGGAATTCATTTTATGATATCTATAGTTATCATATACAAGTGTGTGGTGCAAAGCGGTCATCACCCGGAACTTAAGGCGTCGATTTGGGAAATCTCACTTTTGGATTTTTCAAACCAATCCTTTATTTGAAGCGGTGATGCTTTGAGGAGCTGTCCTGGTATAAATGTTGCTATTTTCCACAACTACGAAAAAGGAGTCTGATATCATGGCAAATAAAGTTACTCACGATAAGACGTATTCAACCAAAGTCAGTCAAGAAGTTGGTAATAAAGCCGAAGCCTACTTGGCACAATATGATATTAGCGTATCCGACTATTTAAGCGATGCGTTAACCAAAGCGGCCAATCATGAGGTTAAGATCATTAATTACCTCGATACTCCGGAAGCACTGGAAGCAAAAAGGGAAGCTGAAGCCGGCGAAGGGAAAACTTATGATTCTCTAGAAGAACTTTGGAAGGATCTAAACGATTGAGGGGCTTCTCGCTTTTAAACGAGTTAACCCACTCACGACAAGGTATTAAGAAGGAAATGGTACGACCATGAAAATTGACCAATTAATTGCAAAGGAACGGCGTAACGCTGAATTTAACCGCGAATATGAACTTGAGGGCGAAAAGCTGCAGATAGCCGTTGCCTTATATAAAGCACGTGAAAATGCCGGTTTAACCCAAGCTCAACTCGCTGAACGCGCCCAAACCACACAGGCAATTATCGCCAAAATTGAGCGTGGCGATAACGTTTCGATTGATAAACTTTCGTCAATCACTCATGCATTAGCAAAAAAATAAGGGTTCGTTTTGATTAAAAAAGGATGTTTACAGGGCCGCTTAAACCCTTGCAAACATCCTCTTTTATGCTTAACGATAAACCATTCCACCATCAACCAGAATTGTTTGACCGGTAATATAATCCGAATCCGGTGATGCCAAGAATGAAACTAATTTGGCAACATCTGATGGTACTTCGTAACGGCCTAACGATATTTCAGCACTGTATTTTGCGAATGCCTCACCTGGCTTCAATGACGGATCGTGCTTAACCATTTCGGCATCGATTCGATCCCACATCTTGGTCTTGGCAACACCCGGTGCATAAGCGTTCACGTTAATCTTGTATTTTGCCAATTCCTTTGAAGCCGTTTGCGTAAACGAACGTACGCCGTGCTTAGTTGCGGAATAGGTGCCCAGCATTGCATAGGACTCATGGCCGGCAATACTTGAAGCACTGATAATCTTACCGCCGCCACCTTGTTTAATGAACTGGGTAGCCGCAGCCTGGGTCCCATAAACCATTCCAAAGACGTTAATTGAAAAGACACGTTCCAGCTCCTTTTCGTCAATTTCCAGGAATGGCGTCACAGCTTCGATCCCCGCGTTATTAACAAAAACATCTAATCGGCCAAACGTATCAACCGCATGTTTAACCAACGCAAACTGATCGTCTCGCTTGGATACATCTCCCGCAAAACTCGTTACTTCGATCCCTTTATCCTTAAATTCCTTTTCGGTTTCAGCTAACAGATCTTTGTTGATATCATGAAGGACAATCGCAAAACCATCATTGGCAAGACGCTCTGCAATTCCCTTTCCCAAGCCACCTGCTGAACCGGTAACTACAGCTACTTTTTCTGCCATAATAAAGCCTCCCCTAAAATGAATCGGTTTAGATTAGTATCTGAATACGCTATCATATTACCCCGACCACAAAAATGTTGCACACAATTTGACTCCGAATTCGATGAATCTTTTATTGCTAAAAGTTGCTTTTGAATTCCTTAATACTTATGATCCAAAGCCTAATCCACCTCATTTCCATATCTCCTTTATAACACCATCTCAGCCTACTATTTTCTGATGTCTATGATTGATTTTTCCCAGTTTTTAGGTTATATGTTAAAGAAAACCAGGAGAATCCAAACGATGACACTTTTAAATTTAACTCGTGCATGGCCGGCACTTCAGGAACAAACAACCACTCACGTCATCCTGCCAAATAACATTCAATCGGATCATCCCCTACAAGTCCTCTGGCTGTTTCACGGACTCGGCGACAGTGGCAATGGTTGGATTCGAAAAACGAATTTGGAGGTTCTGACAAAATATACCAATTTAGCTGTTATTACGCCGGAAATGGGCAGAAGCTTTTACATGAATATGGCTAATGGCCTACCATACTGGGATTACCTAACTAAAGAAGTTATCCCCGAAATGAGAAAATTGCTTCCGCTATCCGCCAATCCAAAAGACAACTTTGTCGGTGGCGTGTCGATGGGCGGATTCGGGGCACTTAAACTTGTTTTTACCCATCCTAACTGGTTTAGTGCCGCCATCGCCATTTCATCGGTCGTTGATTTATCAATTTTACCGGAACTGATGCCGGACTGGCGCGGCATTTTCAATGACCCTATTCCCAAGCACTATCTGGAAAAGTTAGCATCCCAGGCACCACAGAGCTCACTGAAAAAAATCCGCTTTTATGACTGCATCGGCGATCAGGATTTCCTGAAAGCCGATAATGATTCTTTTGTGACTTATATGAAAACAAGGCTGAACTTGAACGTCACTTACAAAACATCGCCAGGTGACCATGACTGGTTATATTGGCAGTCGGTCCTGCCGGATGTTTTAACTTGGTTGTTGAAGGCTCGGCTTGATAATGGTCGGTCGGTGTTAAATTAGTCTGAAAATATATCAGAATAAGCCAAATATCGACACACACAAAAAGGAGGCTACCTCATGAAAGATAAAGCAGTTGAACATGATAAAAATGACAAACTCATTCAAGTTAGAATTGATAAATCAGTTGCCGCTCAAGCAGAGGACATTTTTAATAGAATTGGTGTGACGCCAACTACAGCAATCAACGCATTTTATCGAAAAGTCATCAGCACCGGTGGTATCCCGTTCAATTTAACAATAAGCCAAGATGATAAGGATGCTTTGGAGATTCGCCAACTAGCGAAGAAGATCCCTGTAGAACGATTAGACACCGACGAAAAAATAAAAAAATGGTTTGACGATCCGAGGTATGATTATTAATCCTTTTGATGTGGCTTGGATGTACGTTGCCTTTGTACAGGGAAAAGGTGGCAAGCGAAGGTCCATACTCGTTCTGGAAGATTCAAATAATGATTTATCTTTTTATCCGATTACTCATCAACACAAAAGAAAATCACCCCATATCCAAAAACAGTATTGTCCAATCGTCAATTGGAATCAGATCAAAGGTCTAACCGAACCTTCTTACATTGATATCGTCAAAATCTTTGTTATTAGTTAAAAAGACTTAAATGATGTGATGGTGACTGGGCATTTAACCAGACTTGATGTTATCAATCTAAAACACTTTATTAAATACTACATCAGTTCCAAAAAAGCCTAAATCGTTTTAAACCTTTAAATGATGATTACCCAATTCCACAATTTAAAATTTGATAAAGCAAAAGCTGGTCATCCTAATTCGACCAGCTTTTTTCATGCTCATTTTTCGCGCATGATAATTTTAATCAAAAATAAAGCATCATCTATATGATCAATATTAAATGGCTACTACATTGTCTGTCATTTTTCACCTGTTTTTAGATTATAACTATGTCAAAAGTATTATAGTCAGCCGGTGCAAGCTTCACTTGAAACCCGACTGCCAAAATAACGGCAACAATCACCATTAAGATAAAAATAAGCAGAACCGTCAAATCATCCATCGTTAAGTATCCCCTCTAATTCCCCATTTTTGCTATTAGTGCTATGACACTTTCCATTAAAGAGTAATCATAAGTTAAATAGTTGTAAACCGTTTTATCAAATAGTTAAATCGATTTTAAAATAAGTTGCGATTTTATGACGTTCCTTCATTTTATAATAAGAAACGTATAAAATTAGTTTAAATAAGAAACTGAAGTAATTAATTAAGTACTTGTGTTATGTTAATATAATTTTTGTTGTTTCCAGCTGGAACAAAATTATTTAGGGAATGAGTGTGTTTAAATGATTATGAAAAAGGGATTTGTTATTTTGGCGGGTATTGGAGCCGGTTTGATCTTAAGTGCCTGCAGCAACCAATCCGTTGCCACCATCAACGGATCAAATATTACCAAAGACGCCTATTATCAAGAAATGAAAGACTCTCCCAGTGGTCAACAGGCTTTGGGGCAAATGATTCTTGATAAGGGGTTAGAAAAACAATACGGAAACAAGGTCAAGAATACAGCCGTTACCCGGCAATTGAATACCGTAAAGAAACAATACGGTGCTTCTTTTGGTGCATTTTTGACGCAAAACGGGCTGACAGCCAGCCAATACAAACGCAACCTTAAAGAGGATCTTTTACTAAGAGCGGCTATTAAGGCAGATACAAAATTTACACCAGATATGTTAAAACAACAGTTTAAACATTATCAGCCTAAAGTGACAGTGAACCAAATTTTGGTTTCAAAAAAGGCAACGGCTCAAAAAGTGATTAATCAGCTTAACGCCGGTCATTCGTTTGCAAAGTTGGCTGCCGCCTATTCAACCGACACAGCAACCAAGAAAAAGAGTGGTCGCATTTCTCCGTTCGACAATACCAACACGACGCTTGATCCCAACTTTAAAAAAGCCGCATTCAAGCTTAAAACAGGTCAATACACCAAGACGCCTGTTAAAACCCAATATGGCTACGAAGTGATTCAAATGGTTAATCATCCTGCTAAGGGAACGTATCAAAACCATAAAGAGGCACTAAAGAATCAAATTGTAGACACAAAAGCAGCCGATAACAACACAGTCCATGCCGTTGCAACTAAAGTGCTTAAACGTGGGAAGGCAACGGTTCACGATAAACAGCTGCAAAATGTGTTGGCTGGCTTTGAAAATCAATCATCAATGAAATCTTAGAATCAAAGCCAAGCATTAATTCATCACTATAAATCAAAAATACTGCCTAGAATTTTCAAATGGACTAATTCTAGGCAGTATTTTTAAGGTCAACTGGAGAAACTAAGATTCTCTAAAATCGACTCTGTTGTATTTATAACATCATCAAAAGAAAGGTCTTTAACAAAAGAATGTTTATTTGCATACTGTTGCCAATTCCGTTGAAAATGCTTGTCAGTTCTTATTAAGCTTATAATTTCTTGCCAATTTTCCCATTCAGATGATGTATGGCGATTCTTAATGACGTAAGAGAAAGCAACCTGCAATATTTTAAAGTTTATTTGCTTCGTCTGATTTAGCACATATATATCATAAAAATCCCTCATTCGTGTATTAAGAATGCCACGATACAAAACAGTTTGCAGTTTTTCAGATAAAATTCTTTCTGGGCGATAAATTAGTAACGGGATCTTCTGATTTCCTAAAAGTGGTTTATAGGAAAAAGCAATTTCATTTGGAACCAGCGTCTCACCTGTTGCAATGTCAAGATGAAAAATATCTTTCAAATTATCGATAGTAGCCAAAATTCGTACCCGTTGACCAGTATAGTCTTTCTCCTCCTGTATTTGTTGAATATCAATCAAGAGATAAGAAACCCCATCATACCGTTTACCATCAATAATTTCATTGATAATTTCTGTTAGTTCATCAGTCTTGAGGCTAACCCCCTGAAGCATTGTATCCAAATCAACAGTTGTCCGATGTTGAATACCAGTAATCGCAGATAATACAAATCCACCCTTCCAAATAAAATTCTTCTGATATTCAGATTGCGACAACAAATACAAGAATCCGTCAATAAAGTACTTTCTCAGTAAAATAGTCATATCTGTTCCAGTCCGTTTACGAACATTTTTAAGACGATCACGCAAACTATTCACTTCATCAAAATTATTCAAATCATAAGCTCCATAATATCTCTTACTTTATTTTCAACTTTCAAGCGTTTAGCCACTACTAAAAGCTGATTAAAATTACGATCTTTCGAGTGTAGATAACGACGATAACTTTGCTTAATTTGCTCTTGATCAGTCGGGCGGGATTTCACCAAGTCAACCAATAGCCGTTCTTGACTATATAGTTGAATCGTTTTTGTTGTGCCCTCAACATCAAGACGTTCAACATCATTGCTAAGCATCGGCTCTCTAACCTGTTTAAAATGTACATTTTTAGTCCAATCAGGATAACGGCTATCGGGTATTCGATAGCCAAGAGGCATGGCAATATGGATTGTGTACGGGAATGTGTCACTTAAATTCCATAGATATAAAGCTGTATTACCATAATAAATTCCCTTTCCCAATACTAATTGCCTGATTAAGAAATCATTGATTGGAAATTCACTAGTTATGAAAATACGATTATCAATACTGTGCAACAGCTTTTCCTTTGTCATTTCTTTAGCAAGGACCAAATCACTATCCGACAGTTCTGTTGCTACCAATAAATTATCCTGAGCTAACTTTTTTCTCAAATCATCTAAACGTTTTTGCTTTTTTGAAAAATAGTTTTCTATTTTAGTCACTGCTAACTCCCCCTGCTATGTAGTATACAGTATTCCAATACATTTGTAATTTAAAATAATATTTAATTTCATTTTTGTATTTTGCAATTATTTTAAAATATTAATTACAATAATCGCAACCTTCCATCCCCTAAGCTGCTGCCCACCACAATCAAACGCGTTATAAATATCATACATAAAAGCAGAAAAAAGCCACCAAGAAAATGGTCATGCCGACACATTCATTTCCCAGTGACTAAAAATTTTTATAGTCTGTTTCGCTAAAATACAGTGTACATGAATTTAGCTTGATACCAAACCCGACTTCTAAATGCATACGTATCACCGATATCCCAACCAGCGCCAGTGGAACTCAGCAAAGCTTTCCAATAATGATTGTGAACCCTTATCTTCTTAACATGCCAGTATTCAGGTACCATGGCTGATCTGGTATGAGTCGTTTTAGCAATTGGCGCGGTAAAGCGGTGACCTGAAGCGATATACACAGATTTTTTAGGCAATAACTCGCCATTAAATCCTCTGCGCGTAATCACATTAAAATATCGATGCCATCTACCACCATAATAATCATGATCATACACATGTTTGGCTGTAATTGTGATCTTATCATAATGAATTCTTTTTGCATGGGGCGTATACGAATACCAGGTTCCCCTTGCCCATCTCGGAAACGTACTTTGGCTGTATGAAGCACTAGCTGATCCAGGCACTACCGCTAAACCAATCATCAATATTAGAAACGCTGCAAAAGCTAACAAAATCTTTTTAATCATCCTTTATCCCTCCATCAGAACCAATGATATCCATGATAAACTTTCAAAATCTTGAAATAATGTTTGGAAGGCCAGCTGACATTATAGCCATACTTAGAAGTTATATCATACCGGCCATTAGGTCCACCAGTGAGATGCCAATCAAATCCACCAATACCGGCATACCAAGTCCTGACAATGCTTCCTTTATGTAATCTACCGCCATTTACCCACTTATTTTGATACGTATACTTACCATAAATGACCCTATTGATGCGAATTGGTTTTAAAACTTCGACTTTATACTCGTGCCGATAATGTTCTTCCCAGCACAGCGGCTGAGCTGATACCCGTTGAATGTTGCCAAAACATGCCAATCCAATCACTGCTGACAAAAGCGTTACTAACCCGATTAATCCTTTTTTGTTCATTCTCCCCAATACCCCATTTCTAAAAACTGATTGATTTTATACCAACAGATGCTTTCGTGGTCTCAATTAACAGTAATGCCAAAAGCCACTCCAATTCTAAGGTATAAGATCAAAATACATCATTAAATGTATTCAATTTTATTATACTTCTAATACTATTTTGTAACCTGAAAAGTCATAATTTTTTGCTTTGTTTCTTACCTTTCACCCTGATTGACAGAAAATCATTTTCAACAGACATCTAACTATGATATAAACTTATTAGAAGTGTTTTTTTAAACTGTCATTAAAAAGTTAATCGAAAGGATACCACTCATACATGATCGCATTTCAAGCCATACGAGGTGTCATCTTCACTGAATCCGACGAACAATCATGCCATTATCACTATGCCTGCCCATACTGTGGGTGGATTCAGGAAGATGTTACCCTAACTAAAACTGAATCATATAAAGGAAACTGCAAATATCCGGATTGCTGGATCAGATTCAAGGTCGAAATTAGAAAGATTCACATCAAGAGTCCCGAACAGACTCATAAGGAAATCCACAAAATTGAACTTCAAGAAATCCACAAAACAGAACCTCAAGAAAAGCGTCAAGCTTCGTTTTGGGGAAGAGTGATCTTATTTTTCAAAAGGATCTTTGCTTAAAGCTTGTCAAATAAAGCCGTCAACAATCATTCCAAAAACTGATATCAAACATTGTTTTTCAACGGAGTAATAGACAGGTACTAACAAAGTTGGGAAAGACCATGAGTCTCCCCCCAAAAATAACATTTTCACTTTACATCTCAATACCTCGCTCAGCCTTTGACCGTTACTCACCCGGTCATCGTATTTACTACCCAATTTGGTAATCACTCATTATAAAATCCTGAAACGATCAATCCCAGCTCAATTCGCTTACTCATGGCAAAGTTGCGTTGATCGCGGGCTAATGCCAGCATTTTCTTTGTTGCCGGAACCACGATTTGTACGAGGGGGGCTCCATGTCGCCGCGTCATTTGACCTTCGTCAATTAAAAAAGCCAAGAAAGCTATGAGCACTTCTGCAAAATCCCAGTATTCTCCTGGCGCAAGAATTGACCTTGAAATGAAATAACCTGTCAAAACATTTTCTAACGCGGATGGTGTCCAATCCATCAATTTTAAATGGGTATCGTAATAAATTCGAACACCCACCGTTCTGATCAACACTTGCGCATAGTGCCCCGAAATAGATTTTTGAATATCTTGGTCTGGCCAGGACGATGACAGAACGAATTTAAACGTCCATTGGTCAATTTGACGACTAACATCGGCAACTGCAAGCTGTTCATAATTAATAACCGACTTTTCTTTTTGCTCATCCCTGCCTATAGACGCTCCTGCCCCCAACACGTCATGATAATAAGCCATCGCTAGTTGATGAGTTGCGATGTCCAGAGTCCCTCTATCCACCAGCCACTTGGCAAAGAGTAGCCCCGTTTTGGAAGCTGCCATCCAAGCCTCATCAGATTCGTCGCTGTGCCCGTGGACCGGTGAATCTTCTGCCGCATGGCTGACACATCTTCTGATAGCTGAAATGATATCCTCAAGCGTCCATTCTCGAAGTGGTATCGCTCGTTTGGAAAAAGCTACCTTTAGGAACCTGATAAATGCGTTATAAAATTGATCTTTTTGTTTCGCAGTCAGTGTTTCCGGCTCAATAATGCCATTGTTTGAAAAGAAATCCTGCCAATAAATCCTGCCCAACTTATCAATGTCCTGTTGCGAATTACTTTGTTCTTCAGTCAATTTATCTTTCCTTTCGGATCCTCATTTCGATAACTTTGTTACAAATTATTCTACACCGCTAATTACCAAATCGCCATTTGGGGATTGGACCATATTTTAACTGGATTTGCATTTTTTCCATACTAACCATCATATCCACACCAAAATAAGCCAACCGGGATTATGATTTTCCCGACTGGCTTACTGTCTGATTGAGATGATTTCTATATTCTCATTCAACCACATGACTGGACTGCTGATAAACCGGCTCACGATTCAACGCCCGCTTAATAGCATCCTCAATACTCAAAGGACTATTAATGTTACTTGTTGCCACTAATTTATGAAAATCTTTGGCATGGGCAATCGCCTTATTTGCCGTTTCATGACTAACGGCGTGCAACATCACAATCACGATATCCGCATGTTTAACAGCGGTGGCAAGGTTTGACTCAATCCCCTTACCTTTACCACTGGACGTATGATCAAAAACAATCAATTTGCCATGATGAGCCTTAACCAAGGCGGCGGCTTCTTCCCGATGTGCGGCATAACCGGCCATTAAAACCGTTTTGTCGGTTAGGTCAAAGGCAATCTTCGGTGTAAATACATCCGTCGATTTTGCTTTATGCGTTGTATAGGCACTATGGGGTTTAGGTTCCGGTTTAACAGTCTGATTAGTCTCATTTCGATAAATCCAGGAAATCCGAGCTCGCCCAGAACCCTGATCAACATAATAGGCAACTTCAATAACATCATTGACCTGCACGTTATCTCGACGAACATCATTTGGACTTAACTGGATTGTGACCGGTTTTCCACCCTCTAAAATCGGTTTTCCATCATGTAACCGTCGAACAACCAGCTTTCCCTGCTGATAACGTTCCACGATGACTTTTTTTCGAACAATTTTTCTTGGATCATCCAATTCATTTCTTTGAACCAGTTCCAATTCCGGTGGCACCTGATTACTCAACTTGAACTTAACAATGTCGCCATCCCTCAAGTTCATCCTTCGAACAAGTGATTCCCCATAATGATAACTGCCAACTTGTGCACCTACTAATTGACGTTTGAAACGATAAGTCCTCCCTACTCGAAGATCTGGTGTAACTATAGTATTTCCCTCGATGGTCAATTTATCTTTCTCAAATTGACCACCCCTTCTGTTTCTATCGGCTTCACTTAATGCCTGATCATATTCACTAAATTGACTTACAGCCGCCGTTATTGCCGGTAAATAATGTTCATTCGCATACTTTAAAAGTTGATTGATATCGCTAAAGTATGCTTGGTAGTTGATGTTCGTCATTTTGGCTTCCCCCTTCTCGCCTTATTCATGACTATTGCTAATCCGGTTATACATATGAAAATGATTATTTATTACCTGAAACTTGAAAGCTAATAATCACGCCAAAGGCGTGTGGTTATTGGCTTTTTTGGCAAAAAAATAAACGCAAGCTCTCCTGCGTTGTATACTTTAGTCGACCAAAACCAAGATACAAAGGAGACT
>Ga0214925_100762_pt1 | contig 11268 bp, 10 predicted proteins | sample Stichaenrichment_FD_168299 | JGI IMG/M metagenome (GOLD analysis project Ga0214925, IMG submission 168299) | Xylose enriched microbial communities from anaerobic bioreactor in Madison, Wisconsin, United States - 63SRT | ecosystem: Engineered > Bioreactor > Anaerobic > Unclassified | place: USA... | reverse complement strand
AACGACAACGAACTTTTTAGGATTGACTGCGACGCCCGCGTCTTCATTTCTGGCAATAATGGTTGAGCCATCGTAACTGGCATTCTTACCCACCAAAATAGTCGTGCAGGTACTATGAGTTGTATGATCCATAATTTTCCTCCTAACTTTATCTTAACTTGATTTTACAACATATTGACAAGTATGAGGCATCCATGTTTTTGGCGCAATCAAAAATATACGGGTAAACAAAAGGAAGCTGGGCAATTTACATCGCCTCAACTTCCTTTTACTCACTATTCACTATTTTTGTGCGGGTTCTTCATAGTCGCCATTTGGGCAGACAACTTGGGTGCCGCCTTTAACTTTCTTTTCGACTAAGAAATGACCATCTTTTGGACAGTTCCTGCCAATTGGTTTGTCCCATGAAACAAAGTCACAGTCTGGGAAACGTGAGCAACCATAGAAGATTCTATTCTTCTTTGATTTACGCTCAATGACTTCACCAATATGACATTTTGGACAGGTGACCCCAATCTTTTTAACGATCGCTTTTGTGTTGCGGCAGTCCGGAAAGCGTGAGCAAGCATAAAACTTACCATAACGCCCCATCTTAATGACCATTGGTGCACCACAAATGTCACAATTAAAGCCGGCAGGTTCGTCCTTTATCTGAACCTTTTCCATATTTTCAGTTGCAGATTCAACCTCGCTGGAAAATGGTTTGTAAAATGTGTCAACAAGACGAATCCAATTTTCTTTGCCCTCTTCGACGTCATCTAATTTATCTTCTAAATTAGCTGTAAAGTCAATGTTAACAATATCCGGGAAGTATTCAACAATAATCTTGTTAACAATTTCTCCGAGTTCAGTTGGCTCAAAACGGCGGCCAACCAGTTTAACGTAATATCGACGTTGAATGGTTTCCAACGTTGGTGAATACGTTGATGGCCGACCCACACCGTTTTCTTCCAACGCTTTGATTAACGTTGCTTCACTGAAGCGGGCTGGTGGTTGTGTAAAATGTTGGTCCGGTTTATTAGAAATCAGCTTGACTTTATCGCCGGTTTCCAAGTCTGGAAGAAGATTATCCTTTTCTTTTCCATCACCATAGATTTTCAAGAATCCGTCAAATTTCATTTTGGATCCATTAGCTTTATATGTCACATTATTTTGTTCAATTGTGACTGCCATCGTATCCATCAATGCTGGCGTCATTTGGCTGGCAACAAATCTTGACCAAATGAGTTGATAAAGTCTGAACTGATCTCTTGTAAGATATTGCTTAAGGCTTTGAGGTGTTCGAAAAACGGACGTTGGTCGGATCGCTTCGTGGGCATCCTGGGCACCTTCCGGAAGCTTTCCTTTAATTGGTTTGGTAGCCGCATATTCTGCTCCGTACTTTTCATGCAGGAAAGTTGATGCTTCATGTTTGGCAATCGTTGCGATACGAGTTGAATCGGTTCGCATATAGGTAATCAGTCCCTGACTGCCTTCCTTACCAATGTTAATGCCCTCATATAATTGTTGCGCTGCCATCATTGTCTTTCGAGTCCGATAATTTAGTTTTCTGTTGGCTTCCTGTTGCAATGTACTGGTTGTAAATGGTGGCTGTGGTTGACGTTTACGCTCACGACGAACGACTTTTGTGATATCGAAGTCGGCTTTTGGATCAAGTTGTTTTAAAATGTCCTGAACCGCATCGTTGTTCGGTAGGTCCTTCTTTTTTCCTTTTATTCCGTAGAAACTGGCTTTGAATTTACTGCGTCCCTTTTTAAATTCAGAATCAATTGACCAGTATTCTTGAGGTTTAAAGTTTTCAATTTCTTTTTCTCGTTTAATAATCAGCCAAAGTGCAATTGACTGAACCCGTCCAGCACTCAGACCTTTCTTCACTTTTTGCCAGAGAAGTGGTGAAATTGAATATCCAACTAGTCGATCCAAAATTCGACGGGCTTGTTGGGCGTCAACCAAGTCCATATCAATATTTCTCGGATGTTTGAACGATTCTTTAACGGCATCTTTGGTAATTTCATGAAAGACCACACGATTATCATCGTTTGGGTCAAGATCAAGAATATGTGACAAATGCCACGCAATCGATTCACCCTCACGATCCGGATCGGCCGCCAGATAAACTTTTTTTGCTTTCTTGGCAGCTGACCGCAATTCTTTAATAGTGTCGCCCTTTCCACGAATTGAAATATAATGTGGTTCATAATCGTTCTCAATGTCAACGCCCATTTTACTCTTTGGTAAGTCACGAACGTGTCCCTTACTGGCAACGACTTTATAAGAATGGCCCAAATATTTTTCAATGGTACGGGCTTTAGCTGGGGACTCAACAATCACCAAATTCTTTTTTGGTAAACGTCGTTTTGCCCTAGCTTTTACTTTTGGCTTTGCTTTAGGTTTTGATTTTGTTGAAGTAGCCATTTTTTCTCCTTTCTTTCCGGATAAATTATAGTAGACTTTTTTGTTATTATTTCTGAGTTCAAATCTACCACATCATATTGCAAGTGTTTTCTTGTGTCAACTAATATATTCTTCCAAAACATCATTTGACTGTAAAATTGGTTTGGCCCCTGCAGCAATTAATTCGTTGGTACCCGCGGATAAATAATGATTGATCCGGCCTGGAACTGCTAAGACATTTCGATTATTTTGGAGTGCTAAATTTGCGGTGATTAAACTTCCGGAATGGTGTTTCGCTTCGGTAACGAGAACACTCTCAACCAATCCCGCGATAATTCTGTTTCGCTCCGGAAAATGATTCTTATAACCACGACTGCCATTTGGGTATTCGCTAAGAAGCAATTGTTCCTCTGCAATTTGTTGCTGCAGCTGTTGATTCATACTTGGATAAGCGATGTTTAGTCCTGTACCGATCACGGCAATTGTTCGACCATGATTGGCGATGGCGCACTGGTGTGCCCAAGTATCGACACCCTTCGCCAATCCAGAAACAATGACCAATTTGTTTAAAAGCGGTCCCGGGAGTAACTGTTTCAAAATCTCCATGGAATAGTGTGTCGCGTCTCTTGCGCCTACAATGCCAAGCATCTGCTCACTTAGAAGGTTTAAGTCCCCTCTATAAAACATCACCAGGGGCGGTGTATAAGCTTCTTTTAATTGATAAGGGTAGTGTTCATCACAGATGCACAGCCATTTTTCAGAATCAACAAGTTGATCAACCCTATCCGAATGGTTCATTAATTGTATGTAGGTTGATGAAAAGCGTGTGACATTTTTCCCACGAATATTGGCAATTTTAATTAATGAGTCAACAGATGGTACGTCAAAACGAGCTGATTTCTGTGATTGAATCCAATCATAAATTTTTGATTTACCGACAATTCCAATTCCATTACACAAGTGAATTCTTAATAAAAAGTCTCTTAAAAACATCATATTCCATCCCTTTTAAGAATACTTACGCAAAAAAAGAAGACTTATCTACAAGAAATTTTTAACGGGCGCAAATGTTTTTCGATGAATTGGGGTCGCACCGTATTTTTTTAAGGCGGATAAATGTTTAGCTGTTCCATATCCTGCATTATGTTTAAAGTCATATTCCGGATACTGTTGTGCATATTGGTCCATTAAGGTATCCCGATAGACTTTTGCAACGATACTGGCAGCTGAAACACTGATGCTTTTGGCATCCCCTTTAATCAACCGGGTTTGATGAATCGGAACAGCAATTTGCATGGCATCTACAATAATCTCGTCCGGTTGTTGAGTTAGATTATTAACGGCCTGTTTCATCGCAACCCGTGTCGCTTCATAAATATTTAACCTATCGATCCCTTTGTTATCAACTAGTCCAAGACCAATGCTGATTGCTTCCCGCTTAATTTGGGGCGCCAGTCGTGCCCTTATTTCGGGTGTTAACTGCTTGGAGTCATTGACCTGAATCAAATCAAAATCTCGAGGCAGAATAGTTGCACAGGCTACAACGGGACCAGCTAAGGGACCACGTCCTACTTCGTCCACACCGGCAACATAGTTAACACCACGGTGCCAGAAAGACCGTTCGTATTTAAAACGACTTTGAAATTCAGCTTTTTCCAATTGCCTTTTTTTGATCCGAGCAGTGGCCGTCTGAAGCAAATGTTGAACGCCCTTTCGTGGATCATCTGAAAGCGTTTTAAATACAGTGTCATCCAAATCATTGATCAATGCCAGCTTTTCTTTAATCTGATTAATGGTTTGTTTCGTCATTTTGATTAACTTCCTCCGGATTATCCAGAGTAAATCGTCCAAGTTTATTGCCTCGGATATCTTGGATGATGCGATTGGATGCCCGTTCATAATCATCACGCATGCCGATTTTTTCGGTAATGGCAAGTAATAAATCGACATCAGATAAATCAAAGTCGCTGTCTGAAAGTCGGTAGCGTTCTTTTAATTGGCCCGGATTTGTTTCCCGAAAATGATTTAACCCAAATAAGGCGATGTCATCACTGGCAAAGACGCTGTCTTTAATAGCGCCTGTCAGTGCTAATTTGTTTGCTATTTCCTGGCTTTCGAATTTAGGCCAGAGAATTCCGGGAGTATCTAGCAGCTCAAGTTCTTTTCCAGCCTTCAACCATTGTTGGCCTTTGGTAACGCCCGGGCGATTACCGACTTGAGCGGCGCGCCTATTAACCAAGCGATTAAGTACAGTAGATTTTCCAACGTTAGGAACGCCTACGCTAATTGCACGAATTGGACGTTTTTTCATGCCCCTTTGTTCCTCTCGAGCCAACTTTTCACTTAATAGCGGTGAAATGACTGATAGCACATTTCCAATATTAAATTTTGTTTTTGCATCTACTGCAATTGCCGGTTGTCCTTTTGATTTAAAGGAATCCAGCCAGCGTTGCGTTAATCGCGGATCCGCTAAATCTTTTTTGGTTAAAATGAAAAGATGCGGTTTTTCACCGGTAATTCTGGCAACTTCCGGGTTTTGTGACGCATATGGAATTCGAGCATCGATAATTTCGAAAACAATATCAACCAAGCCGATATTTTCTTCGAATTGTCGAATGGCTTTTGCCATATGTCCGGGAAACCACTGGATTGTAACAGCCATATTGTCACTTCCTTTACATATCTTCCTCGTATTGTTTCCAAACGTCATCGAAAATTTCCATACTTGGCAGGTAATCAGCATTTTCTTCGAGATATTTTGATAAGGCATCAAAATCAGTCAACTGCTTTGGAAAGGATTGATCATAAAATGCGTTGTTTGCAAATTCCGCAATTGGTTCACTGCTGCCTGGATTACGCTTGGTCATTAAAAATTGATAAAAAGTTTTTAGCATATTAGTCACCTTGAGCTTCCTTTGGCAAAATGATGTCAAAAGCGAATTTTCCTTGTCCGTTTAAGTTGATCTGTCGAGCACGATAATTCAAACCACGGTTGCCATTCATATGAACGATATCAAGCTTGATCATTTTCTTATCAGGAATCAGTTTGACCCATTTGGGCAATTTATAGGCATGTTTAACATTAAGGAGAACAAAACTGATTGGTACTGGGAATTTTCCCAGTGACATTTTCGTGGCATGTAATTCCACATTCCCATTAGCCAAAACTTTTGGTGTAAAAAACATGGAGTAGTCGACGTCTGATCCCAATAATTTAATTGAACCGTAAACAATCCCTTGATTAGCAACTTCGAAATGATATTTGGCTTGCCCATTATTTTGAGTTTGAACTTTATTTAAATAATACTGAGACAAATTATTTAACTGGGCTTTATTCAACGAAACTGAAACCGACCGTTCATCAGACGTTGTTGGTTGTTTGGTTGAAATGGTTTCATTAGAGGATAAGTGAATGGCAATAAAAAAGCCGCAAAAGCCAATGACAATTAATCCAATGATAGTGAAAAAGGCCATTTTCCAAGGGTTTCTTCTCTTTGGTTGATGACCGGTTCGTTGATTGTTGATGTTAATCACTCCTTAAGCCAATTAAGATATTGGCGCATTTCTTTATACAGTAAATTAGTCATAATCCCGTAGCCGAGTTTATTAGGATGAAAATGATCTTCGTCAGAAAGATATTTATTTGATTCGGTTGATTGACCACCCAACATTTTTTCCAGCTCTCCGGCAGCCATATCACTATGATTAAATACGGTTGCCTGTTTTCTTAATTTTGTCCTGGACTGGGCAGTTTGATACTGGCCATCTGAAAGCTTTTTGTCGATTGGAATAAAATGAACGTTGGATTGACCCAAAACGACCCGTTTAGTGATCTGATTATTGACCTGAATAGACCGACTAATAAACGATACCTGTGGGAAGTAAACGTAAACCGGATTATAAATTCCGAAGACAAACAACTGAACGTGCTTGTTTAAATGACGTATACTCTCCAGCAATCTCGTCACCCGCTTTTGATAAACCAACGAATATTTTTTGAGCTGTTGAGACAGTAATTTATCGTTTTGGATACCAATGTTACCCTTTAAAAAGTGCAACATATCGTTTCCACCGGTAGTAACTGTAATGACATCAGCCTGTTTAATACTGGCCTGCAATTTTTTCGATGTGATGACCCGATGATTAATTTGATCGGTTGTTTCACCTGAAATGCCAAAGTTTGAGGTCGTCATAACAACATTGTGCTGGCTTCGGTTCACTTTTTTTCGAATTAAGTTTGTATAACCACCCTTACCGGAAGGATCACCCACACCATATGTTAGCGAATCACCAATCGCTGTGAGCCGGACTGTTTTGGGTTTAGTCGGCTGTTTGGAGTCAAAATGACCAACCGCCCAAAAACCACCTACTGTAACGAAAATTAAAATTAGGATACTCCAAATAATCAGTTTACTTTTTGACCGTTTCTTTTGATGTTTCAATCAATCACCTGCTTGACTACCTTTCTACACTTTACACACACTAACACAAAAAGGGTTGTTGACAAAACAATATCAGTTTTGTCCCAGCCCTTCAGCACTACCAAATCTGTTTTAATCAGGATCACTATAATAGATCAATGCAAAAGCACCTTCACCCGTATGTGTCGAGATGATCGGTGAAGTTACCCGATATAAAAGAGGAACATCTGGAAACTCTTCTTTAAGTTTAGTCATGGTCTCTTTGAGCACATTGGTTTCAGTTACATAGGAAATACCAATTTTCTTTAGTGCAGGTGTATTCTTCATATCTTCCAAAATTCGTCCGAAGAACTTACGGAGAGATTTATCTCCCCGACCCTTGGAAACGATTTTCAGTTTGCCGCCGGTCACCTGAAGCCCTAACTTAATGTTCAAAAAATTGGTAATTGCTCCCGCAACAGGATGAAGACGACCACCCTTAACAATATTGTCCAATGTCATCACACACAAATACAGTCTGGTGTTTTCGCGGACTTTTGCAATCTTATTAAGAATAGTTTGCATGTCGGCACCTTGTTGGGCCAGTTCGGCTGCTTCAAGGACTTGGAAGGCCAACCCCCTGTCCGTACTTTGGCTATCGACAACCGTTACATCGCTTGTACTAATTGTTGCTGCTTGTTCAGCAGCATGGATAGTGCCGCTAATTGCCTCGAGCATATTAAGACATAAGATTTGACTGCCATCTTCGCCAAGTTTATTGAAAGTTTCAACAAATTTGCCAACTGGTGGCTGACTGGTTTTAGGTAAATCCTTTGCGGCCAACATCTTGGGAACAAAAGTTTCATTATTAATTGTATCGCGTTCCACATAAACTGTATTATCAATCATCACAGTTAATGGAACAACGGTAATGCCATATTTACTTATTTCATCGTCTGTAAGCTGCGCGGACGAATCTGTTACAATCTTCACGTTTGCCATTAGCGCCACTCGTTTCTTCAAATAATTATCTAAAATTTTGAAATTAACCAGCTACAATTATATCAAAGTTTCTCCAAAACAAACATAGCCTTTGCAGAAATGACTACTATCGAATCCGCTCAAATACTTCAAATGTGTGTGGGTAGCGGTTCCTTTCATCAACGATGCCGTCAATTGATGTCAGTTGATTAAACTGGGCATACTTGATTTCGGGCATATAGGTGTCACCTGTAAATTGATGATGAATCTTTGTTCTGTAAAGTCGATCGGCCTTATCCAGTAACTGGCCAAATAGGTTCGCCCCTCCTGTGACAAAATAATTTTCCTTCGGATTCTTGTCAACTAATTCACAGAGCTGTTCTACTGACGAAATAACCAATACCCCATCTGGAAAGTCCCCATGACGGGAAAGGACAATATTTTGCCTCCCCGGTAGCGGCCGATTATAACTTCGAAAAGTACGGGCGCCGGAAATAATTGGGTGACCCATCGTCGTTTTTTTAAAGAATGCCATGTCATCAGGTAAATGCCACGGTAAATTACCTGACGCACCTATTAAGCCGTTTTCATCTTCCGCCCAAATATAAGAGATCATTGCTTTCCTCCGACTTTTAAAATGATTAGCCCACTACAGTCTTAAACGGCAACCGGGGCTTTGATTGATGGATAAGGGTCATAGTTTTTTACTTTGATATCGGTCATATTAAAATCACTTAAGTGTTTCTTTTCTGGATTCAACCACAGTTGAGGTGCATCGTGGGGCTTTCGACTCAATTGCTCCTTTACCTGTTCAACATGATTCAAATAGATGTGTGCGTCACCAAGCGTATGAACAAACTCACCGGGTTGTAAATGACATTCACGGGCAATTAAAGATGTTAAAAGGGCATAGCTGGCAATATTAAATGGTACTCCAAGGAAAATATCACCGGAACGCTGATACAACTGACAACTGAGTTTGCCATCGTTAACGTAGAATTGAAACATTGTGTGACAGGGTGGCAATGCCATAGTCGGCACATCTTCCGGATTCCAGGCAGACACAATGAGGCGTCTGGAGTCTGGATGGGTTTTAATCATATCGATCACGTTTTGGATTTGATCGATTGTTTCACCGGTCGACGTTTTCCAAGCCCGCCATTGACTGCCGTATACCAATCCCAGGTCTCCATATTTTTGAGCAAAGGTATCATCGTCGAGCACCAATTGACAAAAGCGCTTCTTTTGTTCCTGATAAAGGTTATTAAAATCAGGATCTTCCTGTGCACGATGGGAAAAGTTAGTCATGTCCGGGCCAGTATAATCATTGGACTTAACATATTTTTCAAAAGCCCATTCATCCCAAATATGATTCTTATGCTGCAACAAAAATTTGATATTTGTATCGCCACGCAAAAACCACAATAATTCGCTTTTAATTAACCCAAAAGGGACTTTTTTGGTTGTTAGTAACGGAAATCCCTTTGAAAGGTCGAACCGCATTTGGTATCCAAATGTACTAATTGTCCCGGTATGGGTTCGGTCAGGCTTCTTATGGCCGTTTTCAAGAACATATTTTTCTAAGTTTAAATAAGCATCTTCCAACATCATGATGTCCTCCTCAGATTATGATTCAGCGTAATCGCTTAAATATTCCCAACGTTTCATTTTTTTGTCAATTTGTGAATCCAGATCGTCTTTTTTCTGTTGTAAATCAGCCAACTTATCGTAGTCATCACCACTTTGTTGCATTTGCTCATCAACGGAAGACTTTTGAGATTCTAATTTATCAATATCATCTTCGAGATGGGAATATTCGATTTCTTCTGCATAAGTGAGTTTTTTCTTTTTTGACTGACTTGCTTGTTCCTGCTGCTCAGTTGCCTGAGGGGATGATTTCTTTTTGGCGCGATTTTTTTCAGTTGTTTGTTTTACAGACTGAGCTTCCTCAGCCTTTAGATAATCCGTAAACCGGCCCCGGTGTTCTTCAATTACACCGTTTCCCTTAAAGATTAATAAGCGATCCGCAACTTTATCCAAGAAGTAGCGATCATGGGAAACGGTGATAACGGTTCCTTGAAATTTAGAAATATAATCTTCCAAAACCGTTAAGGTGGCAATATCTAAATCATTTGTCGGCTCATCTAGCAACAAAACATTAGGTTGTTGCATCAGTAACTTCAATAAATACAAGCGCCGTTTTTCACCACCGGACAATTTACGAATCAGCGTACCGTGCATAAATCTTGGAAAAAGAAATTGTTCCAAAAGTTCGGCCACACTTATTTTCTGACCGTTTTTATCGGTCACTTGTTGACCAACTTCGCTTAGATAGGTGATCATTCGTTTATCATCCGGAATTGGTTCGGTCAGTTGTGTATAATAAGCTAGTTTAACCGTTTCACCAATTTTAATAATACCCGAATCCAATTTTTTTCGTCCTGCAATCACGTTTAAAAGTGTCGTTTTACCGGCACCGTTTTCCCCGCTGATCCCGATTCGTTCATTTGGTTGAACCAACAAATTAAAGTTCTTTAAGATAGTTTGGTTATCGATAGCCAGGTCAGCATCTTTAATGTTAATAACTTCCTTGCCAAGTCGGGTTTGACCCAGAGAAATATCAACATCCTGATCAACTTGAAGCGTATTAACGTTTTTCTTTAAATCGTTAAATCGGTTAATCCGGGCCTGCTGCTTGGTTGAGCGCGCTTTGGCTCCTGTTTTCATCCAGGCCAGTTCAGATTTATATAATTGTTGCGTTTTGTGTTGCGATTCAATAGCGCCCTGCACACGAGTTGCCTTTTGTTCAACATAATCTTGGTAATTTCCTTCGTATTGATAGAGCTTGCCAAAAGAAAGTTCCCAGATTTTATTTGCAACCCGATCGAGAAAGTAGCGGTCATGGGTAACAACAATCAGTGCACCCTTGTAACCGGCTAAATACTTTTCCAGCCATTCAATTGAATCAAAATCCAGATGGTTGGTTGGTTCATCAAGTAACAACAGATCAGGTGACTGGATAAGCACTTGTGCCAAGCCCACTCTGCGGCGCTGACCCCCTGAAAGTTCAGCGACTTTTTGCTGATAGTCGGTAATTTTTAATTGACTTAAAATTGTTTCAACATCATTTTGTGCATTCCAGGCATCGTCTTCGTTCATCTTGGCTTCGGCCTTCGTAAACCGCTTCAAGGCATCCTGATCTTCCGGATGCTTTGAATATTTATCCAAGGCAGATTCATAATTTCGGATAGTTTGGTAAACCTTTTGGGATCCGGAGAAAACAGCATCCATGATTGATAAACGATCATCCAACTCGGGATTCTGGGTCAAATAACCGATTGTATAGGATTTAGAGGTAATAATGTCTCCGGTTGAATCATGATCGTGGCCTGAAATAGCATTTAGCAACGATGTTTTCCCTGTTCCGTTTGTGCCAATCAAGCCAATCCGGTCTTGCTCGTTAATTAAAAAATCAAGGCTGTCAAACAGTGTT
>Ga0214925_100758_pt1 | contig 11327 bp, 10 predicted proteins | sample Stichaenrichment_FD_168299 | JGI IMG/M metagenome (GOLD analysis project Ga0214925, IMG submission 168299) | Xylose enriched microbial communities from anaerobic bioreactor in Madison, Wisconsin, United States - 63SRT | ecosystem: Engineered > Bioreactor > Anaerobic > Unclassified | place: USA... | reverse complement strand
CGAGCAAGAAGTAAAAGCGCAATTTAATCGACCACATTATATGCACAACCACAATTTACACGATCATATTCGGTATATACTTTTTGCAGATCTAATAAAAAGCTATCAATCTCTTAAGCTTTTTGGACATGATTACGCTATTTTGGGACCGATATCTCATTTCCCTGATGGCACGATTGCGGATCAACGTTAATAAGAAAAAAGCCAAAGCAACAAATTCGCTTTGGCTTTTTTCTATTAATGATTTTACTGACCTCACCCGGACTCGAACCGGGATCAACCGCTTAGGAGGCGGGTGCCCTATCCAGTTGTGCTATGAGGCCAAAAACAATACATGTCAATTTTCTCATTTATTAATCAACATGTAAAGAGAATTATTTAGTAGTCCGCTTATGCCGCATCCCTTTTCGATTAGTATGCTTGTTCTTTTTGTGATGTGGTTTTGGCGCCGGATTTGAAATTACCGGCCGCTTCTTTTGAGACTTCTGGTTGGCGACCTTTTCTAATCCTTGAGTTGGTCCCTCATCATTCTTATCATCTTTTTCCAGATCCGTTACCGTTCGTTCAGGTTTGGTGTCTGAAAGTTGGTTCCCACTAAAATAAACGTTTGACAAGTCAAATTGATCTCGAACCAGTTGCTTTAAATGACGCAGGTCGTGGTCATCGCCCATGTTAATCACTAAACCGTTTTGATGCATTCGGCCTGTCCGCCCAATTCGGTGAGTATATGTTCTGGCATCCCGAGGCAAATCAAAATTAATAACGGCTGGCAGTTTAGGAATATCAATTCCCCGTGCAGCCACATCCGTCGTTAAAAGAAGTCTCACTTTTCCCTTTCGGAAATCTCTTAATGCATTTTGACGACTGGTTTGATTCTGCTCGCTGGTCAGCTTAGCTGCTTCCCGAACATGACGATGAATTAAAAACCCGGACACTTTCTGAAGCGTATTTAACTGATCAAAAAAGACCAGTGCTTTAAAATCTTTCATGTGTAAAAATCGGAGCAACATTTGTTCCTTCTTCTTATTTGAAACTTGAAGAAGACCATGCTTCACAATTCCCTGGGTATCATCGATGTCCGTTACATCGAATATCTGCATATCTTGATTGAACCAACGATTAACGTGTTTTAAAATATCATTTTGAGTAGCCGAGAAAAATCCCAACTGTGTATCGTCAGGTGCCTGATCAACTAACTCTCGAATCGAATCCAGTGTATCTTCACTTAGCAAATTATCGGCTTCATCAATCACAATTGTCTGAATATCGTCCAATTTCAACTTACCAAGCTCAATCAGGTTCATCAAACGACCGGTTGTGCCAACAATCACATTGGGGTGTTCCTTCAGGCGCTCGATCTGCCGTGAAATATTAGCGCCACCAACAGCCCCTTGAACTGTCAAACCGGTTAGGCTGCCCCATTCAAGCATTGTTTTTTGAGTCTGCATGGCTAATTCGGCAGAAGGTTCAACCACGATCAACTTAGTGCCATCGATTGATTTAATTGATTCAAGTAATGGCAGCGTAAAAGCAACCGTTTTACCGGAACCGGTTGGTGCAATGCCAACAACGCTTTGACCATCCTTCAGCGGTTGATAAACCGCCTTTTGAATTGCCGTCCATTGTTGATATCCCAGTTTCTCAGCATGCTTTTCAAATTCACTAATCAATCTTTTTCTCCGTTCTATTATTTTTCCTCACCCACAAAGGAAATGTGTGCGTCCTGACGTAGGTTAAACAGAATCTTATTGACATAGACACTTAACTGACGCCAATATGCATAATCCTTCATATTTTGGTCATTATTTGGTTCATTAATCACTCTGGCAAAATCATTTGCCTCCGGAATCATTGGATTAGACCCGTCGTAATCTCCAAGTGTTTGGCGTTTACCATCCGGATCAATATAATCAACGTGTTGGATCTCCCCGGCATCATCAAGTTCAATTAAGTCTTTCAATCCATATATCTCGGACGTCATATGGGAATTCGACATTTTCGAGAAATTTAAAATAACGGTATATTCGGGATAACTCAAAACAGCCGTCCCCTTTCCATCAACACCCGTGCGAATCAGTTGTGGATAATAGGAAACCTCTTCCGGCATACCAAACAGGGTCACTGCATCATAAACAGTGTATACACCAAGGTCTTGCAAAGCGCCACCCCCAAATTTTGGTGAAAAAACATTCGGAATTTCACCAGCTAAAACATGATCATAACGTGATGAATATTTGGAGTACGTGAATTCAGCCCCTGAAACAACGTTAAGTTCACTCAACTTCTTTTCAATTGCATGGAAGTTGGGGGTGTGAATATTTCGAGCCGCCTCAAAATACAAGACTTCCGGGTGCTTATCAAGCAAATGCTGAATTTCTGCCATTTGCTTTTGATTCATAAACGCCGGTTTTTCAACAATGATATTTTTACCATTTTCAATTGCCTGTTTTGCCTGTTCAAAATGTAAACTGTTTGGTGAAGCAATGTATACCGTATCAAAGCTGTCACTGGCAAAAAATGCATTTAAATCATCAAATGTATTTTCAGCACCATTTTTGGTCGCAAATTCGGTTGCTGTCTCAAGATGTCGCGAATAAACGGTTGTAAACTCATATTTTCCTGTAAGCTTGACTGCCTCAACAAATTGTTGGGTAATCCAGTTAGTACCAATAATTCCTAATTTAATCATCTAGAAAACCGCCTTTCCTAGTTAAATTGTAACAATGTTTTAACGTGATTAACATCTAAAATATCTACTATCGTCTTATAATAACGCTATAATGCTATAGTGTGTTGTAAGTATTACTGTAGGGGATGTTTTTATTGCGTAAAAGAAGCATTGCTATTTTTTTAATTTCTTTTTTCATTGGACTTTTTCATGCACCTAAACGTAAAAAACAGATTGATCACATAGATCCACTGTTTTTTGCCGGAACGTGGTTTTTTAAAGATTATCGGGGGCACAACCATAAAATTGAAATTGGTCCCGATCTCAAACTGTCAATCGACGGGGAAGATTTGTCAGCCAAGGTTTCATCTGTCAAAAAATATGAAGTTTCATATGTGGACCGCTATGGGTACACCTTGGAAATTCGGGCAAATGAAGCGCGTCCAACAAAATTTTACGATGAATCGGATAACAACACATATGATTTATATCCAAACATGGAAACGTTATGAAAGCAGCCAAGGCAAAACAGACTTTGTCATCAGCTGCTTTTATTTTGTTAACTCTCCAGATACCTGGCCCATTGTCGTGCATCACCGTTAAATACGGACATCGGTAAAAAAACAACCTGTCGATCTAATCGAAAATCCTGCTTCTGAGTCACTTGAATAAACGTTGCATCACCGTTTGGCTTACCAAGCTGGCCGTCAGTCGTCCAAAACTGATGAGCATTTGTTGCCTCGATTTTCAAACGCTGAATAATCTCCTGGCTAGTTGAAATAACGACTGGTCGTTGATAATAATGTCGAATATCGGACATTAATGTCCGAACATTTTCCCGCGTTGATTTCCAATGAACCGAGCCATCATTATAGCCCCCGTAATACTGAATAGAAATACAAATCGGCAAACTGCCTGTATTGGTTTTTACCTGACGCACAAAGTTTTTAAATTGGGCTTTCGGCGAGCTGCTAAAACTGAAATAATGGTAAACGCCAACTGGTAGTTGCGACCCCTGACTTCTTTGAAAATTACTTAGAAAGCTGTCATCAGTGTAGGTCGCTCCCTGTGTTGCTTTTAAATAAACAAACTTAACACCGTTGTTTTTCAAACTTTCAAAGTCAATGTAGCCATTATCCTGGTTAATCGAAACGCCCCTTATTGGATATCTCTTAAGCTCTTGTTTTGCATGCCACCGCCAAACGGAAAAAGCAGTTATTAATAAGACAATCAACAAAAAAACGCCAAAAATCACCTTACGGGTTCTCACCCGTCGCCGGTAAGTTTCAGCATAAATTGGTTGAACATCTCTTCGTCGCATAAATAGTCATCTCAGTTAATCGGGATTAAGGTGTGTCGTTTTGAATCACACACTTTTTAGGACTGCTCCTCAAAACAACACCACTCCATATAAGGGATTGATTCGAAAAATCCAAATTCGGGATTTCCCCAATCAACGCCTTATACTCCGGGTATTACCCGTTTTGAATCACACACTTTTTAGGACTGCTCCTCAAAACAACACCACTCCATATAAGGGATTGATTCGAAAAATCCAAATTCGGGATTTCCCCAATCAACGCCTTATACTCCGGGTGTTACCCGTTTTGAATCACACACTTTTATCCCCTAGTACTTTCAATTATATTTTGGACGCTGCGAATTGTGTCTTCAGTAGCAGGTCCCATTCGAACCGTTGCCATCATAAATAATGTATCAATAATAGTTAATTGGGCCAACAGTGAATACATGCCTTCAGAACGATAATTGGATTCATCGCTTGACGAAATAAATGTGATATCACTGTGTCCCACTAAAGGTGAGTCCTGATAGCTGGTAATTGCAATGACAGGAACCTTTCGGCGTTTTAACGTCTCAGCAATTTTTATTGTCTGTCGGTTTTTACCCGAGTGTGAAACAACAATTGCGCAATCGTCCTCTCCCAATTTTACAGCTTGCATGAGCTGTACGTCAAAGTCAGGATAATAAAAACAATCAATCGACGTGCGTAAAAATTTATGATAACCGTCCAAAGCAGCTACAGATGAACCGCCGAGACCAAAGAAGCCGAGTCTGCGGCAGTGAATGATCCGAAGAACTGAACGGGCAAATTCATTCTCGTCGATCCCTTCACGTGTATCCTGAAGCGCTCGTTGTGAACTGGTAAAGATCTTATCGGCAATGGTTGAAAGTGTATCATTTGCATCAATATCTTTAAATATTGGTAAATTCTGTGGTCTTAATTGTGTATAAGCCAACGATAATGTGAATTCACGGAAGTTTGAATAGCCAAGTGTTTTCACTAATCTGGAAACAGAAGCCGTTGACGTTTCCGTTACCGCTGCCAAATCTTCTATATTGGCCTCCGATGCGGCTTGGGGATTATCAATCACATATTTTGCAATTTTTTTATTTGTTCGACTTAAATTATCGAAAGACTGCTTCAGCATTTGAACTGGCGAGCTCATCTTAATCACCTTTCATTTCATTAAAACTAGTAATTATTACGATTCTTATTGCTTGTAAATATTTTACAACAAAATAGTTGCATTGTGAAATTGTTTTTCATATAATATTGTAGTCGCTTACATTTGATAAAAAGAAAGATGCTTATATTTGATGCAGCGCGATAGGCATGGTAAATTTAGTTCGAAGCGATACCGGCACTGTGCTGTGATCAATATCTTTTTTGAATATGAAACCAGCTATTATTATTTTAGCGTGTATTTTCAGATTCGAAAACCGGTATTTGTAAATTTAAAACATAGAAAGGAAGTTGTATCGATGGCTTACACATTAGGTGTTGATATTGGAACCACCAGTGTAAAAACAGTACTTTATGATACTAACGGTAAAGTACATGGCTATTCAAACAATGGCTATCCACTTTATCAGGATACGCCCGACATGGCAGAAGAAGATCCAGAAGAAATTTTTTCGGCCATGCAAGACGGTATCACTGAGCTTATTCGAAAAGCAAATTTAAAGCCAGGTGAATTGAAAGGGGTTGCACTTTCGTGTGCAATGCACAGTTTAATCCTCTTGGACTCAGACTATAAACCACTCACACGTGCTATTACATGGGGCGACAATCGTGCCGTTAAATATGCTGATGAACTAAAGGCCAGTCCACAGGGAATGGAAATCTACCAACATACCGGCACACCCATTCACCCAATGACACCCTTAACTAAACTGATTTGGTTACGGAATGATCATCCGGACCTGTTTAAAAAAGCACGTTGGTTCGTTGGCATTAAGGAATATATTCTCTACAGACTCTTTGGCACGTTAAAAGAGGATTATTCAATTGCAAACGCAACCGGTATGTTCAATATTTACAATATGGACTGGGATAATCAGGCACTTAAGTTAGCAGGTGTAACGCGTAATCAGTTGCCTGAATTGGTAGATACAACATATCAGTTGAAAGGCATGCATGATCAGTATGCAAAAGTTTTGGGAATTGATCCCGATACACCGTTTATCATCGGTGCATCAGACGGGCCATTGGCAAACCTTGGCGTTAATGCCATTCAGCCGGGTGTCGTTGCCGTAACAATCGGAACCTCCGGTGCTGTCAGAGTGGTTACGGACAAACCACATACTGATCCAAAGGCACGGGTATTCTGTTATTACCTTGCCAAGAATATGTGGGTCATTGGTGGTCCTGTCAATAACGGTGGTGTTGTATTCCGTTGGGTTCGTGATCAATTATGCGCACCTGAAAAGGTTACTGCCGAGCAGATGCATATTGATCCATATGACTTGTTAACTCAAATTGCTGCTAAGATCCCTGCTGGCTCGGATGGACTGCTTTTCTTCCCATTCCTTGGCGGTGAACGTGCCCCAATCTGGGATGCAAACGCCCGTGGATCTTTCTTTGGCTTGAACAGAACCCATACCAGAGCACATATGATTCGTGCCGTACTTGAGGGAATTGTCTATAATCTATATACCGTTATGTTGGCTCTTGAGGAAGTTGTCGGCCGTCCAACCAGTATTCAGGCAAACGGTGGTTTTGCACGTTCTGCACTTTGGCGTCAAATGCTTACCGATATTTTTGAGCAAGATGTTGCCATCCCGGAAAGCTTTGAAAGTACCGCACTTGGAGCAGCGACTCTTGGCATGTACAGCTTGGGATTGATTGACAGTTTGACAGATGTCTCAAACTTTGTCGGAACAACCGTCGTTCATCATCCGGATCCAAAGAATTTCCCGGCTTACCGTGAATTAATCCCAATTTACATTCGTTTAAGCCGTTCTCTCGAACCCGAATATAAAAATATCGCCGACTATCAACGACGTCATGAACATGAAGATGATTTCTCGGGGAAATAATATCAGAATGAAGTCACATTGAAAATTGAATACAAAAGTCTTACAAGTTTGAAAGGAGATTGATGATATGCAATTAATTGCACTATTAGCCGGTATCATTATTTTACTGGTTTTAATCATCAAATTTAAAATTAATACCTTCGTTTCCTTGGTATTAACTGCAGCAATTACCGCGATATTCCTTGGAATGCCGCTTGGTAAAATTGCCGACTCAATCACCAATGGTATTGGAAGCCAATTAGGTGAATTGTCAATGGTCTTTGGCTTTGGAGCCATGCTTGGTCGACTGGTTTCCGATTCCGGTGGTGCCTACATGATTGCCAGCACCTTGATCAAACGCTTCGGTAAACAACGATTGCAAATTGCCGTTATGATTGCATCGTTTATTCTAGGAATTGCACTGTTCTTCGAAGTCGGAATGGTCTTACTGGTTCCTATCGTCTTTGCAATCGCCGTTGAGGCCGGTGTTCCTATCCTTTACTTGGGGATTCCAATGGCAGCCGCTTTGTCAGTTACCCACGGCTTCCTGCCACCTCACCCGGCACCAGTTGCTATCGCCCAAGTATTGGGTGCTAACGATGGTCGTGTTCTTCTATTCGGTTTTATTATTGCTATTATTGCCGCTTATATTGCCGGACCACTTTTCTCAAAATTGGCACGCAAATTTGCACCCGATGCCTTTAACAGAAAGGGAAATCTTTCATCAATAGGTGAAGTTAAGGAATTCAGTCCGGAAGAATCACCATCATTTGGCTTATCAGTATTAACCGCCCTCTTCCCAGTTATCTTGTTGGCCATTGCCACAATTTACAAAATGACGGTTAACGGCGGCGCTGAGCCAAAGAATCCTTCATTGCTTGATTCGATTATCGAATTTATTGGGTCACCAAGTATTGCAATGCTGATTTCACTATTCTTTGCAATGTGGACAATGGGATGGGCTCGCAAACGAACAACTGCCCAAATCATGGAATCACTTGAAAACGCCGTTAAATCCATTGCAATGTTGCTATTAGTTATTGGTGGTGGTGGTGCTTTTAAACAAGTCCTGATTGATGGTGGCGTTGGCAAAGAAGTTGCTAAAATCTTCCTTGGCTCATCTATTTCACCATTGATTCTTGGTTGGTTAATCGCTGTTGTTCTTCGAATTGCACTTGGGTCTGCAACGGTTGCATCATTAACTGCTGCCGGAATTGTTGCCCCATTAATGGCTCAATCAGGTGTTGATCCAGCCTTGATGGTATTGGCTATCGGTGCCGGTTCACTTGCCGCATCTCATGTTAACGATGCCGGTTTCTGGATGTTCAGAGAATATTTCGATTTGACAATCAAGCAAACCTTGGAGACATGGACCGTGCTTGAATCGATTATTTCCGTGGTCGGTATTGTCCTTGTCATGATCATGAATCTATTTTTCCATTAATTCACTTGATTAAATAGTTTGCTATTTTAATATCGTTTAAAAAAGTTCGATGCCTCATTTGAGGTATCGGACTTTTTACTTTGAATCCGTTTAATCCAAGAACAATATCGTCCAAAAATAAATCTGCATTATACTCGATTAATTTTTGGAATCCGAATACGTTGGCCAACCAAACAGGCCACAACCACTTTTAACGTATCCCCAGGTATAAATACCAGATTGGACAGCAATGCACTTATTAACGGCATTCCAGAGCCTATTGTCAACCAAAGCGATCCAATAATATCAACGATTAACACTGCGCCGATCCAGGCACCCGCCATTTTTTCCCACGATTGTTTCATAAACTTAAACGACATCGTGCTCCAAACTAAAGCCGGTGTTAACAGCCAACCGACCAGATATCCCCCTGTCGGCCCCACAAAGACCGCCGGGCCCGCCTGACCACCACTTAGTACAGGAAAGCCAATCAGCGCTAAGAAAAGGAATAAGGCCACTGAAACGGTCCCTCGTTTTGGCCCCAATACGATCCCCGCAATCATAATGCCTAAGTTTTGAAGCACAATCGGCACCGGAATAAATCCTAATGGAATTGGCGGAATCAGCCCTAAAACAATAATAACTGCTGTTACTAACGCAATTTGCGTTATCTCTCGAATCTTCATTTGAATGCCTCCTCATCATCACTCATCGAAGTGATGGTTAATCATTTCTTTGTTTTGCTTAACCATTTTCGTACCCAAACGGCTTTAGCCATGGTATGGATTCTCTGGTAAAAAAACCTTTTTGACCTCACCACTGGAAATCGTGACCATTTCGCCATCTTTTTTACGAATAATCAACGCACCTTCACGATTAAACCTCATTGCTGTACCAGTTACTGTCTGATTACCCATCACAATTTCGACCGTCTGACCAAGCGTTTCGGAAAGCGCTGCATATTCCGATAAGAAACTGCCTGTACGGTAGGTCTGATACATATAAAAGAAATTATCGATAATACCTGCAACAATTTTGTTGCGATCAACATCACTTTTCTCAACAACCGAACCGGCTTTATGGATAATTTCATCCGGAAAGCCCTGAGAACTTATATTGAGGCCGATTCCGACAATCACATTTTCATGAATGCCATCCTCCAAGCTTGAGATTGTTTCGGTTAAAATACCACCACACTTTTTATGGTGCGCTAATATATCATTTACCCATTTAACTCGAAAATCCACTTGGGGAAAGAACTGCTTTAGTGCCCGGACAACACAAACTGCCGTTCCAGTTGTAATTAAACCAGAATGAATTGTTCTTCGGCTCTGCAGTGGAACCAAAATACTCATGTAAATACCGGTTTTACTCGGTGAATAAAAGTGACGTCCAAGTCGACCTCTACCATGAGTCTGTGTATCCGTTACAAAAACATGAGGTCTTTCAACAGTAACATGACTACTAAATGCTTTTGCGTAATCATTGGTTGAGGTTATTTTCTTGAAGGCATGCACCTCAACGGGAAATGTAGTCGTCCGATAATGATCAATAACCTGCGCATCAAAACATTTAGAATATTGATAACAGTATCCCAATCCCTTTTTTGTTGTAATCCGGTGACCGCCTCGTTCTAATTTCAAGATATTATTGTACACAGCCGGCCGGCTGATATTCAGCCGTTTTGCCAACTCATTTCCTGAAATGTAGCGGCCATTGGAGGACAACAGCTCATATAAAATTTTCGATTGATGATCTGCCATTATTGATTCCCCCACTCATTCGTCAAAAAGCCAGCTTATCTTCACGTTACCTTTATGATAAAAAATAATCTGGTCAAGTTACGATATGCCATAAACTAAGTGTTTCTCCGAATAGGTCATTCTTATCCGGGGTGCTTGATCCGATTTTTCACATCAAGCACCTGTCATTAAGTTTTACTATTCGAACTGATTATTAATCATACAATATTGTCGCTAATCAGATTTAAATTGAACTCCCATTTTATAAATTGTGCCTGATAATCGTACAAAAAATACTGACACATCTTACACATCATGGGTAAAATCAAATTTAGATCAAATGCACACCTTTATCTACATACACAACGTCACCAGTCATCCCAGTTGATAAGTCGCTCATCAAGAAAGCAGCAACATTTCCAATTTCAGAAGTTGTGACACTCTTTTGATCAACAGTTCGGGATTCTGATTCCTTAAGTAATTCACTATGGTGTTTAATGCCGGTAACAGCTAATGTTTTAACAGCACCAGCCGAAATAGCATTCACGCGAACACCACTTTCACCCAAGTCTGAAGCTAAGTACCGAACGCTTGACTCCAATGCAGCTTTTGCAACGCCCATCATATTGTAGTTGGGAATTGCCCGAGTAGAACCAAAGTATGTCAATGTTAAGATGCTGCCGGGATTGTTTAAAATCGGTTGTGCATAACGACTAACCGCAATCAATGAGTAAGCACTGATGTTTTGAGCCAGATCATAACCATCTCTGGTCGTATTAACCAATCCTGAAGTTAACGTTTCTTTATCAGCATAAGCAATGGCATGAATGACGCCATCAATTTTGCCGTGCTTCTGACCGATCTTTTCAAAAGTTTGTTTAATATTGTCATCTTCAGAAACATCACATTCGATTAATTCAGCAGTTTCCGGAACAAATCGTTGCAAACTTTTCTTAATTCGATCATTTTGATATGTCAAAATAACATTGGCACCCTGCTCAAGAATTGCCTGGGTACATCCCCACGCAATACTTCGTTTATTTGCGACCCCCATGATCACAATTGTTTTTCCTTCTAAAAAGCCACTCATTTATTCGGCCTCCAAATTAATTTTCTTTAAAACTTCCGATATCGTTCCCGACGTTGCCGCAATAATTCATCAGTTGGAAGATTC
>Ga0214925_100757_pt1 | contig 11344 bp, 11 predicted proteins | sample Stichaenrichment_FD_168299 | JGI IMG/M metagenome (GOLD analysis project Ga0214925, IMG submission 168299) | Xylose enriched microbial communities from anaerobic bioreactor in Madison, Wisconsin, United States - 63SRT | ecosystem: Engineered > Bioreactor > Anaerobic > Unclassified | place: USA... | reverse complement strand
TATCAAGTGCTTTTACAACCTCTTCAAGCCATATCTTTGAAAGGCCATTTTTACCAATTTCAAAAATAGGTCTCATCCGATTAGCTGATGCTCGTAAATAACGTTTTTGCTTCCCTGTTAATTCCATAAATACCCCTTTAGTCTTCTAAATCATTGCTGGTCGAATCAAAACTGAAACACCCTTTGGTGCCCATCCTGAAACAACAACATCACTTGGAACCGTTACCCAACCCAAGCCTTCAATCACTACATCACTTTTTTGCGAGGTTTTAAATTCGTGACGTTCCAATGGTGGAAAGTCATCTTTTCGATTTTCACTTGGAGGTGATAATAGGTCTCCCAAATGCTTTTCATAAAAGGCTTCGGCGTTTTCCAACTTTGTTCTGTGAATATATAAGTTGTTTTCAGCATATACCGTAAAACCATGTTTTCCATCACCTGAATCGTAATCAAAACGGGCAACGCCGCCAAAAAATAACGTCTGCTCAGGGTTTAATTGATAAATCTTGGGCTTAATTGTTTTCTGAGGCGTTACCAAATTCAGCTCTTTACCGACCAAATGATGTGCCATCTGTTCAGGTTGAATAATCCCAGGAGTATCAACAATTGAGTGCCCATCGTTTAATGGAATATCAATTCGATCCAATGTTGTTCCCGGAAAACGAGACGTCGTGATTAATTCCTTAATACCGGTAGACTGACGAATAACCGCGTTGATTAAAGTAGATTTGCCTACGTTAGTAACCCCAACAACGTAAACATCCTTGCCATCTCGATACTTTTCAATTTGATCAAGCAGATGATCAACATCAAAATTAGTCTTAGCTGAAATTAATTCAACGTCAATTGGTCGGATACCGGCCGCGTTAGCGCGTTGACGCAGCCAATCGCGCACCTTGCGTTCCTTAATAGAAGCCGGCAAAACATCCAATTTGTTACCCACAAGTAAAACTGGATTATCCCCAACAAATCGATGCAGTCCTGGAATCAAACTCCCGTTAACATCAAAAATATCAACAACATAAACGATCAAGGAATCTGTGCCGGAAATACTGGTTAACAACTTCAGAAAGTCATCATCAGACAAGCTGACCGGTGCGATTTCGTTGTAATGGCGTAATCTAAAACATCTTTGGCAATATACCTCACCATTTTGCAGTCCTTTTTCCAAAGCTGATTTTGGTGTATACCCCAATGCATCTTTATTCGTCGTTTGGACCTTTGCACCACAACCAATACAGTGAACAACCTCACCATCAACTAAAACTTCATTTTCTGACATGCTCTCCTCCTATTCCCAATGTAAATTAGGATACTTTTTAATCAGTTTATTCCAAATGATCTTTTCTAGACAACGATTAAGTGTCGTGTTCCAAGCGTCATTGTCAACCAACGGTTTAACAAGAATACTTCGAACATGACAACTGTTTGCAGCGACAACATCTGTTAAAAGTTGATCACCAATCATAACCGTATTTTTTTTATTCAAATTAAACGACTTTAATGCATGACGAATGCCAATTGTTAAAGGCTTCATCGCACGTGGAACGAATGGCAGCTCATAATCTTGAACAGCTTTTTGAATTCTTTTATGACTATTGTTTGAAACGACGATGACTTTAATCCCATACTTTTTGACTTCATGAAGCCAGGATCTTAACTCTTCCGACCCTTTTTTAGAATTCCAGGGAACTAAAGTATTGTCCAGATCGGTTAGAACACAGTTGATATTATTTTCCAACAAGAACTGAGGGGATACATTATAAATACTCTCAATCATCCAAGTTGGTCTAAATTTTGACAACATATGCTCCTCCTTAGTTTTAATAGTTTTTATTTAAAAAAACTTCCACCAAAATTATCGGTGAAAGTTAATTTTAGCATATCGAAATTACTTAAGAGCCTTTTTTGCTTCATCAGTTAGCGCTTTAAAAGCATCAGCATCATTGACAGCTAATTCAGCAAGCATCTTGCGGTTCATGTCAATGTTGGCAAGCTTAAGTCCATGCATCAATTTGCTGTAGCTAAGATCGTTTAAACGAGCAGCAGCGTTAATTCGGGCAATCCAGATTTTACGGAAGTTGCCCTTATTGGCACGACGGTCACGGAAAGCATAAACCTGTGACTTCATAACTTGGTCTTTAGCAGTCTTGAATAAACGTGACTTACCACCGCGATAACCTTTTGCTAATTTCAAAACACGTTTACGACGTGCGTGTGTAACTGTTCCACCTTTTACTCGTGGCATTTTGAATTCCTCCTATGATAAATATCAATATAATTAATCTAGTCGCATGATGTTACAAGAAAATTACTTTGCAAGCAGTTTCTTGTAAGTCTTAAGATTAGTGTGATCCATCATATGTGTACCACGAAGTTGGCGACGTTGCTTCTTTGTCTTACCGTGAAAACGGTGACTTGTATATGCATGGGCACTCTTGATTCCACCGTTTGCAGTTTTCTTAAAACGCTTTGCTGCGGCACGGTTTGTTTTTTGTTTAGGCATTGGTAAAAATCCTCCTCAAAATTTAAATAATTATTTATTATCGGGTTCCTTTGGCGAAAGCATTAAGAACATACTTCTTCCGTCCATTTTCGGCCGCTGGGTAACAGTTGCAACATCATCTGTTTCCTTAGCCATTCTTTCGAGAACGTTTCGACCAATTTCCTTATGTGTAATGGCACGTCCTTTAAAACGAATTGAAACTCGAACCTTTTCGCCCTTTGCCAAAAACTTCTTAGCATTCTTTAGTTTGGTGTTAAAATCATTAACATCGATTGTTGGGCTTAATCGTACTTCTTTGACACTGATGACTTTTTGTTTCTTACGAGATTCCCGTTCCTTCTTTTGAAGCTCAAAACGATATTTCCCATAATCAAGAATCTTAGCAACTGGTGGTTTTGCTTTCGGAGCAACAAGAACTAAGTCCAATTCAGCGTCTTCAGCTAATTTAAGTGCCTCGGACTTTGACTTAACACCTAATTGATCACCATTAGGACCGATCAAACGAACCTCGCGTGCGCGGATTCCTTCATTAACCATCATATCTTTAGCTATGGTGCTTCACCTCCAAATAATTTGAAAAAGCAGAAAAGTGGCGGGTACGCAATGCACCCGCCACCATTAAAGAACCTAGTTGAATAGGTTCTTACTCGATATCATGCCCAGCAAAATAATTTTACTAAGGCGAGAAGCGGGTTGCCTCTGCTTTCATGTCAACTTTAATAGAATATCATTGATTAAGAATCGTGTCAACAATCATTAACTATTTGTGATTAATCATTGCGCGAATACGATGCAATGTCCTTTTGAATTTCATCAACAAACGCATCTAACGATTCTGCTTGTGTCTCTTTTTCACCATAACGACGAACAGAAACGCTCTTGCCATTGACTTCTTCATCACCAACAACCAGTGTATATGGAATCTTGTGTGTTTGAGCATCCCGAATCAGATATCCCATCTTTTCAGCTCGGGTATCAACGGACGAACGGATCTTCAATCGACGCAACTGATCATTAATCTGTTTAGCATAATCCCCATGTTTATCCTGTGAAACCGGAATAATCTTAACTTGATGCGGTGCCAACCATGTCGGAAAAGCACCTTTATAAATTTCAGTCAGGTAAGCAACAAATCGTTCCATTGTTGAAACCAAGCCACGATGAATCATGACCGGACGATGTTGTTTACCATCTTCTCCAACATAATGAAGATCGAATCGTTCCGGCAACATAAAGTCTAGTTGAATTGTCGACAATGTTTCTTCATTGCCAAGCGCAGTTTTAGTTTGGACATCCAACTTGGGACCATAGAATGCAGCTTCACCTTCCGCTTCGACATAATCCAAGCCAAGCTCATCCATAGCACCCTTTAACATGCTTTGGGCACGATTCCACATTTCATCGTCATCGAAGTACTTTTCAGTATTTTCAGGATCACGATAACTCAAGCGGAACGTGTAATCATTTATATCAAAATCATGATAAACTTCAACCATTAATTTCAAAATGTTTTGGAACTCTTCTTGAATCTGGTCAAGAGCAACAAATGTGTGACCATCATTAAGTGTCATTTCACGAACCCGTTGTAGGCCACTTAAAGCACCAGACTTTTCATATCGATGCATCATCCCTAATTCAGCAATCCTCAACGGCAGCTCACGATATGACCGAATATGGTGATTGTAAATTTGAATATGACTGGGGCAGTTCATAGGACGAAGCTCAAGTTCCTCACCGTCGCCCATGTCCATTGGTGGAAACATATCTTCACGATAATGCTCCCAGTGACCTGATTGTTTATACAGGTCAAGATTTGCCAAGACAGGTGTGTAAACATGTTCATAGCCATTAGCAACTTCCTTATCGACAATATAACGTTCGATTGTTCGTCGGATAGTCGCACCATTTGGCATCCAATATGGCAGCCCTGCGCCGACTTTAGGATCAACAAAGAATAAGTCGAGTTGGTTACCGATTACTCGATGATCACGTTCATGAGCCTCCTGACGCTTCTTTAAATCTTCATCAAGTTCAGATTGTTTGTTGAAGGCAGTTGCGTAAATCCGCTGAAGCATTGGATTTGACGACTTGCCTTGCCAATAAGCACCGGCAACAGATAATAATTTAAAGATCTTTACTTTACCAGTCGATGGTAAAACAGCACCTTCAGCAACAGACTTGAAATCACCAATTTCGAAGAACTTAACCTGATTACCATCAGCAATTTCGTTAATAAGTTCAGTCTGATATGGGTCCCCAACAACTTGTTTCAGTGCATCGTCTTTACTTAAGAACGTGACCTTAATAGGTAAATCTTTGCTGATAATTTGTTGCATCGATTTTGTTAAACTGTCTAATTGATCAACACTGATTTGAGTCTCAGGTTTATCGGTATCAACAAAGAAGCCATCATCATCGGCTGCACTTTCACCAAAGCGAATATCCTTGAAATTTGAAGCAATTGCAGCTTTAAGTACCTGAGCTGCAGTTTCTCGAAGAACATTCAGGCCATCTTGACTGTCGCCTGTGACGATTTCGACTTTACCACCCTTATGTAAAGGCTCGTTATCATTTACAAACTGACCGTCAACTTTTCCGGCAACAGCCTTTTTCCCTAAACTAATTGAAATCGATTTTGCAATGTCTTCAGCGGTAACGCCGTCGTCAAATTCTTTTACACTACCGTCTGGAAATTCAAATGAAAGTTTTGACATATCCTCTAACTCCTTTTTTCTTTCTAGAACCACAAAAAATCCCTAGTACACAATTGTATACTAGGGACGTTATTAGCGCGGTTCCACCCTTTTGGATTTTGGAAAAGTATCCACTTCACCAAAAAGCTCTCAAGTGGTTGCTAACGGGACCATCCGGGATAGCATTATCCGCAATCCGATTATCAAAAAGTGGTAACAACCATTTTCTAAACAAACAGCCTTTCAGTCTAGAGCCGTTCTCCCTTTGATGAGAAATGATTATCATATCTTCCTGATTCATTGCTTTTAAGTATAGGATTCCTTCTTAAAGTTGTCAATCTAAATTAAACAATTTACATTGGCCGACGATTTTGACCCGGCATTTCTACCTCGCGAGATAGGAACCTAATTCGTTGCATGAGCCGTTGTGCCTTTAACGGTTCAGCGTCACCGTGATTGTTAAATGTCAGCCACTCTTCCTCCAATTGCTCCATAGACAAATTTGAACTGAAAAACATCGGTAGTTGCTGTTGCATTCGATATTCAAGGATAACGCCCAGAACCTCATCACGTACCCACGATGACAACGAACCGGCACCAACATCATCCAACATTAAAATCTGTGATTTTTTGACAGCATCAATTTTGTCTAGATAGCTGTTATCTGAAATTGACGCCTTCATTTCACTTTCAAAGCTGGGAAAATGAACCAACGTTGTCAATACGCCACTATCCGCCAAATCATTGGCAAGTGCACCTAATAAATAAGTTTTACCAACACCGAAGGGCCCGTAAATATAGTAACCAGGTTCAAACTGGTCTTTAGCCATATACTTTGAAGTGAAGTGAACGGCCTTTGCAAATGCCCGATATCGACTGTCGGTTTGATCAAAATTATCAAGCGATGCATTGCGAATATCTTTGGGCATTGAAATAGTCGTAACACGCCGTGCCAGTCGTTCGGCCTTTTGTTTATCAAGCGTCTCAGCCGATGGTGCGTAAGAAACTTCGATCAAATGATCACTGACAACAAGCTTTGGTACATATCCCGGTACAAATGATTTTTGTTTTTTCTTCAATGTATCACGAACCATTAAATATTCACGAAGTTTTGCAATAGATCGTTGAGCTGCATCCTCTGCCAACTTCGCCTTATTTTCTTTTAAAAACTGTTGAATTTCAGGATCCGTTTCAATTTGCCTAACAGCGACTTGAAAGCTTTTTCTTGCGCCTTTTCCGTTAATTGTTCGTTCCTTCAAAAACTGCTGAATATATTTGCTAACCGGTTCCATCAGTTCTCACCTCGTTTCTCTTTTCTCTTCCGCAACTCTGCCAACTCTTTATTAACACGCTTTCGTTCTGCTTCATCAGGGCCTGTTTTCTGTTGCTCAGCCGACTGCTTTGCCTTTTTTGATGCTTCCTTAGTCTGTTGTTTTTCTTTCTTTGCCCAGTCAGGAAGTGTTTCTGTAATCTGTCGGCGGCCGCCGGATGAATATCGTCGTTGCGATCGTTGTGTCTCTTTTTCCTGCTTTTCTTCAGTTCGTTTTTGAACCTGTAAAATGGCTTTTTCTGCATTCGTTACATGGTTTTGAGCCCAATTATCCGCAATTGTATTAACTAAATTTTGATTGAGAGTTGAATTTCCAATTCCGATGAGAACATAGTAAATAAGAACGTTAATAACCTCACGCGGAAGCAATCCCTTCGAAACCAGTTCTCGAATCATTCGTTGCTCACCAGCAGTTACCATACCGCCCTTTTGGTCTTTAATTTGCTTTAAAAAGCTAATTGGCGCATTTTCTTTACTAATCTGGATAACTTGTTGAGTGGGCTGATCAAATTGTTGTACCAGTTGTTGCCCATCCGCATCATCTTCAGGCTTCTTGTTTATTGAATCCGGCACTCTAACTTGTGGTTGTGTAAAGTCGCGTGCAATAATGAATTTCAAACTTTTCTGATTCAATTTATTCGTGTTTAGATTTGTCGCTTTCTTGATCAATTCACCCATTTTAATTTCATCTATACCATAAAGTGAATACTCAGACAAAATCAATGGCTGTGCCGCTTTAACACTGGCAGCATCAACGTACGAATTTTCTAAAATATCCAAAAGAAGATTAAAATCAAACTCCTCTTTTGAAGGTTCCAAATAACGATGATTCAGTTCAGCAGAATTCCCCGAGATGGTTTGCTTGGCAATATTAACCGGACCAGGAATATTTTTAACAGAATTTTCCGGAATCTGAAAAACATCAAGGAGCGAAGCCGAGACATTCTTAACCTGGCCAACATCCGGCATTGGAATAAACAGCCGAGCAACAATTCGGTTATAGGTATCCTCACCCACTCTTCCCAAAAGTAAAATCGACAAAATATCAGTTTTTAAAAACTCGGTTGCCGTGCATGGCTCTCTCATGGAATAAACATAACTATCAGGTGAAGTAAGTGAGACGGATGTGACTAATAAATTAACTGCTTCGAGCTTACGGCGATACCGTAATAATTTGTCAATACCAATATCCAAAATACTTTGGAGTTCAAAATGTTTATGAAGAATCAATCGATTATGATCGCTCACACTCAATGACCAAAGTAAATTATAAAGCTGCACTGCACCCCGCCCAATAATTGGTAAATACAAGTTGGTAAGAACACTCTGATCTACGCTTTTGTTTGCACTGGCATTCAAAACAAGATATTTCGAATCGGGAGTTAATTTATTTTCCGAATTTAACATTACTTCTCCTCAGGATGCTGTTTAGCAGCATTCTTTTTCTTATCCTTCTCCATAACTTCTTTGAGTTCTTTATAAAAAACAGACATATCCTTAAATTGACGATAAACACTGGCAAACCTGATATACGCAATCTCATCCAGATTCACCAGTTCCTCCATCACATACTCTCCGATTTGACGACTGGTAACTTCATTTTCACCTGAAGAACGAACTTTATTTTCAACCCGATCAACCAAATCAGTAATCGCATCCATTGAAATCGGCCGCTTTTCAGCCGACCTCACGACACCTTTAAGAATTTTTTCGCGGTTAAACTCTTCTCGATTGCCATTTTTTTTGATAACCAGAAGTGGTGTTGCTTCGACCCGTTCAAACGTCGTGAATCTAAAGCCACAGTGTTCACATTCTCTACGGCGCCGAATGACACGACCATCATCGGTTGGTCGACTATCGACAACCTTGGACCCGTTATATCCACAATGAGGACATTGCATGGCTTTCACCTCTAATATTTCTTTTCTTGTTGTAACCAATCTTCTACTTGCATATTTGTATTTTCTAAACTACCTGAATTATAAATAATTGTATCAGCCAAATCACATTTTGTCTGCAGTGACCACTGGCTTTTAATTCTGGCAGACGCCTGACTAATTGTTAAATCATCTCTGCGTCTTAAACGTTTCATTTGAGTCACTGGATCACAATATACAACAACAATTGAATCTGTCAAATAAGTATACCCGTTTTCAAATAAAGTTGGGGCGTCTAGGACCGTTAATTGCTTATCACGGTAACGATCAATTTCATGAATGATTTTTTCTCTGATGAAGGGATCCATCACTTGAACAAGTCGTTTTAATTTTTGGGGATGTTGAAAAACAATTTCCCCGAGTCTGGTTCGATCAAGGCGACCGCTTGAAGCTAATACTTCCTGACCGAATTCCGCTGTGATTGCCTTTAAACCGTTCTCACCAGGCTCTTGAACCTGATGTGCCACGATGTCTGCATCAATTATCGGAATGCCTTTCCTGCCAAGAAAAGTGCTCACTGCAGATTTTCCCGTTGCAATACCACCTGTTAATCCAATCACTTTATTCATGACGATCACCGTGAATCACCTGACAATTTGGGCAAAAATGTGTCCCCCTTTGGGCCAGTTTGATTTTTTCAATAGGTGTCCCACACCTAAGACAAGGTTCTCCCTGTCGACCATAGACGTTTAAATGATTTTGAAAATTGCCAGCTTCGCCATAAGCATTGGAGTAAGAATGAACAGTAGTCCCGTGACCATCAATTGCCTTTTTGATTTCATCAATAATACTTTTACGGAGTAATTTGAGTTCTGCCACTGATAGTGTATTGACAGGCTGCTTAGGGTTGATTTTGCTTAACCAAAGCACCTCATCGGCATAAATGTTTCCCAAGCCGGCAATATTACTCTGATCCAAAAGAAACGGCTTGACCAGCTTTTTACTTTTACCAAATATTTTTCTCATGTAATCTAAGGTTAAGTCCCTTTCAGTCGGCTCAGGACCTATTGTTTTTAATCCAGCCACAGTCAGTTCATGCCCGGTGTCAACCAAATTCATTCTACCGAATTTTCGCGTATCATTATATCGAAGCTGACGCCCATCGGTTAAATGAAAAACAATATGAGTGTGCTTGCTTAGAGGTGTTCCTTCAGGCTCAACATCGTACTTTCCTTCCATTCGAAGGTGGGATACAATTGTTAATCCATTGTTAATCCGAATAAATAAATATTTACCCCGGCGATCAATTTTTTCAATGATCTGATTTTTGAGTGCGTTTGTGAAATCCTCAGGTGGTAAATTGATCATTTTAGGATATAACACATCTACCGTCCGAATTTGACTTCCTGCAACCAGTTCGGTCAGGCCCCTTCGAACAGTTTCAACTTCTGGTAATTCAGGCATAATCTATCTCCTTGATTCTACTTAATTAAACATTTAAAAATTGTTGCCTAAATAAAGCAATAATCTGTCAACCAAACAATAATAATATCTTGCATCATTTAGCCTCATACCAAGTCTTTCCCCAATGACTCTCTACTTTTAATGGAATGTTAAGCTTGATTGCAGAATCCATCACTTTTGGAATTAACTTTTCGACAGTTTCCATTTCATCATTAGGAACCTCAAAAATTAATTCATCATGAACTTGAAGCAGCATGCGCGTTTTTAAAGGCTTCAGTGCCTCATCCATATTAATCATCGCAATTTTAATGATATCTGCTGCACTCCCTTGAATGGGTGTGTTCATTGCTGTTCGTTCCGCAAAGGACCTTAAATTGAAATTCCTTGAATGAATATCAGGTAAATAACGACGTCGATGAGCAATGGTTTCAACATAACCATGATTTTTAGCGAATTCAACAATATCTTCTGTATATTTTTTGACACCCGGATATTCCTCAAAATACCTTTGAATAAATTGATGAGCCTGTTTTCGACTAATACCAGTGTTATTAGCCAATCCGTAATCACTAATGCCATAAACAATTCCGAAATTAACTGCCTTTGCCTGCCGCCTTAACTCAGGTGTCACATCATCATTTGAAGCCAACCCAAAAATTCTTCGGGCCGTTGTTGCATGAATATCTTCTCCCTCACGAAAGGCTTCCTGCATATTCTTATCTCCGGTAATGGATGCCAAAACACGCAATTCAATCTGTGAATAATCAGATGACCAAATCTGCCAATCTTCATGGGAAGGAACAAATGCCTGACGAATCAAACGTCCCTCTTCGGAGCGAACCGGGATATTCTGCAAATTCGGATCCACGGAAGACAAACGGCCGGTCTGCGTCAATGTTTGTAAATATCTTGTATGAACTTTTGAATCATTCTTATGGATCACTTTTAACAAACCATCAATGTAAGTCGATTGTAATTTCGAAATTTGACGATAATTTAAAACATTTTGCACGATAGGCGCATCGGGTGCTAACTTTTCCAACACATCAACTGAAGTTGAATAACCGGTCTTGGTTTTCTTTAGAATCGGCAACCGCATCTTTTCAAAAAGAATATGCCCGAGTTGTTTAGGAGAACCGATATTAAATTCTTCACCAGCCTCTTGAAAAATGGTTTGTTCAATTTCAGCCAGGCGTTCTTTAAATTTGCTTCCCATTTGTTCCAGCGTCTCGGGATTTACTTTGATTCCCGCAATCTCCATTTTAGCCAACACAAAAGCAATCTTAATTTCAATATCCCGATACAAAGTTGTTTGATTATGTTCATCAAGTGCTTTAAACATATCATTATGCAATTGATCAATTGCTTTTGCCTTGTGAACAATATGATCAAAGAATTCGGGTGCTTCAGGATCGATTTTCTTCTTCGCACCTTTTCCGTAAACTTCTTCATCAGTTTTAATGTTTGCAAACCC
>Ga0214925_100754_pt1 | contig 11419 bp, 12 predicted proteins | sample Stichaenrichment_FD_168299 | JGI IMG/M metagenome (GOLD analysis project Ga0214925, IMG submission 168299) | Xylose enriched microbial communities from anaerobic bioreactor in Madison, Wisconsin, United States - 63SRT | ecosystem: Engineered > Bioreactor > Anaerobic > Unclassified | place: USA... | reverse complement strand
CTTATCCTAAAGATAGTTGCCTCTATTCCTCATACTTGTGGTCAAATTCGTACAGCTCTTCTGACAGCAGATCTCTCAGAAGGGCTGTATCTTCTTTATCCGGAATCTCATCTGCATTTACAGTTCCGATGACCTTTCCGATGACTTGGACATGGTCATCCTCATTCTTCTCTCCATAGGGCAGATTGGGATTCAGGGAATACAGTTTGTTGTCATACATCCGCTTGATCACGGCTCCGTCCGCGCTGGAGCAGATTACGATGTCGTTGCTTTCCACGTCTTTTGTATATTTCACATAAACAAGATCCCCATTATGATAGACCGGTTCCATACTGCGGCCGCTCACACGAATCAGTGTGTCGGCCTCGGTACTGAGCCGGTTCTTTTTTATGAATACGGGTTCCGGTTTTAATTCGTTGAATTCGCAGCCGGTACCAGCGGCAGCGGGAGTGCTCTGCAGCGGAAGAATGAAATAAGAATCCCGCAGCATATCGTTCCGGGCATCGACCTCTTCCTGCAGCATATTCCGGATCATCGATTCGATGAATTTCTGGCTGACGCTGCTGAGTTTCCGGTACTGACGTAAGAGTGTCCGCTCCTGAGATGTCGGAACCATTTCATCGTACATGCCGAAAAGTTCATAAAGAGGGATTCCGAGTGTTTCGCACAAAATTTTTGTGTCATCCAGACTGGGCCGGTTTTTATTGTTCTCCCAGTTGGTGATGGTGTTCCGGTTGACCTCCATCATTTTGGCCATTTTCGGCTGGCTTAATCTGGCTTTTTTGCGGTATTTCTGGATAACGGCACCGAAGCCCGGCCAGTCTTCTCTGGAATCAGAATCCTGTGGATGAGGAAGATGGATCACGTCTTTACTGTTCTGAGCGTGTGCGCTGAATGATGCGCCTGCAGACTCGGTTTCCTTGTTCTGCTGATATTCCTTCATTCTGATCCCTCCTGACATGATGGGTTTTAAGATTTGTTCATATGCCAATAATAGCACAAAAATATTGTGCTGTGCAATAGAAAAAGAACAATAATACACAACAATTCTATTGAAAATGTGTACTGCCATCGATATAATAGTAAGCATCACGAGACCTGAATTTCGCTAACCGGGATGACCGGGTGTTTTTGTGATTTTGAGATGAAACTGCGTGGGATTTAGATGGAGTATGCAATTTTACTAAAAGACTATGGACAGGGATGTATTACTGCGCTGCCGGTTTCGCAGTGCACGGGAGAGAATAAACCGGACTTTCGAAGGCCCTACACGGCATACGAGGTGCTGACGGATTTTTTCGGAGAGGACATGTCTCTGGTGCTGGGAAATTATCTGAAGCAGGAGATCAAGACGGTCCGAAAGCAGAAGGGGATGGAGAGAGCAAAAGAAGCACGACTGCTTTCGTATTATTATCTCACCACCAGATCCAAAGCACAGCAGCCCGTGAATGAGACGCTCGTGGATTTTATGATCCGTGGAAAGGTGGAGGGCGAGACAGAAGAGAAAGACCGGTTTGTCCGGGATATGGATTTCAAAGTCCGCTACATTCTGGACCTTCGGCCCTGTGAGCAGAAGTGTATCGGGCCGCTGATCTTTCCGAAGGAAGATGAGGATCCTGTTTCGGATGGCGAGATCCCAGCCAATGACTACCTGCTGCCGATTCTTCGTGCAGAGGATTATGAAACGGTCGCTCACCAGATCCTCCGGAAGTACTACCCGGAATATGCCTCTCGTCTCTCAGAGGGAGAGCGCTTTGTGATGAACGGAGATGACCTTGCCGCAAGGATGAATCTCGATGTAAGAGACGTGCATTTTGCAGATCCTGCCACGCTGGGACAGATCTACTACAACTTCGGCGATGCGGAACTTCTGGATTCTGCCGGACGGAAATATACCGAGCAGATCAATCCGGGCACCATTCTTATCAGCATCGACAACTGCCAGAGCCCTTCGATCCGAAACAGCACGGTCTGCCATGAGTGCTGTCACATGGTTCTGGACCGTACCTTCTTCCTTCTTCAGATGATGACGGGATGCCCGTATTCCTATTACACCAATCGAAGGAGAGAAGCCAGAAGGGTCTATCGGAAGAACGGCCCGGTGGACTGGATGGAACTGCAGTGTGAGAAGCTGCCGGCTTATCTTTTGATGGAGAGCCAGAGCACGAAGGAGCTGGTGGAAGCGGAACTGCAAAGGCATCAGGGCATCCGTTCCCCGGAGGTGATGCGGGGAATCATTGACATGGTGTCTGTAAGAAACAAGGTCTCCCGCTCGATGGCCAAGTATCGCCTGATTGAGCTTGGCTACTACGAGGCAGAAGGAATCCGCTGTTTTGTAGACGGCAGATCCGTTCCGGATCATGGCTGCAGCAGTTCATGGCCGGAAGGCGTGACTTACACGATCTCGGCCTATCAGGCGGCAGAGCTTGCGGATGCAGATCCAGAATTCTGGCATCTCATCAGCGGAGGCCGCTATCGCTACGTGGAAGGACACTTCTGTCTGAATCAGGAAGCATATGTGAAGGAGACCTGGAACGGGATCCCATATCTTACGTCCTACGCAAGAACGCATATCGACGAGTGCTGTCTTGGCTTTGCCGCACATGGCAGATACCGGAGCACGGACTTCCGTCAGGGGAGAGTTGCCAGAACGAAGACTAAGCTGGTAACCGGTCAGTATCGTCCGGGCTATACGCTGGTGGCAGAGCCGGGGACGGAGCTGTATGTGAAGGAAAACGAGACGTTCCGGCATGACAGTTATCTCTGGGGCGAACTTCTCTACGCACTGCCATCAGATTTCCATGAAGCCGTAAACGAGATCCTGCTGAAGAAAGGCATTACACAGGAGACGCTTGCGGAGAGACTGGGAGTCGAGAGAAGAACGCTGACCAAATACTTAAGTCAGGATTCTCCGACACTTGCCCATGTGGTCGGGATCTGCGTAGCTCTGCAGCTTCCGTTTTTCATCTCGGAGAAGCTGATCGAATTATCCGGGAACGCTTTTCAGAGAAAACCGCTGCATCATCAGTATCGGGAATTCCTGTTTCAGGCGGAGAAGCTCACGGTCTCCCGGTGCGAAGATATTCTGGCAGAACGCGGCTGGCCGCCACTGTTCGATTCACCGGATCAGGGCGAGATGAAAGGAGCCGTCCGGTCGATCTCATAAATTCCATACCATCTTATCACAGCTGGGGTACCGAAAGGGTACTTCAGCTTTTTTCATGTCCGCACTCGCGGAGATCCCTAAGAAAAATAAAAAACTTTCCGGATTGTGGGAACAGAAGTGTTCCCAGAATGCATCTATAAAAAGTCCGGAATTCACTGTTTTTCGCATCTCACCCAGTACCCGATTCCCGCAAACCCTTGTAAATCCTGACTTTATTTTGGGAACACTTCCGATCCTCGAATGAGGCCCTGTGATCAGGTAGTATAGGGTCAGTTCAAGGGAACGGATTCGTTCCCGGAACAAAAAAATCATATTGAATGCCTGACTTAAGTCAAATGCATAAAGGCAGAGATACTCAGAAAAGATCACCTTCTCCGAAGTGCCAAACGGCAGCGGACAGTCCTAAGGAGAAGTGGATCTTCACGGAGTACGGAAGGAGCTGTCTTTATGCCTTTTTCAGGTTCCCTGCAGCCTCGCAAGTACTCCAAAGGTACCTGCGGGGCTTTTCTTTTCCCGCAAGGTCCTCGAGTTCTCTGCCTCCCGCAGTCAGGCGGGAAGGGAGGGATGCCTTATGGGTGGCATTTAGTCCGGAGAACGGACAGAGAGATTCGGAAACCAAGGAATTCAAAAATGGAGGAATTCAAATTGAAACTCTACGAGATTAATGCACAGATTCAGGCGCTCTCGGATGCCATTGAGTTTGATCCGGAAACCGGCGAGATCCTCGGGGATGCAGAAGCACTCTTCGATGCGATCAATCAGCTCCAGATGGAGAAGACGTCGATTCTTTCCTACCTTGGAAAGCTCGTCTTAAATCTTCGCTCCGAGCAGAGCGCCCTGAAGGTGGAAGAGCTGCGTCTTAAGAATCGTCGCGAGAAGCTCGCAAAGAAGGAAGAGCGCCTCATGCACGTGCTGGACCGCGAGTGCGATGGAGAGAAGACGGATCTTGGCATTGCGACAGTAAGCTACCGGAAGACATCCCGCGTCGATGTGACGGATTCCGCAAAGGCGGTCCGGTGGCTCAAGCGCCACAAGTTCACGAGTTGCTTCCGGGTACCGGAGCCGGAGGTCGCGAAGACAGAAGTGAAGAAGCTGTTAAATTCCGGAACCCAGGTGCCGGGCTGTGTGCTCATCGAAGACACGTCCTGCTCCCTGAGATAAGAAGGAGGTTTGTAAATGCTGAATATTACACGCGGGATCGTGGCAAGACCGCAGAAGGTCGTGATCTACGGACCCGAGGGAATCGGGAAAACAACGCTGGCATCCCAGACGCCCGATCCCCTGTTTATCGATACCGAGGGCGGCAGTGCCCATCTGGATGTGCGAAGAATTGAAGGCCTGAAGGACTGGGAGAAACTGCTCTCGACGGTCAAGGAAGTCGCTGTAACGAAGGACATCTGCAAGACCCTCGTTCTGGATACGGCTGACTGGGCCGAGCAGCTGGCAATCGCCCATATCCTCGACAAGTATAAGCAGCCGTCCATCGAGGCTTTCGGCTACGGCAAGGGCTACACCTACATCGGCGAAGAATTCACTAGACTCTTGGATGCGCTGGACATGGTGATCGCAGCCGGTATGAACGTCGTCGTGACCGCTCATGCCAAGATGCGGAAATTTGAACAGCCGGATGAGATGGGAGCCTATGACCGCTGGGAGATGAAACTCACCCGTCAGTCCGCTCCGCTTCTCAAGGAGTGGTGCGATCTGCTCCTGTTCTGCAACTACGAGACCTTCGTGGTAAGCACCGAGAACAAGACCGCCAAGGCGCAGGGCGGGAAGCGCGTCATGTACACGAGCCATCATCCCTGCTGGGATGCGAAGAACCGCCACGGCCTGCCGGACAAGCTGGATCTGGATTACCGGTATCTGAAACCGGTCTTTGTGCTGCCGACCGGGAGGGAACAGAAGGAGGAACCGCCAGCAGTGGCTTCGGATCCGCTGGCAGCGGGAAGTGACCCGGCTGCAGCATCACAGCAGACGGCAGCAGGAGAACCGGAGAAATCTGCTGCAGCAGCGGAAAGGGCAGCGACTCCCCTTCCTCCCGCACCGACAGCATCGGCCCAGAAGGTCATGGATCTTCTGGTTCAGGACGGCATTTCGGAAGCAGCACTTCGGAAGTTCGTTGCAGGCAAGGGTCATTACAAAGAGGATGTTCCAATCTCGGCCTATTCCGAGAAGTTCCTCTCCGGCTGGGTCCTGAAGTACTGGCCGAGGATCCGCGAGATGATCAGAAACGCAGAAGCAAAGAATACAAAAACAAATGATACAGAAACGATGAAGGAGGACAGAAACAATGCCTGATAACAATTACAGGAATCAGAACGACGGCTGCATGGACTGGGGTGACACCATTGAGCAGGATAACCAGTTCGTCATTCTCCCGGAGGGAGACTACACCTTTACGGTCACGAAGTTTGAGCGTGCCAGACACGCAGGAAGCGAGAAGATCCCGCCCTGCAACAAGGCACTTCTGACACTGGAAGTAAAGACCCCTGAAGGAACAGCGACCGTGCTCACAGATCTGCTTCTCTATCGCACGATGGAGTGGAAGATCTCAAGCTTCTTCCGTGCCATCGGTCAGAAGAAGCAGGGCGAGAGGCTGGTCATGGACTGGAGCAGGGTGATTGGAGCGAGGGGCAGAGCTCACATCGCACCGGCTACCTATGTGGGAAAGCAGGACGGCAGGGAACATGAGAAGAACGAGGTCGTCCGCTACTACGACTACGATCCGTCCCAGATGCCGAAGGAGGATGACTTCATGACTCTTCCGGAAGGATCTGACGACGAGCTTCCCTTCAACTAAGGGACTTCGGGATGGATTCTTTTGGGCATCTTTAGAATCCATCTCTTTTGGAGGTTTTCATGGATAACAACATTTTATCAGCGCTTGCCGCGATCAATGTGGCAGAGCTTACCCGTGCCGACTGGATTGCGGTCGGCATGGCCTTAAAAGAAGAGGGCTTCCCCTGCTCGGTCTGGGATGACTGGAGCCAGAACGACTCCCGGTATCACGCAGGAGAGTGCCAGAAGAAATGGGATGGTTTTCACGGAAATCACAAACCGGTGAAAGCCGGAACCATCATTCAGATGGCAAAGGACCGGGGCTGGGCTCCCTATACCGGGGAAGCCGGCTGCATGAACTGGAACGACACCATTGAATATGACGGAGAGGACGCTTTCACGGGTTTCCCGCAGGAGACCTGGAATCCGGTGCAGGATCTCATCACCTATCTCGAGCTTCTATTTGAGCCGGACGATCATGTCGCCTATGTCACGAACGATGTCTGGAAGAACGCAGACGGAAAGTTTGTGCCGTCCAAGGGTGTCTATGACAGGACCCGGGATGATCTGATCGGGTCTCTCAAAAAGCATCCGGATGATATCGGAGCGACGATCGGTGACTGGAAACCGGAAGCCGGCGCGTGGATCCGCTTCAATCCGGTCGATGGGGAAGGCGTGAAGAATGAGAACGTCACACGCTTTACCTATGCACTGATCGAATCGGACACCATGCCGATCGCCGAGCAGAATGCGATGTTCCGGAAGATGGAACTTCCGATCGCAGCCCTCGTTCATTCCGGAGGAAAGAGCCTGCATGCGATCGTGCACATCGATGCGAAGGATGCAGACGAATACCGGAGGCGTGTAGAGTTCCTCTACGACTTTCTGGAAAAACAGGGAGTTTTGATCGATAAGCAGAATCGGAATCCCTCGCGGCTCTCCCGGATGCCGGGTGTCACCCGGAACGGAAACCGCCAGTATCTTGTGAATACGAACATCGGCAGAAAGAGCTGGAACGACTGGATGGACTTTGCCGAGGGCGTGGATGATGAACTTCCGGCTCTTGTAGATCTGTCGGAATACAAGGACGATCCGCCGACGCTCCCGGAGGAGCTGATCGAGGGAATCCTGAGGAGAGGCCACAAGATGCTTCTCTCCGGATCCTCCAAAGCAGGAAAGAGCTTTCTTCTGATGGAGCTCTGCATCGCCATTGCAGAAGGACAGAACTGGCTCGGCTTTCCCTGCAGGAAGGGCCGCGTGCTCTATGTCAATCTGGAGATCGATCCTGCCTCTGCCATCAACCGTTTTTTCAAGATCTATCAGGCTCTTCAGATTCCGATGAAACACACCAAGGACATCGTGATCTGGAATCTGAGAGGCCACGCGATTCCGCTGGATCAGCTGGTGCCAAAGATGGTCCGGAGGGTGAGAGACCAGAGGCTCGATGCGATCATTATCGACCCGATTTACAAGGTCATCACCGGCGATGAAAATAATGCGTCGGACATGGGAGCTTTCTGCAACCAGTTTGACCGCATCTGCGCCGAGACCGGATGTGCTGCCATCTACTGCCACCATCACAGCAAGGGAGCGCAGGGTATGAAGAAGGCGATGGACCGGGCTTCCGGATCCGGGGTTTTTGCCAGAGACCCGGATGCACAGCTTGACATGATCGAGCTGGAACTGACGGATGATCTGAAGAATAACGTCGCCGATACCGGAGAGACCGCATGGCGGATGGAATCGAGCCTTCGGGAATTCCCGAACATCAAACCGGTGAATTTCTGGTTCACCTATCCGATCCATAGGCTTGATACGACAGGAGAGCTTGCAAACCTCGGCCCGGAAGGGAGCCTTGTCGGGAATCTCACAAAGACCGGAAACTTCTCCACACCAGAGAGCAGACGGACCGCCTTTGACAATGCCTATGATGCCCTGTCGATCGATGAGGATCTGCAGATCACCGTGAATGATCTTGCGGAGTATATCGGAGTCGCACCGAGGACCGTGAGGCGCTACCTGAATGAAATGAAAGACGCCTATAACTGTACGAACGGAGTCGTGAAACGTCTCCGGAACGCATCTGGACAACCGGAATAATTCTGGTTGACCGCATGTGGCCGACAACCTGATTTCGGCGGACGTCCAGACACAGACGACCGCCCTATATATAGATATATAGTGTCCGTATGTTACGTCCACGTGTAGGAAGGACGTAAACGTCCGTCCTTCCTCACGGTGAGACGGAACGTCCCGGGCTGACGCTTTTGAATGTTCCGAAAGGAAGTCCTATGAAATTTTTTATTGAGATGAATCCACCGACTGCGACCGCGCAGGAAAAGAAGGTGGCCCTGATAAACGGAAGACCGGTCTTTTATGAGCCGGCAAAACTGAAAGCAGCAAAGAAAGCACTGACTGTGCTTCTGATTCAGAAGAGACCGAAGGAGCCTCTGACTGGTCCCTTATCCCTCTCGGTACTCTGGCTCTTTCCAAAGGGAAAATCCCATAAGGCAGGAGAGTGGAGAGTCACCCGTCCCGATACCGATAACCTCGAAAAGATGCTGAAGGACTGCATGACCCGCTGCGGATTCTGGAAAGATGACGCACAGGTCGTAAGGGAACATGTGGAAAAGAAGTGGTCCGAGGATCCGGTCGGAATCGAGATCGAGATTACAGAACTGGAGGTGAGCGAGGATGAGCCTTTATCGGAATAAGGAATTTTACTATGACCCGACCGCAGGAGCAGCACTTTCCCATGTGGCATCGGAGGAGAGAAGAAAAGAGAGAAAGGCAAACCACATCTATCGTCCGCTCACCTATATAGTAAGTCCCTATGCGGGAGATATCCTCGTCAACGTGGAAGCCGCGAGACGCTACTGCCGCTTTGCTGTGGATCAGGGAAGGATCCCTCTCTGCAGCCATCTCCTCTATCCGCAGTTCCTGCGTGACGATGATCCGGAAGAACGGGAGCTCGGGCTCTTCTTTGGAAAGATCCTGATGGATCACTGTAAGGAGGTCTGGATTTTTTCAGACGGCGAATTCACGCCCGGAATGGAAGCCGAGTATAAACGAGCCAGGAGGCATCTGCAGAAAATCCGCTACTTCACAACGGACTGTCAGGAAACAGGCGGTCCGGGATACGGAGGTGCTGATGGACCCATATGAAAGGCTCGCGAATGCGGTGGTAAAGCAGGCAGTAGACGACTGGCGGCTTGCCGTGAAGAAATTAAAGCGCAGGAAGCGGAATCAGGAAGCCCAGAGGATCAAAGAAGACGCGGAGGAGTTCTTCCTGTCAGAGCGGTTCAAATGTTTCACCTCTCTGGATGGAAAGACGCTCCTTCGGATGCTGAAAGAGGAGGCTCACATATGAATGCAAAAGATTATCTAAGTCAGGCGTACCGGCTGGATGAGAAGATCAACAGCGATGTCGAGGAGGCTGCAAGACTCCATGAGATGGCAACGTCCATTGGCTCACTGGCCTACGGCGAGAGGGTCCAGACCAGTCCGACCGGTGATGCTCCGTTCGTTCATCCTACGGAAAAGATCGAGCTCATGGAAATTCAGATCGATCAGGAGGTGGATCTTCTGGTGGATCTCAAATACCAGATCCGTACTGTTATTGCGGCAGTGGAAAATAAGGATGAACAATTGGTCCTTCGTTACAAGTATCTTCATTACGATACCTGGGAGAAGATCGCGGAGATTATGAGAGCTGATTCACGAACGGTCCGCAGGTGGCACGACAAGGCCTTACAGCATGTGAAGGTCCCGGATGACCCGATCATCATCTGAAAAAAGTGCGGAGAAAATGAAATGCGCCCGAAATGTCCTAAAATGTCCACCCTTACAACGTGATAGTATAAAATCAGCGAAAGCGGAACAATCAATGATGAACAAGCCTCGAAGGATCAAACCTCCGGGGCTTTTCTTGTGGGAAAAACCGGAGGTGAAGGATATGCCATACAAACCAAAGGTTCCCTGCAGGCATCCGGGCTGTCCGAACCTCGTTCCCGCAGGACAGAAGTACTGCGAGGAACACAAAGCCCTGCATCCGGAAGAGATCCGGTCAGCAGCAAGACGAGGTTATAACAGCCGCTGGCAAAAGGAAAGCAAGAAGTTTTTACAGCTTCATCCGCTCTGCGAGGAATGCCTGAAAGGGGGCAAAGCAACACCGGCGACAGTCGTGGATCATATCGTTCCACATCGCGGTGACGCGAAACTCTTCTGGGATCAGAGCAATTGGCAGGCACTCTGTAAGTCCTGTCACGACAGGAAGACCGCTCGGGAGGATTCCCATCCAACGTATTCATATTAACTCTGGACAGCTTCGGCTGTCCTTTTTGTTTGGGAGAAAAACATGATCTGCAAGTGGTGCGGGAAAGAATTTACTCCGGACAAACACCGGATCAAGTACTGCTCGGACGAATGTGCCCGGCACGCTAAGCGGCGGAGAGAACAGAACAAGAAGCGGTGGAGACGGAACACCACCGGAGACCAGAAGAACACCCGCATCAGTCTTTCCGAAGTTTACGAACGGGACAAAGGGATCTGTCAGATCTGCGGCCTGCCTGTCCCAAGGGACTGCGACCGGAACGATGACTGGGCAGCGTCCCGAGACCACATCATTCCCATCACAAAAAGGGGTGCTCACACCTACTTCAACTGCCAGCTCGCCCACAGGATCTGTAACTCAGCAAAGCAGGACAACGGAGCAGAGTTTCGGATCGACTGGATGAGTCGGATCCTTTCTGATCCGGAGCGCTGGGAGAAAAAGATCAATCATTTGCGATTTTTATTGTCCCGGGAAGAAAAACAAAAGACGGGGTAGGGGGAGGTTAAAATCTCTAAAACCGGAAGGTCAAAAGACCGCCGGCCCCTCTTTTGTGCGCGTGCGCGAAATTGATACCCCGGGGTATCCGGGCCGGGACGGGACCCGGGAAAATGTACACCCGGGATAGTGGAAATGCCGGAAATCCGCGGGAAACGGGCATTGTCAGAAAAAGTGGATGTTTATTGACAGGCAGTGATGGAGCAGAATCCAGCGCTGCTTTTTTGATGCCGGGAAAGCCTGATCTGGTAAGGGCTCCGGCATTTTTGCGGACAGGAGAATTCATGAAAGACAGGGAAGAGACGCAGGATCTTTCTTCGTTCATCCGGTCCTGCGCGAAGCGCTTCTGTCCGGAGTGCGGGAAACCAATCGAGGTCAATAAGATCGGCAGACCCAGGTGCTTCTGCAGTGACCGCTGCCGCTGGGCGCACAACAAGAGAGAGGAACGGAGGAAGGAGAAGGAACGTGAAAACAGCAACCTTAAAAACGATACCGGTGAAAGAGCTGAAGCCGGCAGCCTACAACCCGAGAAAGAAGCTGAAACCGGGCGATAAGGAATACGAGAAGATCAAGAGCTCGATCAAAGAGTTCGGCTTTGCAGATCCTCTGGTCGTGAATTCCGATATGACGATCATCGGCGGACA
>Ga0214925_100752_pt1 | contig 11430 bp, 16 predicted proteins | sample Stichaenrichment_FD_168299 | JGI IMG/M metagenome (GOLD analysis project Ga0214925, IMG submission 168299) | Xylose enriched microbial communities from anaerobic bioreactor in Madison, Wisconsin, United States - 63SRT | ecosystem: Engineered > Bioreactor > Anaerobic > Unclassified | place: USA... | reverse complement strand
ATGTGGCAACGCAGGAAGAAGCCATGCGCTGGCGGCAGAAGGAGGCAGTGGGTGACTTCTCGGAAGAGGAAGAGATACCTGCCGACTCTGGCAGCGATAACAGCTGGATGAAGAAACTCCAGCGGAGTCCGAAGTCTGGTGAGCTTATCGGAAACCTGCATAATCTCCTTCTCATCATGAAGAATGACCCGTTCATGAAGAATATTGTCTTCAACCAGCTGGCAGATGGCATGGAGATTTCAGGTGACGTTCCGTGGAAACATCCGGGCCGTTACTGGCGGGATGCGGACGATGCGCAGCTCATCTGCTACATCGATGAGCACTACGGAACCTTCTCCCAGCGGAACTTTGATCTTGCAGTCACCAAGGCAGCGGATGACAGGAGCTACCACCCGATCCGGGACTATTTTCATAAGCTCCCGGCGTGGGACGGGATTCCCAGAGTGGAAACGCTCCTCATCGACTATCTCGGAGCTGAGGATAACGCATACGTTCACGCTGTCACGAGAAAAGAACTCTGTGCAGCTCTCCGCAGGATCAAGGACCCCGGTGCGAAGTTCGACAATATGATCGTCCTGAATGGACCACAGGGAATCGGCAAGAGCACCCTCATCTCGAAGCTCGGGATGGAATGGTTCTCGGACTCCCTCAGTATGTCGGATATGAACGACAAAACGGCTGCAGAGAAGCTGCAGGGTTATTGGATCCATGAGATCGGAGAGCTCGCCGGCATGCGGAAGGCGGACCTCGACAAGGTGAAGTCCTTTGTCAGCAGACGCGACGATAAGTATCGTGCTAGTTTCGGTCGCAGGGTCGAGCCTCATCCGAGGCAGTGTGTCTTTTTCGGAACGACGAATGCAGAGAAGGGGTATCTGAGGGATATTACCGGAAACCGGCGCTACTGGAACGTGAAGGTCACCGGGAAGGGAAAGTACCACCCGTGGGATCTGGAACAGGAGACCGTCGACCAGATCTGGGCCGAGGTGAAAGTGCTGGAGCCGGAAGAGAAGCTGTACCTTTCTCCGGATCTGGAAGGCTATGCCGAGGGCGAGCAGAAGGAAGCCATGGAGCAGGATGACCGCGAGGGAATGGTGCGGGAGTATCTGGATACCCTTCTTCCCGAGAACTGGGAGGAGATGACCGTCGACGAGAGAAGGAACTACTTCCTATATGGTGACGATCCCCTCCGGGCACAGGGAAAGGTGCAGCGCAGGGTCGTCAGTAACATCGAGATCTGGTGCGAGTGCTTTGGAAAGAAGCAGGCGGACATCGAGTCCAAGGACAGCTATGCCATCGCTGCCATCATGGAGCGAATGGAGAACTGGGAAAAGACCGGTGAGAGGAGATCCAATCCTGCTTACGGTCGCCAGCGGGTTTATATCCGGAAAACGGATGAGGAGACGGACCATGAGTGACCTTTCATGGGACAAACTCCCCTTGGACGAGGCACAGGGGACAAGCCGGGATCCACCTTGTCCCCAAATGGCTGTCCAGCAAGAAAGCCTTTATTTACGGGCATTTCTGGGACGAACTGGCACAACCTTATTTCTTTTCTATATAGCACAAAATAATAAGAATTTTAGTAATAAAAGCATGGGCGCATGTGGGCGCATACGCGTATACGCGCGTAAGGGGAATTTGAGCCAGTCGTCCATCCATTTGTCCAGAGAGGAGATTAAAACGATGCTGAGTCGTAAAGATAGAACGGTTGAAAAGTATATGAGAGCGGGAGCTGCGATGCGGCTTTTCAAGACAGCATACAGCGAGGTGATCACCATTTTGTCAGAGGTGATGCCGAGTCAGGACTACGAGAAGGTTATGCGTGCGATGTACAAAGTGGATCAGGTTTGTTCCGATACGGAGGATCGCATGTTCCGTGAGCATCCGGACCTTGATAACGAGTACATCGACGTATTCTACGGTGATCTGAAGGGCGACACGAGAAACGACGTCGACCGGAAAGTGGTGCAGATGGCGCATGAGATGTCAGAGCACCTGTTTGGCGAAAAGCAGTGATGGAAGGAGGGAAGAGCAATGTTTGTTTATACACCGATGGGAACAATGGTAAATCTTGACCGGTTTGACGGAGTGATCACCAGCAAAATGAAATGCGGCAGGGCATGCGTGTATGCGGTCCGGGGAGCCGGAAAGGAACAGGTCCGGATGCCGCTTGGCATTTATAAGAATCTGGCGGACGCCGACTACGCCATCTACCGCATGGCCGAGGCTATGAATGCCGATGAGCTGGAGGATGCGGATGAATGAGAAGGAAGTCGAGCAGCGCCTTGTTGCAGCAGTGAAGGCAGCAGGCGGCTGGTGCCCGAAGTTCGTCTCCCCGGGCACAAATGGCATGCCGGACCGGGTCATTCTTATGCCTGGTGGTCGCATCGCCTTTGTGGAGGTTAAGGCACCGGGCAGGAAACCGAGAAAGCTGCAGATTCGAAGACATGTCCGTCTTCGTCATCTCGGCTTTCAGGTATTCGTTCTGGATGACCCAGACGAGATCCCCGGCATCCTTGCTGCAGTCACACAGAAAGGAGACAGATGATGGGAAGCATTATCAAATTGAAAGACGGATCTCTGGAGACGATTCTTTCCGGAGAGGATCTGATCCGCCTTATTGATAAACACATGGGTCAGGAGATGAAGGAGGCCATCGTTGAATGGGTGAATGAGCTTGACCTTGAGCATGCCGACGACGAGGAATGCATCCATGAGTTAAACGAGATGATCAGCGAGGACCACAAACACTACAAGGAAACGATGGAGAAGGTCCACATGGAGTCAGATAAGCTTTCTTCTCTGATCTCAGAAAAAGAGCTGGACCGCAGAGCAATCTCGAATACAGTCGGAACGATCAATCTGCTGGCAAACAAGGAGGTCAATCGATGTTGATGCGGGAACAGATGCATAGTTATCAGAACTATTGCGTGAAGTTCATCGAGGAGCATCCAGAGGCACTTCTGATCTTGGAGATGGGTCTTGGAAAAACGATTATTAGTCTCACTGCAATTAAGGATCTCATGTACGACGAGTTTGCAGTGCAGAAAACACTGGTGATCGCGCCTCTCCGGGTAGCAAGGGACGTGTGGCCGCAGGAGAAAGATCTCTGGAATCACACCAAGGACCTTCGAATGTCGGTGTTGATTGGCAGTGTGAAAGAACGTGTAATAGCTTTAAAGGCCGAGGCCGATATTTACGTGATCAATCGGGAGAACGTGAAATGGCTGGTAGACTTCTTTGAGCAGCATCACACCTCGTGGCCGTTCGATTGTGTGGTGGTGGATGAGCTCAGCTCTTTCAAGAATTACAAGAGCCAGCGCTACAAGGCACTCCGGAAAGCCCGTCCTTACATTAAGCGGATCTGGGGGCTTACCGGGACACCGGCGAGTAACGGACTTCTGGATCTCTGGGGCGAGGTTGCCATTATCGATCAGGGTAAGCGCCTCGGAAGATTTATCGGCAGATACCGCGAAGCCTACTTCCGGCCCGGTGGCATGAATCCGTACACCGGAGTGGTTTACAACTACGTGCCGCTGCCGGGCGCGGAGGAAGCAATTTACAAGAAGATCGGTGACATCTCTGTTTCCATGAAGGCAAAGGACTTCCTGCCGGATCTTCCGAAGTGCGTGACAGTCAATCATATGGTAGAGATGAGCCCGGCGGAGAAAAAGCTGTACGAGAGTCTTCGGAAGGATCTGGTCCTTACGGTAGACGGTGATGAGATTGATGCCGCCAATGCAGCAGTCCTCTCCGGGCGGCTTCTCGAAATGGCAAATGGCGCGGTTTATAACGAGAACCACGAGATGATCCGCATTCATGACCGGAAACTGGAGATGCTGTCTGATCTCATTGAGGAAGCAGTTGGTCAGAACGTTCTTATTGCTTATTGGTACCAGCATGACCGGAGCAGGATTATCGAATACCTGAAAGAGCAGGGAATCACAGTCCGGGACCTAAAGTCCTCTGAGGATGTAGCCGACTGGAATGCAGGCAAGATTCCAGTCGCCCTGATCTCACCTGCATCTGCCGGACACGGGCTTAACCTGCAGCATGGTGGTCATATCCTGATCTGGGTATCCCTCTGTTGGAGCCTTGAGATGCGACTTCAGATGGACTGTAGATTGAACCGTCAGGGACAGACCGAACCCGTCACCATTCATAACATCGTGACGAAGGACACGATTGATGAGGATGTATTGAAGGCACTGGATGGAAAGAACACCACACAGGAGAACCTGATCCGGGCTGTGAGAGCGCGACTCTCTTAATGACAATCAGAGTCAATCTATGACAACCAATGACAAACATATGCCAATCCGAGGAGCGAGAAACTAAGCATTTCAAGGAGGCTGCATATGAACAAGAATTACGGCTCCGATCCGTATGAGAATCTTGCCAATGCGATCGTAGCACAGGCAGCAAAAGATTACCTGTCAGCACTGAAGAGGCTGAAGAAGAATCCGGCAAACAGGATGGCGATGGATGAAGCCATGCGGCTTGAGAAGTTCTTTCATTCCGGCTGGTACGGAATCCTTACTAGTGTGGATCCGGATTATCTGATCCGGAAGCTGAGAGAGAAGGTGGTGGCATGATGACAGCGGAGCGATATCTCTCACAAGCGTATCGACTGGACCAGCGTATCCAGCTGGATCAGGCAGAACTTGATAACCTGAAGACCCTTGCCGCAAGTGTCGGAAGTCCCGGATTCGATGAGCACAACAATCCGAATCGTCCAACAGATGCGCCATTCGTGAAGACACTGGAGCGGATCTGGGAAATGGAGCAGAAGATCTCTACAGAGCTCAGTCAGCTGATTCTCTTAAAGCAGGAGATCCTCGCTGTCCTTGCGAAGGTCGATGATGTAGACGAGCGGCTGGTTCTTACTTACCGGTACCTCCATAACATGAGCTGGGCGGAGATCGGTGAGGAGTTCGGGGTCAGCGAAAGAACGATCCGCCGGTGGCATGAACGTGCTCTCTCGCATGTGACGGTGCCTGCGACGGCAGAAGAGGCCAGCGACTAAAACTTTTTCATAATTTTTGAAATGTGCCGGTTTTGTCCTGGGACGTCCGGGTGGCACTTATGATATAGTAGAATCAGCAAGATAGGATGAAGGAAGCCTCGAAGGGAAAACCTCCGGGGCTTTTGTTATGGGAAGCGAAGGTGATGGACATGCCATACAAACCGATGGTCCCCTGCAGGCATCCCGGCTGTCCGAATCTCGTGCCCGCCGGACAAAAGTACTGCGAGGAACACAAGAGGATGCATCCGGAAGAAATACGGTCTGCTGCGGCACGAGGATACAACAGCCGATGGAGACGGGAGAGCAAGAAGTTCTTACAACTCCACCCTCTTTGTGAGGAGTGCCTGCGGCATGGCATCGCTACACCAGCGACGGTTGTGGATCACATCATTCCGCACCGAGGTGATCCGAAGCTCTTCTGGGACAGATCGAACTGGCAGGCGCTGTGTAAGAAGTGCCACGATAAGAAGACCGGACGGGATGACTCCCATCCGGTTTACCGCTACTGAGGTTAGTCATGAAGCAGCTTATCCAGATCACGTTTGGAATACAGAACACGTCGTACTTCCATGGTGTCGTCGAGGACAACATAAAAAACGGAGAAGTTTCTCACGTTGATTCTGTAATACGGATGCGGTCGTTTCTTGGATGAGCGAAACGGCGCAAACGACAACGGTGCCTCAAGACGTTTGTTTATTGCTGATTCGATGTCACCGACCAGACGATCTGCAGCGCTGGGGTTCTGAAGATCAGTTGAGATGTAGTCCACGATCTCATTCAGATCCTCTTCAAAAAGGGGAAGAAATGACAGCTTATACTTTTTCACGGATGCGGCTCCTTACTCTGCTAAAGACTTCTTCTTCGGAGTACCGCTTGTCAGATTTCGCGGCTGCTTCATCGGCTTCGTCAAGCTTACGCTCTGTGTCGTCAGTTAGCGCGGAGTACTGGTCGATGCTTAACAGGACCATGGTGCCATAGCCGTTCTTTGTGAGAAAGACAGGTTCATTTGATTCCATGACGGTTTCTTCAAGTTCAGGGAACTTGTTTCTGAGGTCAGATACGGGACGAATGTTGATCATAGTGATTCCTCCTTTGTTATCATAATATTATCATAAATATATCATGATTACAAGAAGCAAGAGGGGCGGGGGGAGGTCATAATCCTGAAAACCAGAGGCACAGGTGACCGGCGCTCCCTCTTCCGTTGAAATCCGCGAAATTGATACCCCGGGGGTTAAGGCCCGCCCGGGCAGATACAAATTTACATACCAAAACCGCAGAAAAGCGTGGAAACAAGCGCCTTCTCTGCGGTTTTTTCGTGCGCGGAATGACGCGGCAGTAGCTTGGAATTTCGCGCAGAAATTTCCATTCCACGCTCGGCAGACTTTCGAGTACGTTCTGACTTTCGAGTACGGAGAATCCGGCGGTGCCGGGGAGGGCGTGATGGATGAGAACTTTGAAACACCTGACCTCTCGGAATTCCTCGCGTCCTGTGCAAAGCAGTTCTGCCCGTGGTGCGGGAAGCCGATGGGACGGAATCCGATGGGCAGGCCACGGGTGTTTTGCTCAGACAGATGTCGCTGGGCTTACAACAGCTGGCGGCACAGAAAACGAATGAAGGAGAAAGAGAATGGAAACACCAATCCTAAAGAACATACCGGTGACGGAACTGAAACCGGCAGCATACAACCCGAGAAAAAAGCTGAAACCGGGTGATAAGGAATATGAGAAGATCAAGAACTCCATCAAGGAGTTCGGCTTTGCTGATCCGCTGGTCGTGAATTCCGATATGACGATCATCGGCGGACATCAGAGACTGACCGCAGCGATGGACCTTGGCTATACTGAGGTTCCGTGCGCTGTCGTCAATATTGATAAGACCCGCGAGAAGGCACTGAACATTGCCCTCAATAAGATCACCGGCGCATGGGACGAAGACCTGCTCGCCGATCTCTTGAAAGACCTCGAAGCGTCCGACTTCAATACAGCGCTCACCGGTTTCGAGCCGCCTGAGATGGAGGCACTGTTCAACAGGGTCTGCGATAAAGAAGTGACGGAAGACAGCTTTGATGTCGATGAGGAACTGAAGAAGCCTACCATGAGCAAACTCGGTGATATGTGGTTCCTTGGAAAACACAAAGTGTTCTGTGGGGATTCTACCAATGAGGAGAACTATGTCGCTCTGATGGATGGAGCCAAGGCGAATCTTGTACTGACCGATCCTCCGTACAACGTTGATGTCGAAGAGACCGCAGGTAAGATCATGAACGACAACATGGCAGATGACGATTTCCACAAGTTCCTGCTGGCTGCCTATCAGGCGATGTACTCGAATCTTGCCGATGATGGGTCTATCTACGTCTGGCATGCAGATACCGAAGGACTGAACTTCCGGAAGGCATTCAAGGACGCCGGATTCTATCTTTCCGGCTGCTGCATCTGGAAAAAGAACAGTCTGGTGCTGGGACGCAGCCCTTACCAGTGGATTCATGAACCGTGCCTGTATGGCTGGAAGCAGAAGGGAACTCATAAGTGGTACTCCGATCGCAAGCAGACAACGGTCTGGGAATACGATAAGCCGCGATCCTCCAAGGACCATCCGACGATGAAACCGGTGGTGCTCATGAGTTATCCGATTCGGAACAGTTCCGCGACAAATGGTATCGTGCTGGATCCGTTTCTTGGTTCCGGCAGTACGCTGATCGCTTGTTGTGAAACGGACCGGATCTGTAGAGGCATTGAGCTGGATCCGAAATTCGTCGACGTGATCGTCAAGAGATACATCGAGCACGAAGGTGGCAAGACATCGGATGTGTATGTGATGCGTGATGGCCAGAAGCTCACGTTTGAGGAGGCGGAAGCAGATATGCCGCAGGAGGAATCCGCATGAATGCCTAGGAGCGACTGTTGGAGAATGGCTATGACGGAGTCAAGTATCTCACGAACTACAGCTACGACGATGCTCTGATCGGTGTGACCGATGATGGCAGAGCCGTCTATGACTATGAGCTCATGGTTGAGTGGCTGATGGAGACAGAGGGCTGGTCCTATGAGGATGCTGCCGAATGGGTGAATTACAACACGATCCGTGCTCTTCCCTACATGGGAGAGGATGCTCCGATTATCCTGAACTGCCTCGAAGACGTATACATTCGTGTCGATAAGGACGACTAAATTTTGTGCAATCTTATTACAGAAATGAGTTGATATGTGCCGCCGAAAGAGTGATCTATGTACGTACCAAAGGAGGTACATACCATGAGAGCAAACTACAACATGACAGGAAAAGAAAGGAAGGCGCTGGTGGATGCCATTGCCGCGATCACCGGAGAGGCAGCCGAGTATCAGTTCGTACCGACCTGCGCTTACAAGATCGGAAACATCACGGTTGATAAGAAAGGCACAGTCATCTGCGAGGATGAAGAGAAGCTTGGTAGGGTGATGGTTCGACTTGGCCAGATGGGTTATTACCCGGATGCGGAGCAGCCGGCAGACCCGGAGCCCGGGCAGGAAACCGTACAGGAAGCCATAGAGCTGGCACAGGAGCCCGAGGGAGAAACGACCGGGCTCACGATCAGCCTGCCGCTTTCAGCTGCGAACGTCGGAACGCTTACCAACCTGATCAGCGCCAAGGACAGCCTCATCAAGAAGGCGCTCGGAATCACCGACACAAGGATCCGGGTGACAGAAAACAAGATCGAGTTTCCTTGGTTTACCCGGGAGCTCACCGCCGATGAGGCAAAGGCCTACACGCTTTTCATCAGCCAGCTCTGCAAGCTATCAAAGGAACTGAAGCATGCGAGCAGCAGGCCGATAGAGACAGACAACGAGAAGTACACCTTCCGCACATGGCTTCTCCGGATGGCCTTTATCGGACCGCAATATAAGCCGGCGAGGAAGATCCTGCTTCAGAATCTTACCGGCAGTTCCGCCTTCCGGAACGGCAGCAAGCCGGAATAAATACACGATTTCTTCTCCGGAATTTTGTGAGATATACACCTTCGAATTGACTGGATATAAGTGCCCTTCAGAGTGATTAATACACATGCAAAAGGGAAAACACATAAGCCAACAAGGAGGCAAACCATGAAGGATACAGAGAAGAGAATCGAAGCCATGAAGCAGCAGACGATCGGAGTTGAGGTCGAGATGTACGGGATCGCAAGAAGCAGGGCAGCTGAGGTTGCCGCCACCTTCTTCGGAACCGGAAGACACGAGGATACCTCAAGACGAAACGGATACAGAGCATGGAGCGCTTGGGACGCACAGGGACGGGAATGGAAATTCCAGCGGGACGCCAGCATCCGGGCAGCAAGGGATGAAGAATCCTGCGAGATGGTGACGCCGATCCTCACCTGGGACGATATCGAGAGCCTGCAGGAACTGGTACGGCAGCTTCGCCACGCAGGAGCCAAGAGCGACCCGAGCCACATGTGCGGAGTTCACATTCACATCGGTGCGAACGGCCACAACGCAAAGACGCTCCGGACACTGGCAAACCTGATGGCAAGCCACGAGAGCCTCCTGATTAGCGCCCTCCGGCTGGACAGAAGCCGCATCGACCGCTACTGCCAGACGGTAGACAAGGGATTCCTGAACCGCCTCAACAAGAAGAAGCCGGAAACCATGCAGCAGCTTGCAGACATCTGGTACGAAGAGAACCACGCAAGCTACGGAAGAAGGGAGCACTACAATGCCAGCCGCTATCACATGCTGAACCTCCACGCGACCTTCACAAAGGGCACGATCGAATTCCGCCTCTTCCAGTTTGCAGACGCCGGAAACGGCAAGCGCGGAGGCCTGCACGCCGGAGAATTAAAGAGCTACATCCAGCTTTGCCTCGCCCTTTCCGCAGCGGCGAAGATCCAGAAGAGCGCAAGCCCAAAAGAGCCGCAGCACGAAAATCCGAAATACGCGATGCGCACCTGGCTCCTTCGGATGGGCTTCATCGGGGACGAGTTCGAAACCGCAAGGGAGATCCTCACAAGGAACCTTGCAGGCGACACTTCCTTCCGAAACGGAAGAGTTGCATAAACCGAAGAGACAGCCTTCGGCTACCTTACCCGCGAGAGTCGCGGGCTTAAGGTGGTAGAAGGGTATCCCTTCGGAAAGGAGAAACCACTATGAGATTTCCAAGTGAGAAAGAACTGAAAGAGCTGCGGGAGCACTACCCAGCAGGAGCAAGGGTTGAGATGATCCAGATGGAGGATCCACAGGCACCGCCTGTAGGGACCAAGGGAACAGTCATCGGGGTAGACGATGCCGGATCGATAATGGTCCGCTGGGACAACGGGTCTTCCTTGAACGTCGCCTACGGAGCAGACCGTTGTCGGTTGCTGGTCGGGGAGTTCACGAAGACTGTCCGGGACCAGATCCTTGCAATCCGGGATACCGGAGAGACGAACATGTTCGATGTGCCGATGGTACAGAGCATTGCTAACCGCCTTGGCTACTATGAGCTGGTGATTTTCCTCATGGATCATGCGAAGGAATACGCGAACTTCATCATGAAGGGCGAGGTCTAAGATACACAGTTTTCGCACAAGAATCTTGTGCAGATTATGATCTACATTTCCTTGCTATAAAAGGGATTCAGAGTGATATATGTACATGCCAAAGGAAAAGGCAACAAGCACATAGCAAGGAGGACAAAACCATGATGAACATTTTCGAAGAAACCTACGAGGCGATGGAAGCAGCAAGGAAGGCATACGCGGAGGCCACAACCGACGAGGGGCAGGATGCCGCAGAGAAGGCTTACGGCGAAGCCAAGGACCGGATGGCAGCGAAGGGCGACATCGCCTGCAAGATCTGGAGGGCTTACGAGAAATCAAGAGACAACGAGAACGAGATCCTCGACTTCAACGACATCATCTGGGATCGGGATGTCGAAGCCCTGACCACCTGCATGAGAGAGAACGGCATCAAGGCCTTCACCTACTCCTGCCAGGCAACCGACGCCATTGAAACCTTATGGCTTTTCAAGCAGGCCGGCTGCATCATCGGCGAGATGGTCGAGATCAACCTCCGGAAAGACCTCTGGGGCAAGGGCTACGAAAAGGGACACGCCTTCAAGATGAGCATTGTCTGAAGGAAGGAGACAGCCATGTGGAGTGAGGGAAGCATTGCAGAACCGAGCGGAGACGGAACCTACACCGTCTGCAAATACAGAGTGAAGCACTTTGATGAGCCAAGCGAGGCTTACGGGATCGACGGCGGTAGGATCAGCAAGCTGACGATTACGGTAAACGGAGAAATGACACTGAACTATGACAGGGGTTATCAATACTTTTGAGTTATCACGAATAATTGCATGCATCGCTGTTTTTTGGCTTTTTTTGATGTTCATTTATTGATAACTCGTTTTTTCATATCGTTCCTTTATAATGGGGTATACTTTTTAT
>Ga0214925_100751_pt1 | contig 11463 bp, 11 predicted proteins | sample Stichaenrichment_FD_168299 | JGI IMG/M metagenome (GOLD analysis project Ga0214925, IMG submission 168299) | Xylose enriched microbial communities from anaerobic bioreactor in Madison, Wisconsin, United States - 63SRT | ecosystem: Engineered > Bioreactor > Anaerobic > Unclassified | place: USA... | reverse complement strand
CTCATTTGGTGGACACTTTTAACAACTGGCCGGGTGTTAGCAGCGGTGGTATTATCGGCGCTGATCTTTATCCCGTTAGCAGTTTGGGTAGCTAGCAATCCGCGCCGATTAAATAGAATCCAGCCCTGGGGGCAAGTTATTGGCTCGATTCCTGCGGACGTGTATGTCCCGGTGGTGGCCCTACTTATTGTCGCAACCGGGACCACGCATCAGTGGTGGGTGATTCCACTGATTATGACCGGTACGCAATGGTACTTTTTCTTTAATGTTATTGCGGGGTACTTGGCAATCCCCGCTGACATCCAAGAAGTCACACAAGTCTTTCACCTAAAAGGTTGGCGCTGGTGGACGCGATTTTTATTTCCCTCACTTTTCCCCTACCTAATTACAGCAATCATCAATGCGGCTGGTGCTGCATGGAATGCGGATATTGCTGCTGAGTTGATTACTTGGGGAACCAAGCAATTTTCCGTTGCGGGATTAGGGGCGTATATCGCGGGTAATACGGACAATAAGCCAGCGGAAGCCACTGGGGTATTGATTATCTGTGGGTTGGTAGGGATCTGTGTCATCTTTATTTGGCAGCCCCTGTATCGGTTTGCAGAACGACGATTTCATTATTAATCGGGGAGGTAGCATCATGACAAATAGCGAATTATTAAATGTCAAACACGTCTCTAAGAAGTTTGAACACGCAGAAAAATCAGGCATTCGGCCAGTTTTGACGGATATTAATCTTGCTGTTAAACCGGGACAGTTTATCAGTATCATAGGTCCATCAGGTGTGGGTAAATCAACGTTGTTACGCATGATGGCTGGTATTAGCCGGCCGAGTACGGGGACGATTGATTTTGCTGGGAGACAGATCGTTAAGCCCAGTCAGCGAATCAGCATGGTTTTTCAAAACTTTGCGCTGTTTCCCTGGCTCACAGTACAGAAGAACATTGCGTTTGGGTTAGAGAATAGTCGGAAACGCAATCAGGGACAGATTCAGCAGAAAGTGCGTGACCTAATCAACCTGATTGGGTTGAAAGGGTTGGAAGCAGCTTATCCGTATGAGTTATCCGGTGGCATGAAGCAACGTGTTGGATTTGCCCGCGCCTTGGCGGTGGACCCTGAATTATTGCTGTTGGATGAACCCTTTTCAGCATTAGATGTGTTAACGGGGGAGCAATTAAGTTCAGACTTGATGACCTTGTGGCGACAAGGTGACCTGAATATGAAAGCGTTGGTGATGATTACGCATAATATTTCCGAAGCGGTTCGATTGTCTAATGTCATCTATGTGATGAATGGGTCTCCGGGAACCTTAGTCCGCGTGTATCGACTTAAAACGCCCGTTGAACAACGGACGGCATCACAAATTATGCGCAAAACACTTGAAATAACGCAATATTTCAAGCAGATGAATCGCAGGTAGGAGGCGTAACTAATGAAGCATGGGCAGAGCCAACATTTTCGAGTAAGGCGATTGGTTTGGTTAGTGGGAGTCTGCTTGGTGATCGTATTAATCGCCGTGACGGTTGAAGGCGTTCAGTTTTTTCAGACGTTACGTTCGTTTAAAGAAGAACAGGTTATCAAGCACCATCAAGACTTGGCTAACAAATCAGTCAGCACATTTTTGTTACTCGGACTGGATAACAGTGGGAAAAGAAAGTTATCAACTAGTCGAACGGATGGCATGATGGTGGTTATCGTGAATCATAAGACTAAGACAATAACGTTGTGCAGTTTGTTGCGAGACACGTTTACGAAGATCTATTCGCAACAATATCATGGCTATCAGCGAATTGAAACGGCCTATACGTACGGTGGTGATGCGGCCGCCGTTGCAACGGTCGAGCATTTCTTGAAGCTACCGATTGATTACTACGTGACGCTAAACTGGGATGGTTTTATTCAAGCGATTAATGATATTGGACCATTAAGCGTTCGCGTCGATCGTGCTTTTGTTGGTCAAAACTATTGGGGACACGCTGTTCATTTTAAAGCGGGACTACAGGAGATGAATGGTGCCCGCGCCTTGGCTTATGCCCGGGAGCGCCACGTCGATAATGACCAATATCGTGGCTTCCGACAACAGGCGGTGTTGTATGCGTTACTTAAACGACTCAATCAAGGGGCATTAGTCGCTAAGGGAAGTCAGATAATGGGGGATGTGAAAGGACAAGTGCGAACCAATATGTCAGAAGGAGATATGTTGAGCTTGATTAAATACCGAACGGTTCTAAAGCACTATCGAGTCAAACGCGTGACATTTCAGTGGCGCACCTTTGATACGGCCGGGCGTAGTATGGTTGAAGTTTATCCAGATAGCCGTCAACACACCATTGCTGAATTACAAGCTGCCGCCGGACGCCGGGCACCACTACCGCAAGGGCCATTTGTTACCAACGGGCACTATTTATACAATAGTGACGAGACGGTGCAGTCAGCGGCCAGCGAAGCCAAAGCCGACACCGATTATGGTAATCCACACGTTTATATTGGAGAGCCGGGTAATACTAAGACGGGACGCTTACCAATAGAAGTACCACTAACGAATGGTTTTCGGCAATCGGACCATACGCCAACAGCGTATCCCGACCATTAATGCGGGTCAAGAAAGGCGCTGGATGAGCAGCCGTTGTTGGCGATAGTCCAGCCCCGCAAAGTTAAAGCGAAAGGCCGAACGATCAGCGCCATAGATCGGTCCCGGTGTTACTAAGAGGTGCTGCTCAAGCAAATGCTCAAAGACATTGCGGTCAGCTTGTGTTACCCAGAGGTAAAAGCCACCCAAGGGCGTGACAAAATGCCAATCGGGGCGTAATTGTCGGAGAATGGCGGTCACATTTTGGCGGCGCTGGGCGAGCTGAGTGGTGAGCTGGGTAACGCCGAGCGAAAATTCCGGACTGTTTAGGGCGTGATCGACCATGACCTGGGCCAATAGACTGGGAACTAAATCCAAGTTTTTTTGAACCTGGCGAATGCGTTCACCGATAGCTTGTGGAGCGACAATCCAGCCAATTCGGGTGTTAGACCCCAGCAGCTTAGATAACGAACTGATGTAGATCACATTGTCTGGTGCGAGGGCCTTAAATGGGGGAACTGCGATGTCACGATCAACCAGCCAACCGAAGACATCGTCCTCAACAATGGCGACCTGATAGCGTTGGCATAGTGCCAGAATAGCCTGACGTTCGGCTAAGGGGAGGATGCGCCCAGTTGGGTTTTGGAGTGTGGGATTTAGGATAAGTAGTTTAATCCGGTGTTTAATAATGGCGGTCTCTAACGCCGTCAAATCTAAACCAAGGGTGGTCGTTGGAATCGTGTAGGCGCGTACCCCGGCGGCGCTGAACACCGCACTGGCACTAAAGTATGACGGGGTCACGAAGGCTACCGCGTCTCCCGGTTGTAACAGGCTATTAAGAATGAGGAGGAGCGCTTGCTGGGCGCCACCGGTGATAATCAGGGACTGGCGGTCCAATGTGAATTGCTGCCGTGCGGTGTGATAGCGATTGATGGTTTGCATGAGCGGCAGATAACCCGTACGTTCCTCTTGTTGTTGGGCAGTCAAAAAGCCCTGCCAGTCTAAGGTTAAGGTTCCCAATTGGGGAATGAGGTTGGTTGGCAGCTCATTTGCTGCTGCGTCAATGAGGGGAACCGTTGCGGTAGTTCGAGCCTTGGCTAGTTTTCGTTGATACGTAGCGTGTCGGGTGGCAGTAGTATTCTCCAAGAAGGCTTGCCAGTTAACTTTATTAGCCAGTTGATTGACGTGAGGTAGTTGGGCGACAAACGTCCCGCTGCCTCTTTTTTTGACCAAGATACCCACGGCAGCCAGGTCTAATAAAGCGCGGGTAACGGTTGACCGATCAACGTGCAATAACGTTGCGAGTTCGCGTTCAGCTGGCAGACGTTGGCCGGGGAGCAGATCACCATTTTGAATGGCCTGTTTAATGAATTGCGTAATGGCGAGGTATTTAGGCTTGATGGCGGGCAGATGTGACCAATTTAGCATTCGTCCAGATCCTTTCGTGGTTGCTTCTAGCATAGCATAATTGGCTGGTTTTAAAACAAGCCAATTGGTGGTTGTACTTGAGTCACAGCTGACCGATACTGGAGAGCGTGGGGGCGATCAGATGGAAAATGTCTTAACCATTGCCGGCTCGGATAGCTTAGCTGGTGGCGGTATACAAGCCGATTTAAAAACGTTTGAAGAATTACATACTTTTGGCCTGAGTGTGCTCACGAGTGTCGTGAGTGTGCTCCCGGATGAACTGAAGGCTTTTCAGTTGCCGGCTGAAGTTATGGCGACACAGTTAACATCCGTTTTTGACCAGGTCCCGATTAAGGCCGTTAAGACAGGATTACTCGGTAATTTGACAGCGCTTACTTTGGCAGTCAAATGCTTACGTTCATCCCAAATATCGGTGGTCGTTGATCCCGTAATGGTCTTTAAGGAAGGGCCGTTGCAAGTGACGCCCGAGTATTTAACGGCCTTGAAAGAGACACTGTTGCCATTGGCCACGATCACCACACCCAATCTGCTGGAAGCCCAGCAGCTAAGTGGATTAACCATTACCAATCGTGAACAGATGGTCGCAGCAGCTCGGCAGATTCAAGCGCTGGGGTGCCCTAATGTGGTCATCAAGGGTGGCAGTCGCTTGGGTGGGTCAGTGGCCCCGGATTGCTTGTTGATTGGGGATGACGTGACGTGGTTAGAAGCGCCAATCATCTTGAATGCAGCTAGTGATGGGGCAGGTTGCACCTTCTCAGCCGCAATTACCGCGCAATTGGCAAAAGGCCAGGAGCTACTTGAAGCGGTGACGTTTGCTAAAAAATTTGTGCATGCTGCCATTACACACGGCGTTGCCATTAGTCATGACTATGGTAGTGTGTGGCCTGGTGGCTGGCATCAGGTGGTGACGAAATGACCAAAGGAAGCTTAAAAGAGAACACGATTGCAGCGGTATTAATTGCCATGACGGTGGCGCTATCTATTCTCGTCGTCATTCCAATTCCGGCGACTAAAGGGATTGTTACCTTGTGCGAAGTTGGTATCTATACCAGTGCTATTTTGTACGGTCGGCGAATGGGCTTATTAGTTGGTGGCGCTAGTGGCTTTTTAATTGATATTTTGACGGGCTATCCAGTCTGGTGTCTCTTCTCGCTGGTGATCCACGGCACGCAGGGGCTAGTCGTTGGGTGGTTGCTTCCGCGACACCATAAAGGTATTAGGAGCATGCTATTACCGCTATTAGTCGGGAGCTTGGTAATGGTGATTGGGTATTGTTTGGCCACGACCTTGCTATTTGGCTGGCCAGCCGGATTGGCATCAATCTTTGGTAATGTGGTTCAAGTTGGTTTTGGTGCAGGGGTAACCCTCTCAATTGTGGGGCCTTTGACGCGGTTGAAACCAGATTTAGTATAAAAATAGGAGCGTTTAATATGACAGAAATGAACTTAGATCACTTAACACAGCAGGTTACAACGATTGTTCAAGACGTGTTGGCGGCGGCAAAATTACATCGTGGGGATGTCTTTGTCTTGGGGTGTTCAACTAGTGAGGTCGTGGGTGGACACATTGGTAAGAATTCTGATTTGGCGGTGGGCACGACGATTATTCGGGCGTTGCGTGCCCAGTTGGACCCGCAGGGGATTCATTTGGCAGTGCAGGGATGTGAGCACATCAATCGTAGCCTCGTGGTGGAACGTGCGGTAGCCGCAGATAAAGGATTTGAAGAGGTAACCGTTGTGCCCGCGCTACACGCGGGTGGGGCTTGTTCCATTGCAGCCTTTCAGCAGTTCACCGACCCAATTGAAGTCGAACACGTTGTGGCACAAGCCGGTTTAGATATTGGTGATACAGCAATTGGGATGCACGTGAAGTTCGTTCAGGTTCCCGTTCGGCCAAGTATTTTGGAACTCGGCGGGGCTCACGTGACGGCCCTCCGCTCACGGCCAAAATATGTTGGCGGTCCCCGGGCTAATTATGATCCGATTGCGTAGGTTCTCCAACTGGCGGTGAGTGTTTGTGATTGTTGTCCGCCCTCTGGTCGCGGTAAATGGGCTGGAACGTACCGGACACGACTTTAAGCCAAGCACCCCACTTGTCTTAAAGCTCGGTCTTATCCTAAGCGCACGAAAGACGCGCCCTAAGGATAACGACGGTACTGAGCCCATTTGCCGCTTTCCGCTGGGCTACGGCGGTGTTGGATGGCAAGGAATGGTAGTCTTGTCGGATTAAAACTGATATTGCTGCAAGATTAAAGAGAATGAATTTTAATAAAAGTAGCGGTTACTGACGGAAATAACTGATCAGTAGCCGCTATTTTTATTTTTAATGTTCAGCACTGCCAATTTTGGCAGGTGGTGAAGCCCGGTTTAATTTGGGAACATACTTACGGTATACTAAGGTCACTGATTAAGGAGGACCTTTCATGAACGACCCGAGAATCTTACCCGCAACATTAACTGCGCAGAGCTTTTTAGCCATTACAGCTGATGAAGACCGGCAGCTACAAATGGCCCATGTACAACAGCAGACGATTGCCGACCAGTCACTGGAGCATCCGTTGATTGATCAGTGTTTATTTGAAGGGACGACGTTTATTAATGATAACTTCTATCGTGCAGAGTTAACTGATGTTATTTTTAAGAACTGTACATTGGTTAACTGTCAGTTGGAAGCGGCCAGCCTGTACCGGGTTCAACTGCAGAATTGTAAGTTGGTCGGGACCACCTTTGACCACGCGGTATTTAGAGACGTGGTCATCACGGACTGTGATTTATCATTGGCCAATCTTAATGAGGTTAAGTTCACTAGCGTCAAGATAATAGCAAGTCGATTAGTAGAAGTTAATTGCCTCGACAGCGTGATGATTAAGACTCAATTGACCCGCTGTGATTTGAATCAGGCCGATTTTTCTGGTACTGGGTTAAAGGCCCTTGATCTGAGTACGTGTGACTTTGATGAGTTACGGCTAACGGCCAATGACTTGCGCGGGTGTCATTTAAATACCGAGCAGGCGGCGTATTTCGCGCAACAGCTTTTAGGGGTTCAGTTAGCGTGAAATGGTTGTGGCCGCGAGACGAATCTCTTCCGGGAGTAAGTCGGGGTCGTCAATCTTAGCCAACAGACGGTCGATGGCTGTTTGCCCCAATTGAGCAATGGGTTGCCGCGCCGTGACAATCGGTTGGGGTAAGAAGTCAAACCAATCTTGATCGTCGAAGCCACCTAAATGAATGGGTGGGAGATCAAGCGCTGGAAGTTTGCGTAAAACTTCTTCCATGATGGTATTGTCGGCAACGAAGAGGCCATCGCATTTTTGATTAACCAGTAGCTGGCGGGTCATCTGTTGTACGTTACTATTGTCCGTTCGCGCCGTTGCCTCAATAGCAGCATCAGGCTCGAAGCCAGCCTGGGTTAGGGCTTCTCGGTAACCGGTCATGCGTTCCGTCGCTGTAAAGGAAACGGCGCTATTGATGATTCCAATTCGTTGGGCGCCTTGATGAATAAGCTCAGTGACAACAGCCCGCGTGCCCTGGATATTGTCAACCAGCACGCGATCGTAAGCTAGTTGGCCAGTAACGGGCGGCATGCGATCAACAAAGACAGCTGGTGTGTTGCCCAAAATATCAGTGTACTTAGTGGGGCCACCAGCACTGGTGATGATAATACCATCAACTTGTTTTTCTAATAACAGACTGAGTGCGTTGGCCTCTTTGGCGAGACTCTCATCGGTGTTGACCAACACAACATCATAGCCGGCTTTATCTGCGGCGTCTTCAATGGCCCGACTGAGTTTAGTAAAGAATGCATTTAAAATATCTGGGATAATGACCCCAAGGGTATGGGTATGTTGGAGTCGAATGCTACGAGCAAGGCCGTTGGGGTGATAGCCTAAGTTATTCGCAATGTTTTGAATCTTTTGGCGCGTATCGCGTTTAACTCGTGGACTGTGAGTCAGCGCGCGGGAAACCGTTGCTTCGGACACCCCTGCAGCCTTAGCGACATCCTTAATCGTTACTTTTCCAGTCATAAAAATTCACCTCGTCACCTGATTTTATGGGCCATGTATCATAGCTATTAATATTATGTTAGCGGTTCAAACCGGTGGACGCAAGCCAGATTCAACGATTTTTTTTACAAAAGGTCTTGCGTTTTCCCCTAATGTAATGCTAAAATTATTTCTTGTTGGGGGTCAGGTATTGACCACTTATTGGGCTATAGCCAAGTGGTAAGGCAACGGGTTTTGATCCCGTGATGCGCTGGTTCGAACCCAGCTAGCCCAATTAGAGAAATTTATGGTGAATCCTATCGGTCAATTATGACTGATGGGATTTTTTTGTACAAGTATAGTAAGCGCTAACAATTTCAGCTAAAATAGATATATAAACTTAGATAGGAGTCTCACTCATGAAAAAAATAATTCTCGATTGTGATCCCGGCCACGACGATGCTTTGGCAATGATGCTGGCATTGGCTAGTCCGGATATTGACCTACTGGCTGTTACGACGTCAGCGGGTAATCAAACACCAGAAAAGACTCTGAATAACGCGATGCGACTGCTGACACTGATGCAACATCAAGAGATTCCAGTGGCGGGTGGTAATCGAACACCATTGTTAAAACCATTGGAAACGGCTGGTAATGTCCATGGTAAGAGTGGCCTTGATGGTGCTGAGTTACCAGAGCCTGACTTTGCCGTTCAACCCGTACCAGCTGTTGAATTGATGGCACAAACATTGCGGGCTAGTGCAGAGCCCGTTACCTTGGTGGTGACGGGTCCCATGACCAATATGGCTCTATTCTTACGAGTTCATCCCGAACTGACTGATAAAATTGAGCGGATTGTCTTTATGGGCGGCGCGATGGGGCTAGGTAACTGGACGCCTTCTGTGGAATTTAACATCTACGTTGATCCAGAAGCTGCCAAAATCGTATTGAATGCCGGCATTCCGTTGACGATGGCCCCATTAAATGTGACCCATCAAGCACAGATTCTCAAACCCGAAATTGAGGCGATTGGTGATATTAACAATCCAGTTGCCCACGCCTTTTACGGGCTTCTGAATTTCTTTGAACGGTACCATGAAGCACCTAAATGGGGCTTTAAGGGCGCGCCATTACATGATCCTTGTACGATTGCGTGGCTCTTGCATCCAGAAATGTTCCACAGTGAACTGATGAACGTTGATGTTGAAACGCAAGGAGAACTGGTTCGGGGCGAAACGGTTTGTGATTATTATGAACTGACTGGAAAACCTAAGAATACCGATGTTCTCTTGGATATTGACCGTGATGCCTTTATTCGGTTGATTACGGATTCTTTAAAAACCTTTAACTAGTGAGTAAAACGACGTACCACCGACAACGAAGCAGGTTGTGGGTGGTACGTTTAGGTTTTCTTAACCTGTCGCCACGGCTTTTAAGCTATACTAGATGAACGAAAATTTCATCGAGGTGAACAATAGTGACACAACGCGCTTATCCGCTCCATGAACAGCTTTTATTTGGTTGTGGTCTGACAATGACCGCCGGTGCTTTAGATGCCTATTCTTACTTGGCTCACGGGGCCGTTTTTGCAGGGTTACAAACTGGTAACTTAATTTTACTCGGTACCCATCTGGGACAGCTCCAATTGGCCGCTATCGGTCGTTATCTGACGGCAATGGTAGCCTTTATGTTGGGAACGATGCTGGTTCGTGGCCTACAGCATGTATTTGAAAATCGGGCCGTTAATCAGCCTGCACTGGTTTTGTGGCTGGAACTAGGGTTATTGGTGATTGTCGCTGGGACCACCCGCGTGCTACCGGACATGGTGATTACTGCGTTACTGTCGTTAGCAGCAGCTGCTGAACTGCAAGAGTTTCGCCAGATTAAGGGCGCCCCATTTACGCCATTAATGATGACGGGAAACTTCCGGACGGTAGCAGAAGCACTCTATGATGGTGTTCGCTACCGAGATCGCGCAGCGCGGCAAAAGGCGAAAGATACCCTGATGTTGATGGGAAGCTTTGTGATTGGGGCCGTTTTAGTTGGACTGTTGTACTTGTCGTTAGGGACCTATAGTGTTGCGGTGCCCATCGTGATTGTCGGTGGTTTGATCGGCTGGCTACACGAACAGACGCGTCAGCGAAAATGGAAGCATTAATGGCTAGTAAAAGAGAGTGGGACTAGTTGCCGCTTGGCGCACGTTCCGGCACCAGATATTTAGAAACGCAAAAAGAGCCTGAGACTTTTGTCTCAGACCCTTTTTTGACGAATTAAGATTTTGTTGCATCGAATTTATAAGCTGAGTCATAGAATGGCACGCGGTAGGCCCGATAAGCGTAGGCTTTGGCTGCCGCATTCTTCATAGTAGCATTGAAGACTTGTTCGCCACTCTTAGTCACTTCGATAATGTTACTTTCTTGACCACCATTCTTGTAACCAAAATCAATCAGAACGTTACCGTTACTTTGCTTCTCGGCATAACCAATAACACTAGTAAAGTTGGTCTTACCTAGTGATTTTCCATAAGCCCAAGTTTGCTTGATGGTCATCTTCTTTTGGTTAACGTGGTATTGAACGGCTTGTGAGTACTTACCGGAGGTCTGCTTATTCCCGTTGGTCACCGCAATGTTGTTATCATACAGGATAAAGTTTTCACTGTTGGCGGAGCTGTTACCGCCATTGTTTAAGAGGTACAGCCCGTGTTGGCCCCCGGTCACGGTCGTTCCTTTGGCCGGTGTTAACAAATACTTCCGGTAGGCTTTGGGCCAAGTTGATTTCTTTTTACCACTATAAATCCATTTGATATGATCTGTCTTGTAATCCAATTTCATAATCATATCTTGATTTCGACTAGAAATCACAATCGATTTATCGTTTTTATCGTAGTCCACGGCATTTTGGTGTAACCAATCGACCTTGCCGTCGGAACCTTTTTGATACTTAGCCCACATGGACTTCGGCAGAAGTTTCTTCATATCAATGACCTTTACGATTTTACCGGTCTTGTGAGACACCTCAACCATCGTATCTTCCTTGTACTTTGAACCATCAGAAACGGTGGCTAGTAAGTTATGGTTCGGAAGCTCAACCAAGTCATGGTGAATGACGGTCGTTTCTTTGCCACCATCGGTACTACCGGTCTTGTTCGCAAAACTATATTCATTATAAACACGACCCAAGTAGTCCGTCTCAATTAAATCATTGTAAACATCTGAATCAATATCTTTCTTTGACAAGATCATAATGTGACCATTGGACCACTGTTCAATGGTGTGTTGCGAATAATTGGTGTCATACCACCGAACATTGCCATCAGCATCAATCGCAAAGGGTTGCTTAGTTGTTCGATTAATAATGGTGGCAAATTACAAGTTTAATCCGAACAAGCCCGGAATCTTTCAATGGCAGTCTGTTGATGATGTATTTTTAATGGTCGTTGATTAATTAGTTCAAGTGCTGCTAGGATCTCATCAGTCGTTACTTG
>Ga0214925_100750_pt1 | contig 11467 bp, 8 predicted proteins | sample Stichaenrichment_FD_168299 | JGI IMG/M metagenome (GOLD analysis project Ga0214925, IMG submission 168299) | Xylose enriched microbial communities from anaerobic bioreactor in Madison, Wisconsin, United States - 63SRT | ecosystem: Engineered > Bioreactor > Anaerobic > Unclassified | place: USA... | reverse complement strand
CATTTCCAGTCGATAGGGAACAACTCCGTCAAATGGTTTAAGAATTCCGTAAAGCCCAGATAGAATTCGAAGATTTTCCTGAATATAATTAAGGGCAGGGGCTGTTAAAATATCCGGTGCCATATATTGATATTGGATGCCAGTAAAACTAAGAACGGCAGGGGTCAGTCGACTGGTTAGTTCCATCTTTTGTAGTTGATCATAATTAGTTTTGGTCAGCTTGTCACTGGTATGCCAGAGGGCTTGAGCATCTGCGTAAGTTAACTCTTGCATGGCTTTTAGAAGCTTTTGAGAGGCTCTTAAATATATTGGAAGGTCCTTCACCTCAAAATCATTTAAATTAGTGACCATTTTTTTAGCTGGGGAGATGATGAGTTTCATGAGATTAATTGATCGTTTCCTTTCATTGTCGTAGTCACTTCATCGAGTAAAAATAAGGATTAAATCTATTGTAACCGAAAGTATAGAACTCGTCAGATGGACAAATAAGTCGTTTGAGTTTTAAGGAGGCAAAATAAACAAACACCAACCCTTTGGCGAGTGGTGTTTGTTTATTTTAAAAAAATGATCAATAAGTTAAATGCCTTTGTTCCAAGTATGACGCTAGGGACGGCGGTAAAATCAATTTCTTCTTTTGCAGTTCAGTAATATTCTTTGAGTTGGTCAGCATCATAATGGTCTTTAACCCATATTGCCACTGTTCAATAACCCTAATGACTTCATCAATATTTTCGTGGATAACCAGATGTAGAAACGTCCCGGCAACACCAACTGCGTGACTTCCAAGTGCCAGGCATTTAGCAATATCCAAAGGGGATTTGACGCCACCAGAAGCCAGAACAGTCAAGCGGTCCTGGAAGGGTCGACTTTCCATTAAAGATTCCGGCGTTGTTAATCCCCAATCTTTAAGGTAAGCCATCTCTTTATCACGCCGCCGAAAGTTTTCAATTTCAGCAAAATTAGTTCCACCCTGGCCACTAACATTTACATAGCCAACACCCAGGTCAATCAGTTGCTGAATAGTCTCACGGCTCATTCCAAAGCCGACTTCTTTAACAATAACCGGTACTGAAAGCCCCTCAACAATTTGCTTAATGTTGGTTAAAAAGTTAAATTGGCGGTCACCTTCCGGCATAATGAGTTCCTGAGCAGGGTTAACGTGAAGTTCCAAAGCATCTGCATCAATCATAGCTACTGCATGTCTGGCGTCATTGACCGTTTTATTAGCACCTATATTGGCAAATAAAAGGCCGTCCGGATTAACCTCACGGGCAACCGTAAACGTCTCAACCAAAGAAGTGTCACTGAGAGCTACACTTTGAGAGCCAACAGCCATGGCAAGTCCTGTTTTCTTCGCAATTGTTGCCAATTTTTGATTAATATCCCTTGTATGCGGACTGCCACCCGAAATTGCTTCAATGTAGAAGGGAATTTGAAGGTTTAACGGCCCAATCTTAGTTGAAAGGTCAATTTCAGAGAGTGCATATTTTGGCAGACTTTGATGAACAAATCTAAGCGGGGCAAAAACATCGGTATCCTGATAAAACTTTTCAGCTAACGAAATATGTTCGTCTTTTCGATGTGAATGTTTTGATATCATTTTGTCTCCTTAGCAAGATCAATAACTGGGTGAACTCTTAAAGACAATCTGGTAATGCCATTTTCTTCCCAACGTTTAATAAGTGATTTAATATTTTGATTTTTATCGATAACGACAATGCCACAATCACCGCCACCGGCTCCCGAAGATTTGGCTGCCGCTGAATGAGCAACCGCAATATCACACATTTTTTTGAGGGTCGGCGTTTCAATTTGAACCTTTGAGAACTCCGCCAAACGTTTAAGGATCTCACGATTTTTTTGAATGCCGGCTTGAATGGTCGATAAACTTCCGTTTTTAAAACCATCGATCAAATCATTTAAACACTTCTTGCTGTCAATTAAGAATTGATTGTAAGTTTCATGCTGACGGCTTTTTGAAATGGCCACTTTGTCAACTAAATGCGAAGTTGAGGCAGGAGATCCTGTCCAACCAATAATCAATCGAAGATTTTCCGGTGGCGTTAATTGTGTGATTGTCAAATCAGGCCATGGCTGGTCAACTAATTCTGTCAGGCTTTGTTGACGATGAGCAGCCATTAACCAATTACGGTCAAATGATTGGTAGGCGATCCAGCCTCCATAGACACTCGCAGCCACATCGCCCAAAGACCCGTTTCCCTGAACATCCAAGTGAGCGATTGCCGATAGTTTAAAGAGTTTACTCTTGGTCAGAGGAATCTGATAAAACTCACAAAGTGCTTTCACAGTTGCAACCGTCACAGCTGCTGATGATCCCAAACCATATTTTTTGCCATTCGGACTATCCAAATCGCTATTAACGCGAAGATCATAAACTTCCATCCGTCGGCCAAGTGTCTGGGCATATTCTTCTGTTAACCGAATAGCAGAAATAATGTAATTAAATGTATTGTCCCGGTTATCGAGAATCATCTGATCCCCCTGACGCCGCCAGAAAACCGAATCTTCACGGTATTGTTTGGAGACAATGCTCCCAAAGGACTTGCTCCGAGAAATTTCAACTGTCACAAATTGATCCAAGGCGACAATAATTGACGGGTAGCCGGTTTCAACCACGGCATATTCACCCGCAATGTATAATTTTCCTGGAGCCTTAGCGGTTATCAAGTGATCATTTCCTTTCAAAATTATAAATATTGAACTCCTGGTCCAGGCTTTGCAATAATCACGTTTTGATCACCTAAGACCTGTGCAAATGTTGCGGAGATTTTTGCAACCGTTGACTGCTGACAAAGAACTTTAACGTTTGGACCGGCATCAATTGTGTAATAACACTCGGTTCCTTGGTGACGAAGCTGCTTGACCAAATTCATAATTGCCAATGTTTGACCATTGAAATATGTAAAACTGGGATCAGCGCTTAAAGTAAGTGCATGCATTCGCATCGCGTTGAGTTCACTAATCTTACCAAAACGGGTAAAATCACCTTTTTCAATAGCCGATTTTAACTGAAGAAGATCGGCCTGACAGGTTTTTACCCAAGCCGGATAGTAGGGTGAAGTTGTCACAGACAGGTGCATCCCTTGTCGACTCGAAACAGCTTTTTGGCCACGTTCGACAGTCAGTGCGACAACTCGAATATCATTTAAGCCGGAGTCTGGTAATGGCTTCGCGTATGAATCGGCATCATTTGTTCCTCGTTGCCATTCAACAAAATGACCAAACACAGACCGGCATGCAGATCCGGAACCACGTCTGGCAAGTTTGGAAAGTTCGGTTGCATCCAGATGAAGTCCGGCTGCCTCACTGGCTGATGCTGCGAGTGCGGCAAAAGCAGAAGCCGATGATGCCAAACCCGCAGCGGTGGGGACGTGGTTCGTAGAAGAAATTGATGCAGGGATGGCAATTTGTGCCTTTCCTCTCACAATTTCCAAGAAATCATGAACCCGCTGACGACTTTTTTCAGAAGGTATCTGACCATCGATTATGATCTGATCGGTTGATAACGATTCATCAAACCAAACGGTGGTGTCCGTATAAAAATGATCCAAGGTCAACGATAAACTACTGGTGTAAGGGATGATTAACGATTCATCCTTCTTCCCCCAATATTTAATGAGTGCGATATTAGTATGGGCCCGTGCAGTGACGGGATTATTTGACAAGGTTGCCATTGTTATCTCCAATTGAAAATTCATAATTTGTGAAAGATTGAATCCATGTTTGAGTGGCACCGGCCTTAAGTAACTCAGTCGCCACTCTTTGAGCGTCTACCTGATTTTCAACAATTGAAATCATACAGCCACCAAGTCCGCTACCGGTTAGTTTGGCACCAAGTGCACCATTTTGAATTGCAATGCGGCAAAAATCATCCAATTTCCGAGTACTGACACCCAGTTTTGACAGATTGTATTGGGACTGGGTCATCAAGCGGCCCAAGCGCTGCTCATCTGATATCTGCAATGCCTGGCGGGCGTCCTTGGCAATTTGGCCCAACTGATCAATTAAGGGTTTTGCAAATTCCGGTTGATCAAGTAAATTATCGTGAACCATCGACACTGCTTCGCCGGTTTTCCCCTTAATACCACTGTCAGCAATCACTAAAGAAGACTTGGATAAATTAAAGTCGATTTGTTCGTTAATTTCATTTCGAATGAACCACACCGGTGTATCGGAACTGGCCGTTGCAGTATCCAAACCGCTCGGATTACCATGAGTAATCTTTTCTTCAACATCGGCCAATCCAAGAAGCCGGTCACGGGTCAGAGGGGTTTCAAAAAGTTTAAAGAATACCCGAACAATCGCAACAGCCGTTGCTGCTGAAGAGCCCATCCCTCTTTCAGATGGAATTTTACTATCGATCTCAAGATGGAAATTCAAGTCGGTTGCATTAAAAATCGTTAACAATTCGTGAATAAGCACACTGACACCCTTTAAGTTATCAGCCATTTTACTTATGGGTCCATCAAAGTAACGGCAGTTAATGGTCTGACCGGTAACGTCGGTTTTAATACTGGTGTGGACATCTACGTTATATAGCGGCAGGGCAATAGCAGGCTTTCCATAAACCACACTATGTTCACCGAACCAAATTATTTTTGCATAGCTTTTCGCTTTCGCATTTTCTTTCAATCTTTATCCGCTCACTTTCAAACAGTCCAATTTTATCATAATTTAAGCGCAGAAAGAATCGTAACCATTTTTTTAAAATATTCATAAAAAATAGAAATTAAGTAATCATAAATAATCGGGGGTAACGATTCCTTAATTAACACTAAATTAAGTTAACACCAATTGATTATTTTGAATTGTTTCTTAGTATATAAAAATATCAATCTCGTTCACACTTATTTTCAGTAGCCTAACACATCTTGACTGTAGTAACATAGTAGATAGTGTATTGTTTAAGAATCATTATTAAAAATTAAACGATTTTGGTGAAACAATTATGAACTCAAAAACGACTTATGCGGTTGTTGATATAGAGACAACCGGAACAGATATGAGTGTTGACAATCGAATTATTCAGTTCAGCTGCACGTTGGTGGCTCACGGTAAAATTGTTGAAACATATGTGAGTGATATTAATCCTCAACGTGAGGTACCCGAACGAATTATTCAATTGACCGGCATTACGCCTGAACGATTAAAGAAAGCACCTACTTTTGACCAGGTATCTTCTAAATTATATAAACTTTTAAGTGGAACAGTCTTTGTTGCTCACAACGTTAATTTCGATTTTCCATTTCTCAACGGTGAATTTCAACGCGTGGGGTATCCTGAATTGGACATTGAGGCTATTGATACCGTTACTTTAAGTCAAATTCTGTTACCAACACTCTCAAGCTATCGGCTTCAGGACCTTAGCGCCTATTTTAATATTATCCACAATCATCCACACACTGCTGACAGTGACGCACTGGCAACCGCCAAGCTCCTGTTAATACTACTTCGACAGGTTAAGATGCTGCCTCGAAGAACGCTTGAACAAATCATTCAGATCAATCCTTCATTACCACTTGATACGATGAAAGTTTTTATACAGGTTAACGATGAAAATCGGTCAGAATCATTAGCAGAAAAATTGCCGGATCAGCTTAAATTATCGGCCGGATTGGTTTTGCGAAAACGGGAGCCGATTTTAAATGAACCTCAGAGCAAAACGGCGGAAGCCAAATTCCCAAAGACCCGAACTGCTAAATCCAAAATTTTACCGCCTCATTTGGAATCCCGAATTGAACAGAACAAGATGATGAACATGATTTACAACAACTATGCCAGCGATGGTCATCATCCTGCCAAACCACTCGTTATCGAAGCACCAACCGGCATTGGAAAAAGTTTGGGTTATAGTTTGCCGTTCAGTTATTTGGCAAGCGCGCAAAAGCCCGTTGTCATTAGTACAGCAACGACTTATCTGCAGTTTCAGCTTCAAAATCAGACATTGCCATTATTGAATCAGAGTTTGCCCTTCAAAATTAACAGTGTCATTTTGAAGGGGGCCAGTCACTACATTGATCTCAACAAGTTCCGTCATTTATTATTTGTTGCCGATAGTTCCGTTCAAACCGCCTTCATTAAAGCGCAAATATTAGTTTGGCTGACAATGACGACTACTGGAGATCTTGACGAACTGCACTTGAACGTGGAACAAACGCCATTCGTTTGGACAATTCAACATTCCGGAGTGAAGTGGCTCGATGCGAATTCACCTTTTTACGACGAAGACTTTTTACGATATAACTTAAAAAAAGCTCAGAATGCCGATTTTATTATCGTAAATCACAGCTATTTGCTTAAAAACTGGCAGTTCTTTAGTGACTTCCCGGTTAAACCATACTTATTAATTGATGAAACCCAGCAATTTGCTGAAACAGCGATCCGAAATAATCAAAAACAAATTAATCCTTTGGCCGTTATGTCAGCGGTTAATCGGGTCCGAGGTGATATTCAGGAAGGCCATCATGGAAGTGCGAGGGATGCCTTCTCCGGTAACAGTGTTTTAAACAACTCTGCTGACGATCTTGATGAAACCCTAAATCAAATCAAAAGCCTGCTCAAGCAGCTGACCCATCGTCTATATAGCCAGATGATTGCTAATCAACAGCTCCACAAAAATGCCAGCTTCTTTGTGCGGCTCATTCCAATCAGCGACCTTAAGGCCATCATTAACGAAAATCGGGAAACCATTACCCGGCTTCAGGATAAACAATCCGAAGTGGAAGACCTGTTAATTCGGTTAAACTCTGAGATCGATCATTCTACTGATGCATTCACTAATCGCGATTACTCCAGTATATATGACCTTTATGAAGACTTTAACGAGTTTGCCGAAAAGCTGACATTTTTGCTCTCCATCATTGATATGGATGAATCAGCGATTAATCAAAATGTTGTTTGGGTAACTGTCAATCATGTAAAAGACATTAACAGTTTTACAATTAATCAAGGCATTTTAAAAACCGAAGATTACTTGAATCACCGCATCTATGCATCATTTGAGCCTCCAACTTTCACAGGCGCCACGATTTTTTCATCAAGACGATCCCAATTTATTTTCAACTTACTGGGAATCGATCGAAAGGCTGCCTCTGTTAGGAGGCTTCAAAGTGACTTTGATCCTAAGAATCAAGCTCGAATCTATCTAATTGATAAGCAGTCAAAGGAACACTTTATAACCAACTCCGATGACTATCTGCAACAGGTTGCCCAGTCAATCAAAAAAATTTATCAAGCCTCGCCCCGGCAAACCCTAGTACTATTTAATTCATTAAAAGCAATTGAAAAAACACATCAATTTCTTTCTAAAGACGGTTTTACGGCCACTCATCTGGTATTGGCTCAGGGCGTTAACGGTACCGCTGCCCGCCTAAGCAAGCAGTTTATTCATAGCGAGCCGGCTATTTTATTGGGAGCCAACACATTCTGGGAGGGTGTCGATTTTCCCGCTCATTTATTGGAAAATTTGATTATTGCTCAGCTTCCATTCGATACGCCGGAAGATCCGTATAATCATGCGCTTTACTCAGTTGAACGTAGTAAGGGCAAGAATCCGTTCTATAGTTTGGCTTTGCCTAAAGCAACACTAAGGCTACGCCAGGGAATGGGACGACTATTACGAACAAAGGCTGACTATGGCACTATTTTTGTATTGGACCCCAGATTAACAACCAAACGCTATGGACAAACAATTTTGACCAACTTAAAAAATGAAATTCCTGTGATGACCGGACAACTTGACGATTGTATTAATGACATGGTTAAGTTTTTTGAAAGCAGGAATTAAGGTTATCCCGATAAGTTGATTATTTGATATAATAAAAAATGTATGTGGAAACTAGTTGAAATCTGTTATCAGTATTCTTTTCAGCCACATGTTTTATGAGGTACCGTCAATCAAATTATTTGGAAGGAAAATGTCATGCAACGAGAACGGCGAATTAAGCGTGATCCCAAAGTTAAACTCAGATGGATAATTATCTTGCTGATTTTTATTCTGGGTTTTACAACATTTATCATTATCCATCAGGCCGAAAAGCCGATGGCAACTGCACGAAGTCAGACGATTTCGATTGCAAAAAAATACGCTGATTTAAAATCAGCAAATACCTTTTACTCGGCTAACCTTGGTAAAACTTACTATTCGATTGCCGGTAAGACTAATAAAAACAAGCCGGTGTATGTCATCGTTGCTAAAAAGGGTGGTAATGTAACGGTTGTTAATCAACGTGCAGGATTAAGCGAAACCCAGATTAGAAATCGGATTCAACAATTAAAACGGCCAAAGAAGATTAACAATGTCGGCTTAACGCTGATTAACAACAAGCCTTACTGGGTTATCAGTTACATTAACTCCAGTAACAATTTGTGCTTTGCGACTTTGAATTTTAAATCAGGGTCAGTTAAAAAGTTGATTGAAAATATTTAGACGTAGATTATGAAAGGGAAAAAACAATGAAATTTTCAAATCGGGCAATGCAAGTTAAGCCTTCGGCAACGGTTGGCGTGTCAAATAGAGCCAAAGCAATGATCAGAAATGGGATTGACGTTATTAACTTAGGCATTGGGGAACCAGATTTTACTACTCCAAAAGTTATTGCGGCTGCTGCAATTGATGCCATTCAGCATGGTAAGACCAGCTTTTATACGCCTGCAAGCGGATTGCCCGAACTAAAAAGGGCAATTGCCGACCGAATTCAAGCAGATTATCATGTTAATTACGCGCCTGAACAAATTAGTGTAGCTAATGGTGCCAAGATGGCTCTTTACGTCATCATGCAGGCATTGGTTGACAACGGGGATGAAGTCTTAATGCCCAAACCCAGTTGGGTTAGTTACGGTCAGCAAGTCTCACTGGCAGGTGGGACACCAATCCTTGTTGACACAAATGCCGAATTTAAGATCACAACGGATAGCTTGAATAGGGTTGTTAATGATCATACACGGCTTCTGGTGATTAATTCACCCCAGAATCCAACCGGAACTGTCTATTCAAAAGCAGAGTTACAAACAATTGGCCAGTGGGCGGTTGATCATCATATTCTTTTAATTGCCGATGACATTTACGGAAAACTGGTCTATAACGAAACCAAATTTTATTCACTGATTCAATGTGGTAAACAAATTGCGGAATCCACTATTCTAGTAAACGGTGTTTCCAAGGCTTACTCAATGACCGGCTGGCGAATTGGATACGTGGCTGCTGTTCCCGAAATTATCAGCAAAATCAATGCGATTCTTTCACATTCAACCGGGAATCCGGCTACAGTTAGCCAATACGCTGCAATTGCAGCATTTAGATCCGATCAAACAGAAGTTGAAACAATGCGTCAGGCGTTTGAAAAACGTTTAAATACAATTTATCCATTATTGCAACAAGTACCGGGTTTTCATATTGAACAAAAACCGGAAGGGGCATTTTATCTCTTTCCAAACGTTGAAGAGGCCATGAACATTGTTGGTGTCGACACATCATCACAATTAGTTGAACTCCTTTTGAATGAAGCTCACGTTGCCGTTGTGGACGGTGGTGCTTTTGGTATGCCCGGTTACTTAAGATTAAGTTATGCAACCGGCATGGAAGACCTAAAGATTGCCGTTAAACGTATTAACACGTTTATGACCCATTATTTAGAAAAAAAAGTATCTGGAGGAATTTCCATTGAGACAAATTAACATGATTGACGCACCTAAATACGTCAATGAAAAAGTAAAGATTGGTGTTTGGCTCACCAATAAACGATCAAGCGGGAAAATTGCTTTTTTACAGTTACGAGACGGAACTGCTTATTTTCAAGGCGTCGTGGTTAAAAATAACGTTTCTGAGGAAACCTTTGAACTGGCAAAAGAAGTTAAGCAGGAAACCAGTATGTGGATTACCGGTATTATTCATGAAGACAACCGATCACATTTTGGTTATGAAATTGAAGTTGAATCTATCGAGGTTGTCAGTGAGTCACATGAGTATCCCATCACGCCCAAAGAGCACGGTGTCGACTTCTTAATGGATCATCGTCATCTTTGGCTTCGTTCAAGTCGGCCACATGCCGTTATGCGTATTCGAAATGAAGTCATCAAAGCAACTTATGACTTCTTCAATGATGAAGGTTTCATCAAAATTGATGCGCCAATTTTAACTGGCAGCGCTCCTGAAGGTACAACCGATCTTTTCCATACGACATATTTTGATAAAGACGCTTATCTTTCCCAAAGTGGTCAACTGTATGAAGAGGCAGGTGCTGAAGCCTTTGGCAAGGTCTTCTCATTTGGTCCGACTTTTCGTGCTGAAAAGTCTAAGACTCGCCGTCATTTAATTGAATTCTGGATGATCGAGCCTGAAATGGCTTTCATGCACCAAGAAGAAAGCTTAGATATTCAGGAACGCTATATTGCTTACCTTGTTCAACGTGTCATTGATAATTGTCAAATGGAACTCAAGACACTCGGTCGTGATATTGAAACACTAAAGAAATATACAATCCTTCCTTATCCACGAATCAGTTATGATGAAGCCATTGACCTCTTAAAGAAAAATGATTTCGATCTTGACTGGGGCGTAGATTTTGGCTCACCGGAAGAAACTTTCTTAGCCGATCAATTTGACCAACCCGTGTTTGTTTTGAACTATCCGAAAGCTATTAAGCCATTCTACATGAAGCCGCACCCAACCCGTGACGATGTTGTCATCTGTGCTGATTTACTTGCACCTGAAGGCTATGGTGAAATCATCGGCGGCTCCGAACGGGCTGTTGATTACGATTACCTTTACGATCAAATCGTTAAGGCCGGCTTAGATCCTAAGGAATATTCATGGTATCTTGATCTACGTAAATACGGCAGTGTGCCTCACTCAGGATTCGGTTTGGGGCTGGAAAGGGCGCTTACTTGGATTACCGGTGAAGATCACGTCCGCGAAGCCATTCCGTTCCCACGATTGCTTAACCGAATTTATCCATAATGATGTCGCATAAAGAGGTGAGTCAACTTGGATAGGTATGCACACGATGTGCTTCAATACGGACAGACGACTATTACGAATCTTTTGTTGAAAAATTATCGCAAGATAGGGATGTCCAATGAAGAGCTGCTTCTTTATATTTTAATCAAACGCAACCGGACCTTAATTGTCCCGATGCCTGAAATTGATGGTCTAACGGCTTTAACAGGGTATAGCAAACAACAACTTTTTGAGATCTTTCATCAGATGATTCAAAAAAAGCTGGCTAAAATTACTCAGGTTAATGTTGATAATCAGCAGGTCGATGCCTATGACTTTAATTCATTATATGAAAAATTATCGCTTGTTGAACAAGCAGATTCCACTGATACCAGTGAAGAAAAGGAACCCATTCCGTCAACTGAACCACAGGTCAGTGATCAGCAAAGACAAGAGATGTTTGAAAGCATTGAGAAAGAGTTTGGCAGAACACTTTCACCGTTAGAAATG
>Ga0214925_100748_pt1 | contig 11469 bp, 8 predicted proteins | sample Stichaenrichment_FD_168299 | JGI IMG/M metagenome (GOLD analysis project Ga0214925, IMG submission 168299) | Xylose enriched microbial communities from anaerobic bioreactor in Madison, Wisconsin, United States - 63SRT | ecosystem: Engineered > Bioreactor > Anaerobic > Unclassified | place: USA... | reverse complement strand
TTGCAAGAGAAGGAAGTGGAGCGGATGGCGTACCATTTCGAACATCTTAAGATGTTTGCCGGTAACAGGCCCTTATAGGGCCACCACAAACCACCGGCTAAGCCGGTGGTTATGATTATAGATTATGGAAGGGTTTCCGATAACGAAACCGGAATTCGGAAACCCATCATTCGAAAAAGATGAAGGCTCTCGAGCTCCGTGGTTTCAAATCTCGAGAGCCATCCATTGGAATAGGAGGAAGCTTCCCGATTCTGTATTTCCATAAAATCGGGAAGCCTTATTATAGATTATGGAAGGGTTTCCGATAACGAAACCAGAATTCGGAAACCCATCATTTCTGATCCTGCAGCTTCCCGACCAGCGGTATACAGAATCGGGAAGCCACCTCTAAAGATAATCGAGGGATTTCCGATAGTGGTGATAAAATTCGGAAATCCAACGTTCAAAATCTATCGAAGGCCCTCGAGCTTCGGCGTCCAATTCTCGAGGGCCCACCATTTAAAATCGCTGGATTTCTGACTGCAGTGTCAGAATTCAGAAATCCGCCCTTCAAAATCTATCGAAGGCTCTCGAGCTCCGGAATATAAATCTCGAGAGCCAACCTTAAAACAATACAGGGTTTCCGACAACGGAAAAGGGAATCGGAAACCTTCCTTCTGATACCAGTTCTTCCGGAGGAATAAGTACCCGGAACCCGGAGGGAAGTGCATCACTATAGACGTGTTGAAATGCACGGTATACAGTATACCTGTGCGGCTCGTTTTCTCATACCCCTCTTATCAATTCATTCATTTGCACATATCAGCTTTCCCGGAGGGACTTTTACAGGCATTGCACTTGCGTGTACCTGGAAGGTTGCAGCCTCTTGTCACCGCCATTTTTCCCGAAGGGATGGAAGCCCGGAACCCGGAGGGAAGTGCATCTCGACAGATGGCTGGGAATATGTAGTATACAATATATATAAGCTCCCGCTGCCAATTTACTCATTTGCGCAGATCCGTTTTTCTGGAAGGGGAACTGCATCCCATCCGGTGTTGACGCATTCCCTCTCAGCCTGTATACTGTTACTATTTGACAAAGTAATGGGGCTTTGTTTGTTGGGCAATGCTAAAGGGAAAGGAGTAATTTATGAAAAAGGCTAAGAAGAATAGGAAGCCGATGCCGCTTGCGGGGCAGATCTTTATCGCGCTTGTCATTGCAATTGTTGTCGGTCTTTTGATACAGCCGTATGCGAAATTCGCAAATACTTACATCACACCGTTTGGAACTATATTCCTGAATCTGATTAAATTCATCGTCGGGCCGATCGTCCTGTTTTCGATCATGGCTGGTGTCGTTTCGATGAAAGATATCCGGAAAGTAGGCGCAATCGGCGGGACCACGCTGGTTTACTATCTGTGCACGACCGCATTCGCGACGGCGATCGGCCTGTTCCTTGCGAACAGTTTTCAGAGATATTTTCCGGTGCTGTCCGTCTCGAATCTGAAATACAAGGCTGGCAGCAGTGTGTCTCCGATGGATACGCTGGTTAATGTATTCCCGAGCAACTTCCTCGCACCAATCTATGAATCGAATATGCTGCAGGTCATCGTGATGGCGCTGATTCTCGGCTTTGCGATCATTCTGGTCGGAAAGAAGGCGGAACCGGCGGTACATGCAGTTGATGTATGCAACGATATTTTCATGAAGGCTATGGAGATGATTCTCCGGCTTTCGCCGATCGGCGTCTTCTGCCTGCTCTGCCCGGTTATCGCAGAAAACGGTGCGAAGATTCTCGGATCGCTGGCGATGGTCCTTCTCGTTGCATATCTTGGCTACATCGCGCACGCGCTCATTGTCTATTCTCTTGCTGTGAGAACGCTTGGCGGAATGAATCCTGTGAAGTTCTTCAAGGGCATGCTTCCGGCAATTCTGTTTGCGTTCTCGTCGGCGTCATCAGTTGGTACTCTGCCGCTCAACATGGAGTGCACGGAGAAGCTCGGTGTTCCAAAGGAGGTATCTTCCTTCGTTCTGCCGCTCGGTGCCACGATCAATATGGATGGAACCGCTATTTATCAGGGTGTCTGCTCCATCTTCATTGCGGCCTGCTATGGCATCCATCTGTCATTTGCGCAGATGATCACAATCGTCGTCACGGCAACGCTGGCGTCGATCGGAACAGCGGGTGTTCCAGGTTCTGGCATGGTTATGCTGGCCATGGTTCTTCAGTCTGTCGGTCTTCCGGTGCAGGGAATTGCACTTGTCGCGGGCATCGACCGTATCTTCGACATGGGCAGAACGACGGTGAATATCACGGGCGATGCATCCTGCACGGTCATCGTTTCGCACCTTCTGCGTAATAAGATCGCATCCTGGAGTAAACCGAAAGGGACTGACGTTGAAGAAACCGTGGAAAAACTGGATAAGGAAGAAGCTGAAAAAGCATCCTCTATGGAAAAGGCACTCGGAGATACACCGGACGATTCGGCTGCAGAACTGGCTGACCATACAACACATGAGGATGATGCGGTGAAAGGAGAGAAGTAGTGACACTGACTCCCTTTATGTTTCTCCTCGTCTGCCCGTTTCTGTTCCTTGCGGGCTTTGTGGATTCTATTGCAGGAGGAGGCGGCCTGATCTCCATGCCGGTCTACCTCCTTGCGGGGCTTCCACCGCACACGGCGGTTGCGACCAACAAGCTGTCGTCAACTTGCGGGACGGCGCTCACGACAGTGAGGTTCGTGAAAAATGAACTCATTAACCTGAAACTTGCCGTTCCGTCCGTTATCGCGGCTGTTGCAGGTTCCTCGCTGGGAGCACGGATTTCGATGTCAATTGATGAAAAGATTCTACGGAATCTCATTATCTGCGTGCTTCCAGTCGCGGCCTTCTTTGTTCTGAATAAAAAGATGTTCAGCAGAGAAGGCGGGAAAACGGCGGAAGTAACAAGGAGAACCGTGGCCGTCTCGATGATCGCTGCATTTCTTATCGGCATCTACGACGGGCTTTACGGGCCGGGAACGGGAAGTTTCCTCATCATCGCCTTTACGGTCTTTGCGCATCTTTCGGTGGAGACGTCCAATGCACAGGCGAAGGCAATCAATCTGACGACCAATCTGACTGCGCTCACACTTTTCCTCCTGAGTGGAAAGGTACTGATTCCCCTGGGACTTGCCGGTGCAGCCTGCAATATGGCGGGCAATTACATCGGATCGGGCCTGGTGATGAAGAAGGGCGGGAAAGTCGTGAGGCCGCTGCTTCTGATCGTCCTGGCCATCCTCTTCATAAAGCTGATCATGGAATCTGTCTAAGCGAACGCTTAATTTTTCCTGCCTCGCAGCAATTGGGCTGACCAGGGGTGAGAATTTCCTGTGATAGTATTTTTTCAGCTGGCAGATGGTATCCGTAGATATATGGATGTCATCTGCCATTTGCATTTCTTTTGTCCAGATGTTACCATCTTGCCAGGTATCATTTTGTCGAGTGGGAAGGATCGTGCATGTAATATGGTATTATTAACGGCTAAACATATAAAGAAGAGTTTCTCGGAAAAGCAGCTGCTGGAGGATGTGGATCTGAGTATTAATGAAGAGGATAAGATCGGTCTGGTCGGGGTGAATGGCAGTGGAAAGTCGACGCTGCTGCAGATTATCGCCGGTGTGATGGATGAGGACGGCGGAGAGATTATCCGGAATAATGAACTGAGGACAGGATATCTTCCGCAAAATCCGCCTTATGACCCGGAAAAGACGGTGCTTCAGCAGGCACTTGCGGATGTTCGGGGAAATGCAGAGGAATATGTGGTGAAATCGCTTCTGACGAGGGTCGGCATGGGCGATTATGAGAAGAAGATGAAGGAGCTGTCGGGAGGGCAGAGGAAGCGGGTCGCGCTGGCGGCGGTCCTCTGCAGTGACACGAATCTTCTGATTCTGGATGAGCCGACCAACCACATGGATAATCAGATTATCGAGTGGCTGGAGGAGCAGCTGGCGGAATATAAGGGTGCGGTGTTTATGATCACGCATGACCGGTATTTTCTGGAACGTGTAACGGACCACATCTGTGAGATTGAGAAGGGCCGCCTGGTTTCCTATGAGGGAAATTATGAGGCCTATCTGGTCGCGAAGCAGGAGAGGCTGGAGATGGCGAAGGCGAATGAGCGCAAGCGTGCGAACCTCTACCGCAAGGAGCTCAGATGGATTCGCTGGACGGCGCCGGCCCGTACGACCAAGTCCAGGAGCCGTGTCCAGCGCTTTCAGCAGATTAAGGACGCCAAGCAGACCTTTGAGGATCCGCATCTTGAGATCGGAACGCTGTCGTCGCGTCTTGGGAAGAAAGTCATTGAAATCAGCCACATCAGCAAGGCCTTTGACGGGGTGCAGTACATCAATGATTTCAGTTACAACATTCTGCGCAATGACCGCATCGGCATCGTCGGAAACAACGGCTGCGGAAAGACAACGCTGCTGAAGATCATCATGGGCCTGATTCAGCCGGACGAGGGCTCGATTGACATTGGAGAAACCGTGAAGATCGGCTATTTTTCGCAGGAGTCGGAGCACATGGATCCGGACATGCGGATCATCAAGTACATTGAGGACATCGCCCGCAACGTACACACGAAGGACGGTTACCTCTCCGCGTCGCAGATGCTGGAGCGTTTCCTCTTCCCGTCCTACATGCATTCGGTGAAGATCGGGAAGCTGTCCGGAGGCGAGAAACGCCGGCTGTATCTTCTGTCCGTGCTCATGCAGGCGCCGAACGTCCTGATTCTGGACGAGCCTACCAACGACCTGGACATCGATACGCTGACGGTTCTGGAGGATTATCTGGACGATTTTCCGGGCGCGGTGATTATCGTTTCCCATGACCGTTATTTCCTGGACCGCCTGGTAGTGAAGACCTTTGCCTTTGAGGAAAATGGCCATATCCGGCAGTATACCGGCGGCTACAGCAAGTACATGAATGAGAAAGAGGCCCGTGAAGAGCAGGCTGCACAGTCCTCTTCAGGGACAAAATCCACCCGGCAAGGCAGCAGCGGAAATTCTTCCGGCTCGCGCCGCCATGAAAAACAGCGCCTGAAATTCTCCTACCGGGAAAAACAGGAATACGAAACCATCGACGACGACATCGCCGCTCTGGAACAGAAATCTTCGGATCTTGAGAAAGAAATGGAAGCGCACGCCTCAGAAGCCTTGAAGCTCGCCGACCTCGCAAAAGAAAAGGAAGACGTCGATAAGAAGCTGGATGAAAAGATGGAGCGCTGGGAGTATCTGAATGAACTGGCGGAGAGAATAGAAAAGGGCGAACTCGTTTAAACCGTTTCCGAATAACTTCTGGAAGATATTGCTGCCTGCGGCTCTGCAGATGCCAGAACAGGCGAATATAGAAGAATAGGTTTACGAAATTATTATATGGTTACGGTCCCGCTGCCGCAATAAACAAAAAAGGCTCTGCGGTATCCTTGAAGATCAGGGATGCCGCAGAGCCTTTTCTGCTTTCTTTTAAATTAACCCACCATAGATGTTCATCAGAACAGCCGTCACAAGGGGCAGTGTTCCGAGAGAAAAGAAGGTCGACAGGGCGATTCCCTCGGAGAGAAGCTGGGCGTTTTTATGCTGCTGCTCGGCGATAGCTGCAGTGATAACGGCACACGGAAAAGCTTCTGCGTAAATGCAGGTCAGTTTTGCCGCGGCGGAAATCGGAAGCCAGTTGACCAGCGGGAAGGAAATGGCCGGCATAAGCAGATCAGCAATGAGGCAGACAATGACCAGCTTTTTATTCGTGATCAGCCTTGCCAGGTGGCTTTTGCCTAGGAGAACGCCGACCAGAATCATGGACAGTGGAATGGTCATATCTCCCATGGTGCTGAAGAAGGTCATGACCGGCTGCGGGAGGCGGATCCTGGCGATGAGGATGACGCATCCGGCAAGAGTCGCGAACATCGGCATGGTGCACATGGAGCGGAGCATCTGCTTTCCGCTGACTTTTGATTTCTGCCCGTAATTCAGCTGGATGATCAGAGCGCTGTACATGTAGAAATTCAGAATGATGTTCTGGATCACGAACAGATAGAAAATCTTATTTCCGAAAACGGCTTTCGCGACCGGGAAGCCTAAGAATCCCGTGTTGATGGAAGTCAGAATGGCCATGACGCAGCCCTGGTCTTCTACCGGCTTCCAGCGGAGAATCTTTACGATGACGATGGAAATCAGCGCGGTGATGAACATGACGCAGCTTGAAACCACCAGGACGGAGACGGTGTCCCGCAGCGTGTCTGCAGTCAGATGCGTTCCGCCCATGGAGCTGATGATTAGACATGGAGTGGAAATGTTGATCAGAAGACTTGTGAGCGGGACGGCGCTGGAATCCGGCAGTACCTTTAGTTTGTTTGCTGCATATCCGGCACCCGTCATCGCAAATATTGTGAATACTTTAATAAATACTATCAGCATGATTCTGAATACTCCTTGTATCATCAGGTTCGGCAGGCGGAAACGTCACAAACACACAGTGCGCATCGTTCAGACGCCTCGTTTCTGCCGGAAGGATCTAACCATCAGTTTATCATAATTTTTCTTATCCGGACAGGGGGCGGCAAAAGGAACTGCGCAAGAATTTCCTGTTATCTGGCATCCGGAATTTATACATAAGAGAGCGGATACAGGCTTGTGCATCTGCGCATGGACGTGAAACTTTAATACGTTAATGTGAGAAACAGAAGAAAATGAATATATTTTCAAGGCATTCGGGAAATATCGCAGTAAAAATTTAAAAATATTTTTTAGTCAATCTGAATAATTAAACAAATATAGGTCATATTTTTATTGATAAATAACAATCAATCTGATAAACGTTGGAATTTGAATGTGTGGTGATGAAATAAATATTTCAGAAAGAACGGAAAAATATTTCTGCATGAAAAATGTTGTATAGTTTATTGAAAGTATTGTGAAAATAAATGCATCTGTGTTATAATGGATTCAACAAAATGATTGAGCGATAGATCGGGATTATAAATAGTACATCGGAAAATGAACGGGCCGGGAAGCTTGAGAAAAGGAAGCGGCGGGCCCGGATGTATCAAAATAATCTGAATCAGGGGTGAAATTTATCGCTTTATGTTCAATATATTGAATTCAATCTTCATCTGGAATTTTGAGGAAATGCTTTAATCATCGATCCTGAAGGAGAGGAGTGAAATTATGAAAGGCTTTGAAAATTTCCTAAATACCCTGAATGGGTTTATGTGGGGACCGGTTATGCTGCTCCTGTTGGTAGGAACAGGAATTTTTATGACTTGCAGAACCAGAGGACTTCAGTTCCGTAAATTCAGTCTCATTATGAAAGAAACCGTCGGAAAGATGTTTACTAAAACTGAGGTTAAGGAAGGTTCTCTTTCCCCGGTCCAGGCCATGACGACAGCCCTCGCGGGCACCGTCGGTACAGGAAACATCGCCGGTGTTACAGGAGCGATCGCTCTCGGCGGTCCGGGAGCCGTTTTCTGGATGTGGATTTCCGCATTGTTCGGTATGTGCACCAAGTTCACCGAGGTTTCACTTTCCGTTCGTTATCGTGAAAAGAACGATCAGGGCGACTGGGTCGGCGGCCCGATGTATTACATTAAAAATGGTATGGGAAAGCGCTGGACCTGGCTCGGTACATTGTTTGCACTGTTTGCAATGATCGCCGCGTTTGGAATTGGAAACATGACTCAGGTGAACACCATCGCGACATCCATCGGAACGATTTTCACTGAGTTTAACCCGGCCATGCAGCAGCATCTGAAGATGATCTATCTGATCATCGGAATTGTCATTGCAATTCTGGCCGCACTGGTTCTGTTCGGCGGATTGAACAGAATCGGAGCAACAACAGAAAAACTGGTTCCGGTTATGGCGATTGTCTACATCGTAGCAGCCCTGGTCGTTATCTTTACACACGTTCCGATGCTCGGATCCGTTTTCCACGACATTTTCGTAGGAGCATTTAATCCTGAAGCAATCGGCGGAGGAATGGCAGGAACCGTTATCATGACGGTAATGAGAGCGGGAATCGGCCGTGGAGTCTTCTCCAACGAAGCAGGACTTGGTTCTGCCCCGATCGCACATGCAGCGGCAGATACCGATCATCCGATCCGCCAGGGATTCTTCGGCGCATTCGAAGTATTCGCAGACACCATCGTCATCTGCACCATGACCGCACTCGCCGTTCTGGTATCCGGAAAGGCAGCCGGCTTCTATGGAAAGTCCGCAGGAACAGACCTGACAATTTCTGCATTCTCCACTACATTTGGCGGAAAGATCGCAGCAGTTATCATCGCGACATGCATCGCTATGTTTGCATTTTCCACAGTCCTGAGCTGGGCACTGTACGGAACACGCTGTGCAGAGTTTCTGTTCAAGACCAGCAAGGTCATCAAGCCGTATCAGATTCTTTTTATCATTTTCATCGTTGTCGGTGCAACAATGAAGCTGTCTGTTGCCTGGACGGTAGCAGATACGCTGAACGCCATGATGGCCATTCCGAACCTGATCGCCGTACTGGCACTGTCTCCGGAAGTCATCCGTCTGATGAAAGACTTCTTCTCCGGGCATCCGAAGTGCACCACAGACAATCTTCAGAGCTGGGCGCAGGAAGAAGGCGGAATTCAGAACGTCAGCACCAAAGAAAGAGCTGCGGAATAGTTAAGTGCTCTTCAGACAAAATAAAATATGCAAGAGCAGGATTCAGATGTAAATACATCCTTATATATTCCTGAACTCTGATTATCAACAGGGCGCGGAAGAGCGATTTCTTCCGCGCTTTTATGTTGTTGAAGCAGAAGCTGCATGGCTGGAGCTTCCTGAAGCCCGGATGCTGAGCATGCGTGTAGGGAGCCGTGAGGCGTTCCAGGCATCAGGCTGCGTACGGCTCATAGAATAAAGCCTGGAGGTCTGTAGTCAGCCCCCCGCTGGCTCTTGAAACCATCTCTCCGGAGACCGTCTGACAAAGCCTGTTATTTGTGTTAAAATGTTGTCAGGGTATTTATGCTCTGAAAGGAAGAAGGAAAGGAGCGGAGTCATTATGGATAATCGTTCACTGTGGCTGTATCAGCAGAATCAGAGTTATTTTCCATTAAATAAAGAACAGAAGAAGGAACTGGAGGAGCGTCTTCAGAGTGTTACGAGAAAATATACACAGTCCTGTAAATATAATATCTGTGGATTTAACAATATCGGAGCGATCTGGCAGGATCTGGCTGAAGACGAGGATGAGCTTTATGATATCCTAAAGGATGCGGAGGAAGATCCGGGCAGGGAAGGATATATTATTACTGACAAACAGGGGAATGTCCTGTAGCGGTTATTCAAAGGAGAATCGGCGGTGAATCGTACTGGAAATAAAGAAATCAGACCGTGGAAAGCGGAATATGAGAAGAAGCTGATGGATCCGGAAGAGGCTGTGAAAATGGTAAAGGACGGCGACCGGGTCTATATCGGAACCTGCACTTCCGTTGCTTATAAGCTGGCGGAGGCGCTGGGAAAGAGAAAAAATGAACTTCACGACATCACTATCCTGAGTTCAAACGCATCCAGACCTCTTGATGTTATGGATCCGTCCAGCGATGTGTTCCATGTTGAGACTTATTATATGGGGCCGCAGGAACGCCGCGCGGCAGCTTCAAAGCGCGCGGATTATACCAGCTTTCATTTAAGTCAGACCTCTGACTGGGTAAGATTTGTCGGAAAACCGGACGTGGCATTTCTGGAGGTCTCTCCGCCGGATGAGTTCGGGGATATGCGCTATGGCGCATCGGGCCTGGTGGCGGACCCCTATGTGCTGGACTATGCAGACCGTATTGTCTTTCAGGTGAATGACTGCGTGCCGCGGCTGAACGGCATGGAGAATAAGGTGAGGGCGGAGCAGGCGGATGCGATTGTGGAAGTGCATGACCCGCTGCTTCAAGTAGCGGACCTCCCACCGTCGGATGTGCTGAATAAGATCTCCGGCTTTCTGGTGGATGAAATCCATGACGGTGATTGTATTCAGCTGGGCATCGGCGGTATCGCCAGTGCGGTCGGATACGGCCTGAAGGAAAGAAATGATCTGGGCATTCACTCGGAAATGCTGGGGAATTCCATGATGGAACTGATGAAAAATGGAAATGTCAGCAATCAGAAAAAGAATTTCTGGAAAGGAAAATCAGCGGCCGGCTTCGTTATGGGAACGCAGGAACTGTATGATTTTCTGGATAAAAATGAAGAGCTTTATCTGGCGCCGTCTGCGGTCGTCAACAATCCTCTGGTTATCGCGAAAAATGACAATATGGTTTCCGTCAACACGGCGCTGGCTGTGGATCTGACCGGACAGGTTGTGGCGGATAACATCGCCGGAAAACAGTACAGTTCCGTCGGAGGACAGCTGGATTTTGTGATCGGATCGCAGCTGTCCAGGGGCGGCCGGTCATTTATCGCTCTTTCATCCACCTTTGAGAAAAAGGGGAAGCTGCACAGCCACATCAAGGCGGATTTCCTTCCGGGAACGATGGTGACTACGCCGCGTGCGGATGTGGAATATGTTGTGACAGAGTATGGATGCGTCAATCTGAAGCATCTTGGAATGAAAGACAGGGTGCGCGCCATGATCGGGCTGGCTCATCCGAAGTTCAGAGAGATCCTGACGGATCAGGCAAAAGAAAAAGGTCTGCTGTAAATGCAGGCCTTTTTTCATGCATATGATTTATCCCGTCTGTAGGGGAATGCTTATTTACTCAGCAGATTATCTTCATGTCCGGAAACGGAGCCGACCAGGTAGTCGATGATCGTTCCGGTGCAGGCTTCCAGTACGCTGTCGTTGACGTTCAGGACAACCATCTGCGCCTTCGGATTCATCTTCTGAATGTATCCTGCGCCTGTGGAAGCGTAGGAATCGCTGTATTTCAGCGCGGAACTGTTATAGGCCTTATAGGCTGTTGATACATCAGACACAAAATCAGCGTTTTCATCACCGGTCCACATCGGGGAATTACTGATCACCTTTGCGGATGTTCCGGTCAGGGCCGCCAGTTTCTTCTGTGCGTCTTCAATCTCTGTCTGGTCACTGTCCAGCAGGCTGTTGGAAACAGAGTTGATCGTGAATTTCTCAGAATCTGTCTTCATATAGGTGACGCAGTTCAGTGAATACGGGTCATCAGACAGGTTGTTATTGCGGATTTTATTGTCTGTATACATGCCGTTCATCAGTGTGTACATGAAAGCAAGCATGGTCTGTGTGCTGTCGGTGTCGATCACCTTTGACGGTGTGGTAACCTTTTTATACAGGTAGGTTGCTCCCGGATGTTCGTGAGCACGGTCGGCGTTGAAACGTTCGGTAACATGATCCATATGGGAAATGAATTTATCCTGCCGGTTCGGATCAACGGTAAAGGTGACGGTGCAGGAAGCAGGGGAGAGTCCGTCGTTGGTGCCGCCCTGAATCGATGCGATATTGTAGCCGATGTTTGCGCCC
>Ga0214925_100746_pt1 | contig 11517 bp, 8 predicted proteins | sample Stichaenrichment_FD_168299 | JGI IMG/M metagenome (GOLD analysis project Ga0214925, IMG submission 168299) | Xylose enriched microbial communities from anaerobic bioreactor in Madison, Wisconsin, United States - 63SRT | ecosystem: Engineered > Bioreactor > Anaerobic > Unclassified | place: USA... | reverse complement strand
TATTATTTTTTAGTTTTATGTTATTTTATAACTTTTGAAGTTGTATTTCAACTGTAAATTGTTTTTTAGTTAGAATTAGAAAAAATAAGTAGTTTATCATCAGTTGAATTTTTTACAGCCCAGATAAATTATAGTTTAATTAAATAAGATTTTCTGAAAAATTAGTAAATTAGTAATAAATAATAAATAAATTAAAAAAAAATAAAAAAAGTAAGACTTATAAAATCTATCTATGAAAATTAAAGAAATAATAAATTTATATTCTAAAATAAAGTACCATACTAATTATTAAAAAATGATGGGTAAAATCTAAATTTTATAAAGATTTCCAAAATTAAAGAGAGTTATCTCGTCTGGAACATTTCTAATAATATCTTTAGTATCGAATATAATTGGATAGTCCATTTTATTAATAAACAAATTATAGTCTAAATCTTTAAATTCATCATGATCTGCAAGTATCAATGCAAGTGAAGCACCGTCCAAAGCATCTTCAAGTGATAGATAACTTTCATCTTCAACATGGGGATCATGGACTCCTATCTTATAACCCTCCTTTTGAAGTTTTGATATGATTTCAAATGCAGGACTTTCCCTGGTATCTCCAGTATTACCCTTATATGAAACTCCAAGGATTGCGATTTTAGGAGTATACTCATCGGTATAGTTTTGAATAATCTTTTTAGTGTTATCTACTGTAAACTGTGGCATACTGTTATTGGTATCCCTTGCAAGTTTAATGATCTTAGCGGTATCAGGTGCTTTAGAATATATGAAGTATGGATCTATTGCAAGACAATGTCCACCTACACCTGGACCTGGATTGTGAATGTTGACCCTAGGATGTTGGTTTGCAAGTTTAATTACATCAAGTGCGTTTGCCCCAATCTTCTCACAGATTTTAGTAAGTTCATTTGCAAGTGCAATATTGACATCACGATATGTGTTTTCCATACATTTGGATAATTCTGCAGTTATAGCCTCTGTTTTTAACAATTTACCTTTTACAAATATCCCATAAGCCTCTGCAGCTTTTTCAGTACAGGCTTCAGTTACTCCACCGATAATCCTATTATTGTTTACAAGTTCATACATAATTTGGCCTGGAAGTACTCTCTCAGGACAATGTGCTAGATATAAATCTTTCCCAATGGTAAATCCAGCATCCTCAAATATTGGTTTGATTATATCGTTTGTAGATCCTGGAGCAATAGTTGATTCAACTATAACTGTATTACCCTTTTCCAGATAGTCAAGAATAGATTTACAAGCACTTATAACATAACTTAAATCACAGCTTAAATCTTCGACAACATATGGAGTAGGTACAGTAATAATAAATACATCTGCCTTATCAGGTTTTAAAGATACATGGTACCGGCCTTCAGCTAAAGCATTGTTAATACTTTCGCTTATGCCTGGTTCTTCAATGTGAACAATTCCATCTTTTAAGTCTTTAATAATCTCTTTATTAACATCTACTCCCAAAACGTCACAATTATTCTTTGCAAATAATGCTGCTGTTGGAAGTCCGATATATCCTTGACCTACTACACAAACTTTCATTATATCACTTCTTAAGTAAAACTAAATAAAAATAAAATTAGTTATTAAAAAAATCATTTAATTATAATATTATTAATTATATATTAAGTAAGATAAATATATTTTTGAATAAATTTTAATAATACTGTAAATGGTGCTAATATGAGAATTTTAATTACTGGTGGAGACGGAATGCTAGGTACCGATTTAAGGGAGGTACTTAAAAGCGAAGATTTAATTGTAACAAATCATGAATCTTTAGATATTACTGATAGAAACCAAGTAATGGAAAAAATAAAAGAATATAAACCGGAGATAGTAATTAATTGTGCCGCTATGACAGATGTAGACGGGTGTGAAACCAAAAAGGATTTGGCATATAAATTAAATGCTGAAGGACCTAAAAATTTAGCACTTGCATCTAAAGAAGTGGATGCTACTCTAATTCACATAAGCACAGATTATGTATTTAAAGGTGATAAAAAAACTCCTTTAAAAGAAGATGATGAAATAGGACCTATAAGCATATATGGCAAATCAAAACTAAAAGGAGAAAGGAATATTGAAGATATTCTAGACAAATATTTCATCCTAAGAACTGCCTGGTTATATGGTAAAAATGGAACGAATTTTATTGAAAAGATTTTAGAACTTACAAGAAACCATGACAGGATTAAGGTTGTAAATGACCAAGAAGGCTCACCTACATTTACAAAGGATCTTGCAGAAGGAATTAGGCAAGTAATAAATTCAGATAAGTATGGAATCTACCATTTAACTAACAGCGGAAGTACAACATGGTACGACTTTGCAAGGTTAATTATCAAGAAGAAAGATATTAATGTGAAGGTAGATTCTGTTACAAGTGAAGAATTTCCATCTATTGCACCTAGACCTCATTATTCAGTATTATCTCATGAAAAATGGATAAAAAACGGATTTACTGAATTAAGAGATTATGAAAAATCACTTGATGATTATTTAGATTTATAGTTAACAAGTTCTAAACTTTAATATAAAACAAATATAAATAATATAAAGATTTAAGATAGTTTAAATTAATAATAATTTTTTTAGTATTAGGTTAATAACATGAAAAAAAATAACACTACAATCAATGAACATGCAAAGACTTTGGTTTGTATGTATAACTATATTCCAGATACAAGTGGAATTGTAGCTGCAAAAAGGATCTATCAAAACAAGGAAAAGGTAGATTTAATACATAACAAACAACCTAAAGATGAATTTGATACTGATTTTAACAATCTTGTTAGCCAATATATAGAAGATGAAGTTGAAATTGATACTTTATATAGATTTAATTATGGAAATCACAGCAAAGAATTTATAAAGAAATCATTGAAAGAAATAGAAAAATTAACATCAAGAAAGGGCCAATACAACAAGGTATATAGTAGAGCTCTTTTTGCCATATCCCATTTTCTAGCTTTTGAGTATAAGTTAAAAAACCCTAATGTTAAATGGATTGCAGAGTTTTCAGATCCTATGTTATATGATAGTAATGGAGAAAAAAGAGAAAGCAAATTAGATAAGGAATCTGCTAACAGATTAAACGATATTATTAAAAATAAAGGATTTAAACCCCATTATGATAATGATAATTACTTCTTTTATGCAGAATATATACCATATTTATTCGCAGATAAGATTGTTTTCATCAATGAAAATCAAAGATCAATAATGTTAAATTCCTTACCTACAGACCTAAAAGATTCTGTAATAAAAAAATCCATTGTTTTACCACATCCTATCCTTGACAAAGAAGTTTACTACTTAAAAAATGCTAATTACAACAATATAGATAAAAATAAAGTTAATTTAGCATATTTTGGACGATTTTATGATAAAAGAAAACCTTACAGTATTTTATCATCTTTATATGCACTAGATGATAAGATAAAAGAAAAATGTGTAATTCATTTATTTTACCTAATAAAGATGAATATCAAAAATTAGTTGACTGTATGCCTTTAAACAAAGATAATATTATTATTAATGATTATTACAATTATTTGGAATTTTTAAATCTTTTAACTAAATTTGATTGCTTGATTTGCCCAGACACAAAAACAGATAAACATTATCCATATAACCCTTATTTACCGTCAAAAGTATCAGATTATTTAGGAAGCCAGGTAGATATTTGGGGAATTTATGAAAAGAATAGTCCAATTAATAAAATGGATGAGATTAAATATAAATCAGATATGGATAATCTAAAATCTATAGAAGAAACATTGAAACATATTATTCAAGACAAAATAGATAGAATGTAATTTCCAAAGATATAATGTTAATTTAAATTATATGCTAATCAAGGATTTATATCCCTAGAAAACAAGAAATAGATTCAATTATTATTTCTTAAAATTACTAGTTTATATGATGATGAAAACTTTTAAAAAGAATTATAATTTAAGATGGTTAAGAAGCATTTAATGTATAAAGACTCAAATACTATCTAAATAACTACTATAAATTTCTAATTTTCATTGCAATTTTTCTTAAAAATCCTGCAAATCTGTATGGCCTCGTTTTAAGAAGTTTTTCATTAAAAATTGCCTGATTTTTAATTTTTCTATTCTCTTTTTTTAAAGTATTATTCTCTTTTCTTAATTTATCTATCTCAGACATATTATTTCTTAATTGTTTTTCAACATTGCTTAATGTAATATTGTAGAATTCTATGTGTTTATTAATATCTTCCACACACATACTATCCATATTAATATCTTGTTCTATGTCTTCAGTAGTCATAAAAAATCACAATTAAAATTATTTAAAAATTTTATAAAAATAATTAATCATTTAAATAGTATAATTTATAAATTTAAACATTAATATATTATTTATATAAATCATGCCTTATTAATAAGTATTATAGTTCGATATTATCAAGTGGTTATGGATACAACCAAAATATAAAAAATTTTAAAAAACGGATAATAAATTTTAATTACGCTCCAAATTAAAGATTTATTGGTTTAGATTATTATATAAAAAAATCAAGGTTTTAAAAATGAGATTAACAGTTATCGGAACAGGATATGTAGGGCTTGTTACAGGAACATGCTTTGCAGAAATGGGAAATCAAGTTTATTGTGTAGATGTCAATAAAAAAATTATTAATAATCTTAAAAAAGGAATTATACCTATTTACGAACCACAACTTTCAGATATGGTTATTGATAATCAAAACAAGGGAAATATTACATTTACAACCGATACCAAAACATCACTAGAAAAATCCGATATATACTATATTGCAGTTGGAACACCAATGAGTGAGGACGGTAGTTGTGACTTAACCTATGTTTACAATGTAGCATCTGAGATAGGACAATATATGAACCATGACTGTTATGTCGTTATTAAATCAACTGTTCCAGTAGGAACATCTGATGAGGTTAAAAGTATTATTAATGAGGAATTAGATAAAAGAGGGGAAAAATTCGATTTTAAAATGATATCTAATCCTGAATTTTTAAAAGAAGGTTCTGCAGTCCATGACTGTTTATTCCCAGATAGAATAATAATCGGATATGAGGATGAGGAATGTTATCAAATAATGGAAGAACTGTATGAACCATTTACAGATAACAATAAAAACATTTTATTCATGAATATCAAAAGTGCTGAACTTACCAAATATGCGGCAAATGCTATGCTTGCATCTAGAATATCCTTTATGAATGAGATGGCGAATATCTGTGAGAAAACCGGAGCAAATATTGAGGATATCCGCATTGGAATTGGAACGGACAAAAGAATTGGAAGCCATTTCTTACATGCCGGATGCGGATACGGTGGAAGTTGTTTCCCGAAAGATGTTCAAGGATTAATCAGTATTGCGGAACAAAATGGATTAGACCCTAAACTTTTAAAAGCAATTGAGGATGTTAACTACAATCAAAAATTATCATTGGTTAGAAAGGTTGTAGACCACTTTGGAGAGGATTTGAGTGGTTTAACCTTTGGTGTATGGGGTCTTTCATTTAAACCAAATACTGACGATATGAGAGAGGCAAGTTCCATAACCTTAATCAATGAATTAACTAAAAGGGGAGCTAAAATCCAGGCATATGATCCTAAAGCTATGGAAGAATCTAAAGAGAAATATCTAAAAGATAATGAAAATATTGAATATTTCAACAACAAGAAAGATGCTTTAGTTGATGCAGATGCAATGATTCTTGTAACAGAATGGAAGGAATTTAGAACTCCCGACTTTAGTGTAATCAAGAAAATACTTAAAAATCCAGTTATATTCGATGGAAGAAACCAATATAATAATGAGAAACTTAAAAAATTAGGATTCAAACATTATCAAATAGGTATTAAAGATTAATACCAAAAGATTAAAAGAATTATTATGGAAAAAACTTAAGGTTTTCTAGAAAATATAAAATATTAATATATAAAATATAAAATAATATTATATTAAGAATAATTTAATTTATTAAAAATTATGAGGTAATGATATGACCAAAATACAATGGGCGGCTTTATTTATTATTTTAATCATGGCCTTAAGTGGTGTAGCATATTTTGTAATACTAGTAGTTTAAATAAATTTTATTTTTCATATTAATGAAAGGTATTTAGATTTGAATTTATGTTTATTTTAAAAAATAGAATATTTTAAATTTAATCCATATTTTAAGGTATAATAAATTATAAAAATAAAGGAGAGTATAAAATGGGAAAATATAATATTGGAGCAGTTGTTGCTGAATTTAATTTTGATATTAATCAAAGTATGTTAGGTCTTGCTAAAGAAGAGGCTAAATCAAGAGGTAGTGAAATTACTAAGGTATTTATTGCACCTGGAGTATTTGATATGGCTCTTCCTATTAAAAAATTACTTGAAAGGGATGACATTGATGCTGTTGTAGCATTAGGTTCTGTAATTGAAGGTGCAACAGACCACGACCAAATAGTAGCTCAACATGCAGCTCGTAAAATTACCGATTTATCCCTAGATTATGATAAACCTGTAACATTAGGTATTAGTGGTCCAGGTATGACAAGACTTGATGCACATAAACGTATTGATTACGGTAAAAAAGCTGTAGAGGCAGCTATTAAACTTTTAGATAGATTAGAAGAACTTGAGGAAGAATAGACTAATCTATTTTATTGAAAATTGAAAAATTTTCTTTTAATTTATTTTATTTATATAAAAAAAGCTTTTTTTAAATATTATTTATTTTTAGATGATTCTATGGAAATATTAAAACCTGAAGATTTAAAAAAAAGATATGATGACCCTTGGATAGCACCATATAAGAAAGTTTTAACAATGGTAGATAATGATACAGTTGAAATCGTTGAGTATCATTCATGTATATCAGGATCACATTGGTTAGTAAACCAATATAAACATAGTAGTCCATTGATTAAAAAAGCATATCGTGATGGAAACAAACATGTATTTATTGGAAAAATTGGTAAATCACCACTGGATTTAAAAGCAAGTTATAATGCTGCTGGAATCGAGGAGATTCAAGTAGATGGCGATGAGGTTAAAGTAACCCATGCAGGACTTGCAGGCGCAGGTGTCGGAGCTGCAATGTGCAGAGGTATGGGTGACGGAGTAAAGTATATCCAACTTTTAAAAGAAGGTGGAGGATCTAAACTAGGAAAGGCAGTTGTAGTTACTCCAAAACTTGAGAAAGTTGTTATTGGTATAGATGATACCGATATAAAAGATAAAGGTGCAACCTGGACCATGGCACATAACATTGGTGAGGAATTAAAAGAGGAAGGATTTGAATACCTAGACCATGTTATCTGTCAATTATACCCTAAGAATCCTCATAAAACTCAAAATTGTGTTTCAATTGCACTGACCTTTGCAGTAAAAGAGGAGGATAAGGATAGACTTATCAACAGAATAGTTGAACTTCTTAAAAGGGACACACTATCAAATGAAACATCAATTGCAGTTAAAACCGGAATTGAGATACCTGAAAAATTAAGGGAATATGCACATAAAACAAAAACAGGTATGATGGATGTAGAGACATCTGAGAAAATAGCAGATGAGTTAGGTATAGATCTTATTGCAGTTACAGGAGACCATGGAAAGATTGGCGCTCTTGCAGCTTTAGGTTTATATGACGATCCTGATGAAGCTGTTAAAATATATAATTAATTAAATAATTATATTCTATTTTTTACTTTTTACTTTTTTTTAAAATTATATAAACTTATAAAAAATTTTTATTTTTAGTTTTTTTAAAATTAGTTAAACTTATAGAAAATTCAATAAACCTTATTAACTTAGTTAAAAATTTAGAAACTATTTCCATATTAAAAATTCTATTACAGTTAATAAATGTCTTAAATACAATTAAATAGTGCATTAAATATTATAAAACATTTATAAACTTAAAAAATCAATCAATAAAACCTGATTTTATACAAGTTTTATAGTTTTTTGTATAGATGGTTAAAATCCTATATGAATTAAATTATATTTTATTAAAAAAAATTTACTTTAAAATCCCTAATTTTTAATAAATTAATTGTTTTAATTAGTTTTATCTACTTTTACTAAATGTTTACTGAATATTTTCAAATCATTTTAGAAAATATTATATATGTTAAGATATCTATTATAAAATGTACATTATTTATTGATGTACGTTAAGGGGGAATTTCAGTTTTTACTTTAATTTTTAAAAAAAGGTTTTTTATTTATTTTAATTTTATTTGATTTTTTTCATAAAGCAATTCTGAAAATACTCCTAAAAAAATTAGGGGGAATCTTTTTGAAGAAAGAAAAAATAATAATAGTATCATCTATTATTCTAATTTTTTTATTATGCATTGGAGCAATCAGTGCTGCTGATTCAGATAATGTAACATCTAATTCAATAGATATTGTAAGTTCAAACAATGCTACTGATGAAAGTCCATTAACTGAAGATAATAGTAACACTCTAAGCGATTTGAATAATAAAATAACCAATGATAATACTGGCAATATTAATCTTGATGAGAATTACACCTATTCAAGTGGTAGTGATTCAGGCATTAGTGATACTGGTATTGTTATAGGTAAGGACTTAACTATTACTGGTTCTAAAGACTCCAGCATTACAATTGATGCTAAGAACTCATCTAAAATATTCACTATAAATAAAGGCGTGACTGTAACCTTAGATGGTTTAACCTTTATAAACGCTAATGGAGAATATGGTGGAGCAATAAGTAATAGTGGAACTTTAATTTTAAAAAACTGTACTTTCATTAATAACACTGCAACCAATAGAGGAGCAGCTGTTTTCAACAATGGAGGATCAGTTGATGTGAATAATACTATTTTTGATGGAAACGACATAACCGCAAGATCCAAAAACATAGACAACGGTGGAGCAGCAATATTCAACGACAACGGAACAATAACCGTAACAAACTCCAAAATAACAAACAACATCAAAAACCTCGTACCAAGAAACGGAAGCAAAGGAGACTTCATAGACGCAGCAATATGCTCACTAGGAGGAACCACAACAATAAACAACACAATATTCACAAATAACAGCGGATGCTACGGAGCAGGAATATACATAGGACCAAAATCAACCACAAACGGAAACCTAAACGTAAACAACTGCACATTCACAAACAACACCGCACTATTCGGAAACGGAATATTCCTAGACTACAACACAATAGCAACAATAAACAACTCAAACTTCAAAAACAACAAAGCAAACGGAATAGGATCCCCAGGAACAAACGCAAACAGTGGAGCAGCAATATCCACAAGCAGACACAAAGAACTAACAATAACAAACACAAACTTCACAAACAACACAGCAAAAGAAGGAGGAGCAATTAAAGCAGACGGCGGAATAACAAAAATAAACAACTGCACATTCACAAACAACACCGCAACAGACATAGCAGGAGCACTAATAATAAACAACAAAGGAAAAGCACAAATAACCAACACAAACTTCACAAACAACACAGCATACAACGCAGGAGGAGCACTCTACGACGACACCAACGAAACCATATACCAAGAAAACAACACATACACAAACAACACTCCAACCAATATTGGAAGTAAAAAATATAATTTAGGCATTAGTGTAGACAATATTAGCTACAATGAAAATGCTGAGATTAAGATTGCCTTAACTGATAAAAACAATAATACATTAAGTCAGAGTATTACCGTAATTGTTAATGGCAATGAATATGAGGTTGACGTTACTGATGGTAATGGTGTTTTAACTCTCAATAATCTTGCAGCAGGTAAATATACCGTAATTGCAAGTTTAAAATCAAATAATACAGAGTTAACTAGTAAATATGCAGAATTTACAGTAAGAAAAGCTACACCAGCAATCACTGTTACAGGAGCTGACATAAGTTATGGTAATGACGAGACTGTAACAGTCACATTAACTGGAGTAAACAATACAGGATTAAATGATACCATCACTTTAACAATCAACAACACTGAATATAATATCACAACAATTGACGGTGTTGGTTCAGCAGTTATCAGTAATCTTTCAGCAGGTACCTACAATGTTAATGTAGTTTACATTGGAAACGATAATTATACTTCAACTAATGGAAAATCTGAATTTGAAGTTTCACCAATGGCAACTAAACTTAATGTTGATTTTGACAGTAAAGCTAACATTATTGTTAGATTAGTTGATGCTAATGGTAATCCTATTAGTAATGCTAATATTAGTTATTTAATTAATAATACCGAAGTTATTCCTGTTTTAGTTACTGATGAGAACGGTAATGCTCAAATCAATGATTTAACAGGAAATAATTATATTACATTAATATATGGTGGTAACAATAATTACTTAGGAACTAACTCTTCAAAATACGTTGTAATGGTTCCTAAACCAGAAAGAATTGCAAGTCAAATCATATCATCCGATTTTAAACAGACCGCTGTTGATTATTATAAAAGTGAACGTGGTGGATACTTTGTTGTAGCACTTAAGGACTCTGAAGGTAATGCTTTAGCTGGTAAACACATCAGTATTGGTTTTAATGGTAAGGTTTACAACCGTACAACCGATGAAAACGGTAGCGCTCGTCTTCAAATCAACCTTGCAAATGCAGGTGTCTATACTTTTGCTACTGCATTTTTAGGTGACGATGAGTGTAACGGTAGTTTTGTTGTAAATAAGATTACAGTTACTAAAAAATCCTCCACTATCACTGTTAAAGGAACTCAACCTGTTAAAGTAAGATCTTATAGGACCCTAACCTTCAATTTAAAAGGTGTTAAGGCAATTGATAAATCATCTTATGTTAATGCTATTGGTAGAACATTAAAGGTCACTGTTAATGGTAAGACATATACTTTAAAAACCGACAAGAATGGTAAAGCTACTTTAAAAGTTAGATTTACTAGAACCGGTACTTATACCATTAAGACTGCATTTGCAGGTGACGGTACCTTTAATGCTAAGACAATGAACAGCAAGATAACAGTAAGAAGATAAAAATTAGATTTTTTTAAAAAGTCATTAACTTGACTATTTCTTATTTTTTTAAAGAAGATTTTTTAATATTTCAATCACTATAAAAAAAAAGGTTAAAAACTTATTATATTTAATTAAATCACATTTAAAACATATATCAGTAATTTTATATTAGGGGTCTGAAATTTTTACATTTGGGAAAGTTTTTGTAGGGCTGTTTTTGACATATCGCATTGTTGTATGAGGAGTGTTCCTAACAATACATAAAGAAAATAGTGTTTTTTCTACAGATTTCGGTGTGAATTTTTGTATTTTTCTCATTTCTAATGACTTTTTCAATAATTTAAAGTAATCTTCTATTTTTCCACGTATTGGTTTATATTTCTTCCAATTGACAAGTTTATTTAATAATTCTTTTTTTAATCTTTTGAATATAGTTTTAGAGTTTTGTTTCTTCTTATTATTACTA
>Ga0214925_100741_pt1 | contig 11607 bp, 13 predicted proteins | sample Stichaenrichment_FD_168299 | JGI IMG/M metagenome (GOLD analysis project Ga0214925, IMG submission 168299) | Xylose enriched microbial communities from anaerobic bioreactor in Madison, Wisconsin, United States - 63SRT | ecosystem: Engineered > Bioreactor > Anaerobic > Unclassified | place: USA... | reverse complement strand
TTCAAGTTAAAATAAGAATCAATCAAATACTTCAAACAAAGAGGCCGAAACAAAACAAACTGTTTTGCATTCAGCCTCCACAAAATTGATTAGATTAAACAAAACTTGAGTAAATACTTTCAGTGTACTAAAAATGTATTTATTTTTACGTTCGTGGATAGAAATTAATTACTTACGCAATCTTTCAATATCACGGACAATCATTAACTCTTCATCAGTTGGAATCAAGAGTGTCTTAACGGTAGACCCTTCAGCAGAAAGATCTCTTTCTTCACCACGAATATCATTCTTCTTAGGATCGACCTTGATTCCAAAGTAACCAAGCTTGTCTGAGACCTCTTGACGAATCATAATATCGTTTTCGCCAATACCGGCAGTAAACACTAATGCATCAATGCCACCCATTTCAGCAACATAACTTCCGATATAACGAATAATCCGATTTTTAAAGATTTCACGTGCCAACATTGCACGATGATTTTCATGCATGACACCTTCAATTTCACGCATATCGGCTGAAACACCCGAAACACCTACTAAACCGGACTTATGATTTAAAATGTCTACCATGTCATCCATATTTTTAATACCGGCTTTGCCCATCACATACTGAAGTGCAGATGGATCAACATCACCCGAACGTGTTGCCATTGTAATTCCTGCAACTGGTGAAAATCCCATCGATGTATCAAAAGATTTGCCATCCTTAATGGCATCAATAGAAGCTCCGGCACCCAAATGCAAAATAACAAGCTTAAGATCTTCCAAAGGTTTGCCAAGAATAGATGCAGCACGCTGGGAAACGTATCTGTAGCTGGTTCCATGAGCACCATACTTACGAACTTTATAGTTTTGATAGTATTCGTAAGGTAGGCTGTACATATAATTCACTTCAGGCAGTGTCGTATGGAAAGAAGTATCAAAAACTGCGATACTAATAATATTTGGTAAAATCTTCTTAAACGCCTTAATGCCAAGAATAGCTGCAGGTTCATGAAGTGGTGCGAATTCAGTTAAACCTTCAATTTTTTTGATAACATCATCATCAATAATCACTGAGTCCTTAAAATCTTCACCACCAGCAACGATTCGGTGACCAACACCAGTAATTTCACTGTAGTCTTTAATAATATTTAAGCTTAATAATTTGTCCAGAACCAATTGAATTGCTTGTTCATGATTATCAATATCAAGGGTATCTTTATACTTTTTACCATCATCATATTTAATTGAAACAGATGAAGAACCAAGACCGATTCGGTCAATGGCACCACTTGATAAAACCGTTTCTTCAGGCATTTGGAACAATTTGTACTTTAATGTGGAACTACCAGCGTTAATTGCAATCGATTTTCCCATCGTAATATTACTCCTCTATATATTATTGTAAAAGATCCTTCTTTTGCCAATCATCAATTTCAGTTAAAAACTTTTGAAATGCAGGTTGATCTTTAAATGATGGAAATTCTCCCAACATAATCGGACTTGCCTGTTTAGCATTTCCACCTGAATTCTGCAAAATCATAATCGCCTTTTGAGACGCTTTATTTTGAAAAAGTTCGGTTGGTAAATTCAAAAGACCTTGTAAATAAACATTACCCTGCATCCACTTAAGAAGTTGCTTGGCCTCACTCGTCTTGAAAATCTGACTTGGAACGAGGAAAAATCCATAACCACCTTTTTTAACGTGATCCATGGCAAATTCTATCAATAAATGATGAACGTATGAATGACCATCATTTGAACGCGTGTTAAATCCTTTGGTATTCTCGTCGATTGGATAATACCCAACCGGCAAATCACTCACAGCTATGTCTACTACTGGTGCGAGTACGTTTTGGATCGCATCCTCATGGAACAATTCGGCATGAATGTGCTGAATATCAAAAGAACCGGCCGCCAGTTCAAACATGGCATCATCATTTTCAATTCCGGAAATTGACGGTTTGACGTGAATGCTTTTATCAAGTTGATTATAGATAGCTGTCAACAAGTTACCTGTTCCCATTGCTGGATCAAGCATACTTAGTTGTTTTTGACCATTAAAGATTCCGGAAATAATATACCCAACAATATTTGCTATTGTGTCCGGAGTGATTTGATAATTGGCCTGAATCCTGTCTACTCGAATTGCCTTCAGTATTGCCATCTGAATCGCCTTACGAAGGGTTTCAGAATCATACTTGTCTCGATCAAACTCGGAATAAATACGAGAAACCTTCTTGGCATTTTCATCGGTCAGGTCCAGAGCATTAACATCATTACTTTGAACAGTATCCAGCACTTCAATCAACGAATCAAAATACGATTGATCCTTTTGCTTTTGAACAATCTCTGTTGTTTCGTTAAGTACACTAAAGAAGCGTTCGATTTGTCCTTCTGTCAGAACACTCAACTCCTTTTCACAAATTACTATAATACTACTAAATACTACCAGAAAAGGCTTTAACAATTCAAGTGACTTTACCAGAATATTAATTAATGATTAGCGATTGTGAACTGTTGGACAGGTACGCTTTCTTTCTGTCTGCTTAGAAGTTTTCTTTGACGCTGTCGATATGTTTGTGTCATGGATTCAATTGTACTGATGTTTCTTTGATAAGAAACACACTGAAAAATAAGACACGCCAACATCATGCTGATAAAAACAAGCGCAACAACTGTCAGAGAGCCATTTTGATGATTACTGGCGATCACTCGGCAGTTTAGAATACGCTTGATAATGTTCACCATTTTCAAACTTAACATCTGTGTTTAACCGCCCTTCTTCTTTGTCCCAATACACTCTGCCCACATTTACTAACGTCGGAACATGCCCCAGGTGATCACCTGTGAATCTCAACATATTTTTATATTGCTGCATGTGATACTTCTTCTTAGTGTTTGGACTATATAAAATAACATCATTGTTAGATACTTTAACAACCCTAAAATTAAAATGATCGGATTCCAGTAAATCAATGTATGAATAAAAATTAATCAGCTGATTATTAGAAGCACGTCCAACATAAACCAGCATGGTCGTAATTGTCCAGATTGCAAAAACACATACAAGTAGACTAATCATGCTTTCGGCTAACAGATAGCCGTGACGATGTTTTCTACTCATTCCTCAACAAATCCTCATAATGCTTTCGTTCAACTTTCAACGTTTTCTGACTTTGGTCAATCTGATCATTCATTTGATGGGTAATGCCAATATAAAAAAGGCTGAACAGAGAAATAATTGTGAGCCCAATCAACGAATCAATTAAGGTGAACCCGTCCTTAGTTTTTCTTTTCAATTCTAAAGCCACTCCATCCTAATTGTATTTTTTGTAAATAGATTTCTTTACCGGATTTTGATTGCCAATAAATGGTTGTCGGCGAAGCGTATCCGTTTGAATTAATAAATAAGTGTCGGGCATTGTGGGGGACTAATCCGTTTGGGCACTTAAGCACCTGCTTTTTTATTTTTTGATGATATGGTTTAAAAACAACTTGTTGAGGTTTAGTTTCAATCATCACTTCATACTTGCAATGATTCACTCTGGCTGTCTGTTGGGCTTGCGTCCAGCATTCCTGAAACGAATGCCAGAATAAACGATTTTCAATATGGTTGCCTTTAATGAATGAGATCAAAACCAAGTTAATCAATAGCACACACGAGACAATGCCGAGGTAAATGATTAATTCCAATACGGTAAATCCCTTTCTACCTGTCATCATTTTTTGAAATTTTTATACCTTCGTGTCTGGCTTGTGATACTTGTTTTTTGGTTAAATAGCCATCTTTTGATAAGTCATCATATGAAACATGCTCGTCGTCAGGATGCTGGCTTTGATATGCGTCGACTTGTGCCTGCACCATTGACTGCATTGCAGAAGTATGCACTGTTTGAGCGCGCTTACGCTGATTGGATAGGTTGGGAATTACTATCATAATTAGAAGAGAGATAATAAAAAGAACAATTGTCATCTCAATTAAAGTGAATCCTGATCGCGTCTGGTTTGTCATGTCTTTTGTTATTTTTTTCACGGTTAATAAAGTCCTTTCACTGAATCATATATCGGAATTAACAATTGAAAATATGTTGCCACAATCGTGACCCCAATCATGAGAAACATCGTCGGTTGAATAAAGGCAATTAATTTATCAGTTGCTAAGAGAATCTCGTCAAACATCAGTTTTGAATATGCAGTCATTGAATTAGCCATCTCGGTAACCGTATCACCTGAATTCAGGAATTTAACAATTTCTTTTGGAATAAAATGATGCGTCTCAACAATTTTTTTCAATGAATTGCCCTTTGTAAGGGATGTGTTTAGCATCTCACCTAGTGCATATATAATCGAATCAGTTTTCTGTGCACAAAGGACCGAATAAATTTCTTTAACGCTTAATCCGTTTCTCAAAAGTGTTGCCAGGTTGCTGGCTAAATAATAAGCAATGTAACGTTTAAAAATGGAACCCAAAAATGGGATTTTAACAACAATCTCAGCTTTCTTAAGAACCGGTTGCTTAAAAAAACCTATCGTTAAAATGATTAATATAGTGCCAATAGCTAGGCCGATGACTTCAAGAAGATGAAAATCAATCAATTCAGGTTGCGCCGTTGAAACACTTGGCAGCAACGTTTCAATTTGTGGGAATACAAAAGTATGAATAACAATGATCAACGTTAGCAAAATGATACAAAGAAATGCAGGATAAATCATGACGGTTTTGATTTTTTTGATTTGCTTAAGTTTCAGTCGATTGAACGTTGCCAATTCGTTCAAAACATCTCGTAGTTGGCCATGCTTTTCAGAAATTAGGATTTGCTGATATGCCTGAGAACTAATAAGCGGTTGAACACATTTTGAAAAATCTGAACCCGTTTCCAATCCATCAATAATTTGTTTCGTCCCTGATTTCAAATGCTGGTCGGTTTCACAAATAAATTTCAATGCCGCCGTGAGTGAGAAACCAATTTTCAGTAAATTAGCCAGTGTACTGAAAAAATCAGCCTGAACTGCTATTGGCCACCGTTTAACCGTACCAAAATTGTTCGGCAGTTTTTCTAGTAATTTGTTGATTAACAATTGCCTGCTCAAGACCATTTTGCCAGTCCTCCCAATCATAAGTATTCGTCTTCATTAATTCCTGGAGTGTGTGAGTTTTTAACAAAACTTTTTGTTGACCGTCTATTGTTGGAATCAACCGTTGATAACAAACGGCCGTTAATGCCTGGGAGATAAACGGTCTGTCGATACCTAATTGCGATAATCGATCGACCACACCACGGGGACTTTGCGCATGAATTGTAGAATAGACTAAATGTCCGCTAAGTGCTGCTCTTATAGCCGCTTTAGCTGTTAACTCGTCCCGAATTTCACCAACTATAAAGACATCCGGACGATGTCTCAACCCAACTTTAATAAGATCAGAATATGCCATCCCCGCTTCCCGATTAACTTGCAGTTGTAAATAATTCGGTTGTTTAATTTCAACCGGATCTTCAATTGTCATCACAATTTTTCCTGCTGATGTCTGGTTTACCAGATTATAAATAGTCGTTGTCTTCCCAGATCCGGTTGGGCCGGAGAAAATAACGAGACCGCGACGACTCGTCATTTGTCTCACTTTTTTTAAAGCTTCCAGATCAAAGAAAGCAGTCTTGATTTCTTCCAGATCATAAATAATTCTGACAACCATCGATTCAGCACCAGAAAAATCCCCAACGGACGATAAACGCAGCGAATATTGCCTATCGGCTACCTGCCAATCCATTGAACCAATTTGTGGCCGACGTAATTCGCTTAATGCCATATCGGCCATGTATTTACAATAGTTCATCATTCTCCTGGCTCTTACTGCCGACATTATTTTCCAATCCATCAATGATTCCGAATTTCGAATTTTTATCACATATTGATCATTAACTGGAAGAAAATAGATATCACTCGCATGATAGTTAATTGCCGTGTTATATAATGTGGCAACTTGTTCATTAATTTCCATTTTTTCACCTCACAATAATTACATACGAGGTCAATCAGAAATTTTTTCGAAAAAAAAAGCTAAACCAAAACATTTCTGTTTTGATTTAGCGTTAGACTAAATATCTTAAAAATAATTTAGTTAAGTTTAACTATTTTCTGGTAATACAGCTGCTTCATAAACATCTTGAACATCATCATTATTTTCAAGTTCGTCGATCAAACCGCTATATTGAGAAATTTTATCTCCAGGAACTTCAGTTGTTGTTTCTGGAAACATTCGTACTTCAGCAGTGTCCAAATCATAACCCTTTTTTTGCAACTCATCACGCACAGCGGCTAGAGATGAAGGATCGGTAAAAATTTGAAATTCACTATCTGTTGTCTTCATGTCATCAGCACCGGCGTCTAATGCATCCATCAACATATCATCTTCGCTTTTATCCAAGCCGTCACGTAAGACCTCAATATATCCCTTACGATCAAACATATAAGAAACGGATCCACTGGCACCCAATGAACCGCCATGATGTGTAAATGCTGAACGAATAGCAGCAGCGGTACGATTCTTGTTATCGGTTAAAGCAGAAACCATGATAGCTGTTCCACCAGGACCGTATCCTTCATAAGTGATTTCTTCGAATTTAGCTCCGCCAAGTCCCGAAGCCTTATCAATAGCACGTTGAACGTTATCTTTTGGCATGTTGGCAGCACGAGCTTTTTCCATTACCAACCGTAATTGAGGATTGTTTTCTGGATCAGGATCACCTGCTTTAGCGGCTTGATATAAGTCACGTGATATCTTTTGGAAAATCTTTCCACGTTTAGCATCCTGAGCGTTTTTACGTCCCTGAATGTTATGCCATTTTGAATGTCCTGACATAATGACTCCTCTTTTCTAAAATTTATTAGCTAGTTTCAAACATACGACAATATCTTACCAGATACGAAGAACGGTTTCAAGCCAACGCAAAGAATCCAAATCTTTACAGCGCCAATAACAAAACCTAAATAAAAGGGCAGCAATTGATCCAGAGTCTGCTTAATATAGAAAAGCTAACCGTCTAATAACTATCATGACTCTCCTATCTGTTGTATGGTCGATGATCTATTTTGTTGATTCGCGCTTCATAAGCCCATAAGGAAGTAAGACGTTTTTCTCGTCAACATCTTCATTGTTCATGAGTTTTGTGAGCAGTCTCATAGCGACGGCACCAATATCATATAGCGGTTGCGTAATTGATGACATCTTTGGCCGAACCATTTCCGTTAATTTCGTATCATTACTTGTAATGATTTCAAATTTATCCGGTACCTTAACACCGGCATCAGACATCCCATTCATGATTCCTGCAGCTAATTCGTCATCAGTTACCATCGCAGCTGTCGCGTTAACTGACATTAAAGCTGGTTGCAACAACGTTCCGGTCTTGTATGTATCATCCGTTTCAAAGACCAGTTTGTCATCATAAGGAATTCCCGCACTTTTAAGCGCTTTTTTATACCCTTCAAGCCGGAATTTACCATTAATTGCCTGCTCGAGTGGCCCACAGACAAACGCAACTCGCTTATTCCCGCGATCAATCAAATTTTTAACTTCTTCTTGAACTGCTGCCACGTAATCGATATTAACACTTGGCTTCAAGTTTTGTTCATCAACTGAACCTGCAAGAACAATCGGTGTCTTGGTTCGTTTAAATTCCTCACGCAGTTTATCAGTAATTTCATTACCCATAAACACAATTCCGTCAACTTGTTTTGACAAAAGTGTATTAAGAACCTTAATTTCCTTTTCACTATTTGAATCAGAGTTGGTTAAAATAATGTTGTATTTGTACATAGTAGCTACATCATCAATTCCTCGCGCCAACGATGAAAAATACATGTTGGTTACATCAGGCACAATCACACCAACCGTGGTTGTTTTTTTACTTGCCAATCCTCTGGCAACGGCATTTGGCCGATAATCCAATTTTTCAATAACGTCTAACACTTTTTTTCGAGTTGCCGGCTTTACATTGGCATTTCCATTAACAACTCTTGAAACCGTTGCCATAGATACATCAGCTTCTCTGGCAACATCATAAATTGTAATTGTTTGTTTATCCATTTTAATAGCCCTTTCTATCGAGATATAATAAGTTTTCACGTATTTTCAAAACATCATTCAATATACCAAATAAAAACGATTACGGCAAACTGAAAACGTTTTCAAATAAATCATAAACTACCCTCTGTGAAAATTCAAGTGAAAACGGTGATTTATGACAAATCGAGCAAATTATCTATGCTATACTGTTTGTAATCTACTAAGGAGTTGTTCTGACACATGGATAAAATTGAAAAGATACAGCGCTGGCTCTCTGACAATAATAGAGATATTGCTTTAATCAGCGATCCTAAAACCATTCAATACCTAAGCGGTTTTTATAGCGATCCCAACGAGCGAGTCCTACTGCTGGTCGTCTTTAAGAATTCTGACCCTTTCTTGTTCGGGCCGGCACTTGAAACGCAAGCGATCAAAGAATCAGGATGGTCAAATCCGGTTTACGGTTACTTGGATCATGAAAAGCCTTGGGAAATGATTGCAGACCAAATTCATGCCCGCAATACAGCCGAAACAAATTTTGCAATTGAAAAGGCTAATATGTCTGTTGAATGGCTTGAACTGGTAAAGAGTGAATTTCCAACCGGTGATTTCTCTGTTAATCTTGATCAAATGCTGGATCAAATGAGAATAATTAAAAGTGCAGATGAAATCGAGAAGTTAAAAATTGCTGGAAAATGGGATGACTTTGCATTCAAAACCTGTTTTGAGGCCGTAAAAGCCGGTAGACCCGAATCACGCGTCGCCGCAGAAATGTCTTATGCACTAATGAAGAACGGTATCATGGAATTGAGCTTTCCACCCCTTATTCAATCCGGCACTCACGCAGCCGAGCCTCATGGTGCTACTTCAGATAAGAAAATCGAAAACAATGCTCTGGTCCTCTTTGATCTTGGAACAGTTTGGGATGGTTATATTAGCGATGCAACCAGAACGATTGCGGTAGGTAAACCAGATGACAAATCGATGGATATCTATAAAGTTTGTTTAGAAGCACAATTAACTGCTCAAGAGGCCGCAAAACCGGGAATAACTGCAGAAGAACTGGATAAAGTTGCTCGCGACATCATTACAAAGGCCGGCTATGGTGACTATTTCAATCATAGGTTGGGTCATGGAATGGGCATGAGTGAACACGAATTTCCTTCGATCATGGAAGGAAATCAATTAGTGCTACAGCCTGGTATGTGTTTCTCAATTGAACCAGGGATTTATATTCCAAATGTTGCAGGCGTTCGTATTGAAGATTGTATCCACATTACGGAAAATGGCAATGAACCGTTCACACACACAACCAAAGAATTACAGTATTTTGGTTAACATCAGACACTAAAGAAGGACCACCGCTCACACATAAGTGCGTCGGTGGTCCTTTACCTTTTCTGATTCAAAGGCTATTGATTATCTGAATGATCTTGATTCGGCTGAGAATTTGAGTGATCCTCAGTTTCATTGTCTTTCTCTTTATCTGTATTGCTTAAATTCGCATCATTTTGAGTATCAGATTCGGTTGCTTTTGAATAATCAGAATCATTAAACGCATCCCTGGCATCTACAATAATGTCATCCTGATCGGCTTTTTCCTCAGCTGAAACATCAGTCCCATCAGAATCTTTGGCAGTTTTAAATGATTTTGCTTTATCAGCAAAGCTAGAGGAAGCATCTTTTACGTTCCCTTTCGTGCTGTTCAATTCATCCTTAAAAGCATCTTTAAAATCACTTACAGCATCGTTTGCATAAAACGCATAATCAACTGCTCGATCTCGTAATTCATCTGTTTTTTCGCGGAAGTCACGCTTTAAACGGTTCTTTTTCGTTTCATCCATTTTCTGATAAGCAGCATACAATCCTGCTCCTAGTAATCCTGCAAATAAACCGCCTACTAATTTTTTTCCCATAACAAACATCCCTTTTCAAATTAATTGTTAAGATCGGTTCTTTTTAGCTTGTCGATGTTTAGCAAACATATTCCAAGCCGTCCGTCCGACTGTTCCTGCAATGCCTGCAGTTGCACCTTTTTTACCTGTATCTTTAACTTTTGATGTCAGGTTATGAGTTGCTTTATTTAAATCAGAAACGCTCTCACCTAAATCAGCTGCAGCTTGAAATACCGGCGTAACAATGTTTAACTTTTCATCAACATCTTTTACTAACGTATTGGAAGTTGCCATTATCTTATCCGTCTGTTTCGCAATAACATCTACATTACTTGTCATTGAACGAATCGATGAATTAACTTCAGAAATTGTCCGACTTACCTTTAAAAGGAACATTCCAATAAAAATAACTAAAAGTAAGAATGCAATTGCTGCGATAAGCCCTGCGATTTGCCCAGCTGTCATGTTCTTCCTCCTTGTGCAACGATTTACTTTAGAATAGCATTCTAGCAGGGCTTTGACAATAAAATTGTTTATTCTGTCACGACATTTTATGTGTAGACTTGTATCAGACAGCGTTTTTTTGATAGTATGAATGAAATAGATTCAATGTAAGGATGGAAAGTCGGAAATGCAACTAAAAAGCATAATGATCTTTGCCATTAACTGGCAAAAATATATTAATTTTATTGATTGGCAAAAACTACTCGTCACCATTAGTGAAAAAATAGGTATCTTAGTTTTTTTCACTATTTTAATGCTGATTTTTCGAAAGATCGGCAAATCGCTCATTAATCACTTTTTTAAACGATACCGAAAAAAATATCAAGATACCGTCACTGAAAAAAGAATTCGAACATTTCATACCTTGTCTATTAACGTGCTGAGTTACATTCTATGGTTCTTCTGGTTATACTCCGTGCTTTCCACCTTAGGAGTACCTGTGGGGACGTTAGTTGCGAGTGCCGGTGTATTTAGCCTGGCAATTGGACTAGGTGCTCAAGGGTTCGTGACGGACATTGTGAGTGGCTTCTTTATTCTTCTTGAAAAACAAATTGAGGTTGGCGAGTATGTTCAAATCAACACTATTCGCGGCACAATTACTGCAGTTGGATTAAGGACAACACAAATTGTTGGCGATGACGGAACACTTAATTTTATTCCAAATAGGACAATTACGACAATTGCGAATATGTCTCGTAATAACATGACTGCCATGATTCAAGTTGGTATATTGCCCGAAACGCCAATTGACAAAGTCATTGAGGTCATCAATCAAGTCAATCAACAAGAAGTCCCCAAATATTCAGATATTATCGGAGACCCGAAAATCATTGGTACAATAAACCTACCAGATGGCAAGTTGGTTGTTCAGGTAAATATTACAACAAAAAATGGCGCTCAAGCTGAAATTTCGCATCGCTTTTTAGCTTCATATCTATCCGAGCTTAATAAGCAGGGCATTCAATTACCAACAAGCCCGGTAGTTCTTCATAAAACACAATGAATCATGTTGAACATCAATCAGCACGCCTTTTCAAAACATGCTAAAACTATATTTTATAAGAAAGTAACCTAAAAAAGGACATACTAACCTAACGGTAGTCAAATACCGAAAAAATTAGTATAATTTAGTTAGGTAAAGTATTTTATTGACCAACG
>Ga0214925_100740_pt1 | contig 11626 bp, 10 predicted proteins | sample Stichaenrichment_FD_168299 | JGI IMG/M metagenome (GOLD analysis project Ga0214925, IMG submission 168299) | Xylose enriched microbial communities from anaerobic bioreactor in Madison, Wisconsin, United States - 63SRT | ecosystem: Engineered > Bioreactor > Anaerobic > Unclassified | place: USA... | reverse complement strand
CTGCGGGTCGTACCTTCTCCTCGTCGTCCTGCTCATGGTCCGAAAGCTCCCTTCGTGCCTCTCGGCACATTGTCGGGCTTTCGGTAGCTCCGGCTCAAGCGTGTCTAGGATTGGCCAGCCACATCATCAACTGGCCCCTCCGCCCGCGCTGCCACGACGGCGTCCTGAAAGTGTCCGATGCACGCGTGTATGTCCGAGCAGACCATCAGACTGACCATGTTGCCCCCTGGCTTGCGGTTGTCTGCCACCAGTGTAGCCGCAAGCCGCGGTGGCGGTGCCGCTGGCATGGGACAGTATCGCTGTTGGAAGCACTTTCGATGATCAATTCGCTTACGCTGATGAAGGGTAATGAGGTTGTCGAGGCGGGAGAAGAACGCGCCGACGGCCCGCTGCTCCTCGCGCGATTGCGGCAACGTCAGCGTCGTGTCGAAGAAGTCGTCAGGTGAGATGTTGAGCAGCCCGTGGTTGCGTGCGCCCTCGGCAGCGACCATCTGAACGGCCTTGTACCACCTGTCCGTCTCGTAGTAGGTCACGAGGAAATCCGGGTCCGCCCCGTCGGGGCCGAAGCAGATGTACAGGGTCGATACGCAGCCCTTATCGTAGTTCTCAAGTCGCTTCACGGCACCCCATGGACTGCCATCCGAGGTGCTCTTGTTGTAGGCGAACTCGCCTCTGTGCAACAGGTAATAGCTGCTCAGGTCCTTGCTCGCGACCTGGTTGTTGAAGAACGTTCGCTGGTCGACCAGCCCATACTGTGCCGAGATGGTGAGGGGCAAATCAGACTCGTTCGCCCCGTTCTTTCGGGTAACCCGATGAGAGATGTCCCCCAACTTACGCTGTTCCCAAGTAATAGCTGAAATCAACTATGATGTCATATGTAATGCAATATGCGTTGGATGAGAGCCTTGATGAAGTACTCCGATTTGGTTGACTCTGGTGCGACGCCCACTGAGATTCAGAGCTTTCTTGTCGATTCGGAAAGCGTCTCTGTGACGCTTCGCATGCCAAAGAACTTGAGAGACTCCGCCAAGGAGGCGGCGAATCTATCAGGCATGAGTCTTGCATCATACGTGAAGATGTGTCTCATCGATCGTCTGTCTGGGGTGGAGCGGAGATGATAGAACTCACAACGCTGACCATCCAGCTCATAGGCAACAAACCCGATGGCATTCGTATTTGTCATGTCGAAGGAGAATCTCTGGTAACCGTCGTGGTACCAAGGGAGCTACTTGCCGAGGCAAAGCAGTTGCCTGATATCCCCAAGAGAGGCATTTACTATCTCCTTGACGAAGACCATAGCGTCATTAGTCGCGTATATGCCGGTCAGACTACCCAAGGGCTCCGAAGACTGGACTCTCATAAGTCCAGAAAGGATTTTTGGAACAAGGCAGTGATGTTCCTTGACGACGAGGTCAATATCGACCGTGACGTCCTGGATGCGCTGGAGGCGGCTGCGATTGACTACGTTCGCAAGCATGGCTCGTATGAGACGGACAACTCGGATACTCCACAGCCGTACGTGAGTCCGTACAAGGAGCAGACTGTAAGGCGTCTGCACAAGAGGATCCTGTTTCGCATGGCGGCGCTGGGCTACGACCTTGACCGCAAGGATGCGGCACCGACGGATACCGACACACTCTTTCACACCCGACGAAATGGCATCGCCGCCACAGGGCGCTACGACGAGCGCACGGGCTCCTTCGTCGTCCTCTCTGGTTCCCAGGTCGATCTCTCGCGTCCCATCCTGAAGAATTCCGGTGCAGCCGCGAGGAGAGCGGAGCTCTTCGGCGATGCTAAGCGCATAGTCACTCTCGGCAAGGACCAGGCGTTCAGCAGTCCGAGCGCGGCGGCGGTGTTCGTGCTCGGAGGCAGCCAGAACGGATGGACGGAGTGGGTCAACGGAAGTGGGAAGACGCTCGACCACGTGTATCGTGAAAAGAAGGGCTAAGCACATGAACAAGCAGCAGCTTGCTGCCAAAATCTGGGCCAGCGCAAACCAGATGCGCTCGAAGATTGAGGCCAACGAGTATAAGGATTACATCCTGGGCTTCATCTTCTACAAGTTCCTCTCCGAGACCGAGGTCCAGCGCCTTAAGAGGCGTGACTTTACGGACGATGACATTAAGACGCTCGTCGAGGAAGACCAGGAGATGGTCGGCTACGTCAAAGGCGAGTGCGGCTACTTCATAGCGTACAAGGACCTCTTCGACTCCTGGGTCGCGAAGAGGAACGATTTCGATATCTCCGACGTACGCGACGCCCTCTCGGCGTTCAACCGCAACATCGACCCGGCGCGCAAGCGCGTGTTCAGTGGGATCTTCGACACGCTGCAAACCGGGCTCTCGAAACTCGGCACCGACGCCCGAAGCCAGACCAAGGCCGCCCGCGACCTCATCTACCTGATCAAGGACATCCCGATGGACAACCGTCAGGACTACGATGTCCTCGGGTTCATCTACGAGTATCTCATTAGCAACTTCGCGGCGAACGCCGGCAAGAAGGCCGGCGAGTTCTACACGCCCCACGAGGTCAGCCAGCTCATGAGTGAGATCGTTGCGTGGCATCTCGCGGGCCGCGAGAAGATTCAGATTTACGACCCGACAAGCGGGTCAGGCTCGCTGCTGATAAACATCGGCAAGGCAGTTGCGCGCAGGAACGGCGACCCCGACTCCATCAGGTACTTCGCCCAGGAGCTGAAGCAGAACACGTACAACCTCACCCGAATGAACCTGGTCATGCGCGGTATTTTGCCGGACAACATCGCCGTGCGCAACGGCGACACGCTCGAGGATGACTGGCCCTGGTTCGACACGGACGAGAACAAGGAGGAGACGTACAGGCCGCTCTTCGTGGACGCGGTCGTCTCCAACCCCCCGTACTCGCAGAACTGGAGCCCCGAGGGCAAGGACACCGACCCGCGATTCAAGTACGGTCTCGCGCCAAAGTCGAAGGCAGACTATGCGTTCCTGCTGCATGACCTGTACCACCTGCGCCCCGACGGCATCATGTGCATCGTCCTGCCGCACGGCGTGCTGTTCCGCGGGGGCGAGGAGGAGACCATCAGGACGAACCTCGTCGAGAACCACCACATCCGCGCGATCGTCGGCCTACCCGCGAACATCTTCTTCGGCACGGGCATCCCGACCATCATCATGGTGCTGCAGAAGCAGCGCGCCTCGAGCGACATCCTGGTCGTCGACGCCTCGAAGCACTTCGCCAAGGAGGGCAAGAACAACGTGCTCCGGGCGAGTGACATCAGACGCATCGTGGACGTGGTTACGGGCGACAAGACGGTCGACAAGTTCAGCCGGCTCGTCCCCATCGACGAGGTCCGCGCCAACGGATACAACCTGAACATCCCGCGCTACGTTGACTCCTCCGAGCAGGAGCAGGGTTGGGATATCTATGCGACGATGTTCGGGGGCGTCCCGGAGAAGGAGCTCGACGCACTGGACGAGTACTGGAGCGTCTGGCCCTCGCTGAAGGGCGAGCTATACGAGGGCGATGGCCCCTATCTACAGCCGAGGACCAGCGACGTCGCCCGCACGGTCGGGGAGAATGCCGAAGTGGCCTCCTTCGTCCAAAAGTTCTACGAAGCTCTGACGCCGTTCTCCGCGGAGATGAGGTCGAGACTCGTCGACGGCGTGATGGACGTTGATGCCGTCTCCGAGGAGGAGCGGCTCGCGCAGTCGCTGGAGGCGATGATTGCAGACGTGCCACTCGTTGACCCGTACGACACGTACCAGCTGCTCGACGACGCGTGGCAGGGAATCACCAACGACGTTGAGACCATCCAGTCCGAGGGGCTCGACGCGGTCCGCACCGTAGACCCGAACATGGTGCCCAAGAAGAAGGGCGAGGTACAGGACGGCTGGAGGGGACGCATCCTGCCGTTCGAGTTCGTCCAGCAGCGCCTTCTCACGGCGGATCTGGACGCCATCTCCGGCATGGAAAGGCGCCTGTCGGAAATCTCCGACGAGCTAAGCGAGATGCTCGAGGGCTTCGACGAGGAGGAGCGCGGCAGCGACGGGGTCAACGAGGACGGGACGAGCTTCATTCCCAACGAGCTCAAGCGGGCTGTAAGGGTGATTGGAAAACATCCCGAGAGCGACTTCGAAGAGAAGCTCGTGCGTGCCCAGAGCCTGCTCGATGAGGAAAAGAACGTGAAGAAGAGCATCAAGCAAGCGCGTGCGGCGCTGGAAGAAAGGACCAGGGAGACCGTGGAGTCCTTGGACGACGGGCAATGCCTGGAGATGCTCGATGCGAAGTGGGTCGCGCCGCTCCAAGAATCCCTGAGAGCCTTGCCGCAGGACGTCGTCGACGGGTTCGTGGCCAGGGTTGTCGCCTTGAACGAGAAGTACTCGACGACGTACTCGGACGTCTGCGATGACATCGACGACGCTGAGAAGGGGCTTGCGGACATGCTGGGCAATCTGACTGGCAGCGATTACGATATGGCCGGCGTGCGCGAGCTTCGCCACCTCCTTGGTGGTGATGCACGATGAGCAAGAACGTGCCCGCCATACGCTTCGAGGGTTTTACTGATGCTTGGGAACAGTGTAAGTTGGGGGACTTCGGTTCTGTTGAGATGTGCAAGCGTATCTACAAGGAACAGACTGCCGAGTCTGGAGACGTTCCGTTCTTCAAGATTGGGACGTTCGGCTCTACCCCGGACGCCTATATATCGGATGAGCTCTATGAGAAGTATCGGGAAATATATCCTTATCCAAAGATTGGCACGCCGCTCATATCTGCTGCCGGTAGCGTCGGTAGAACGGTCATCTATCAGGGAGAACGGGCTTATTACCAGGATTCAAACATCGTCTGGCTTGAGCATGACGATAGGCTTGTCGATACGTTTTTGAGTGTCCTCTATGGGCAGATGGATTGGAGACTTGAGGGTAGTACCATCAAGCGGCTGTACAACAAAGACATCTTGGATGCCGAAGCAGCAATTCCCACTCTTCCTGAACAACGCCAGATCGGCGCGCTCTTCTGCCACCTCGACAACCTCATCACCCTTCATCAGCGTAAGTTGGCTCTGCTTGGAAACGTGAAGAAGTCGATGCTCGACAAGATGTTCCCGAAACTCGGCGAGTCCACTCCCGAGATTCGCTTCGAGGGTTTTACTGATGCTTGGGAACAGCGTAAGTTGGGCGAACTCGTAGATGTTTGCAGCGGAAGGGACTACAAGCGCCTAGACGAAGGACCAATTCCGGTCTATGGAACTGGCGGATATATGACCAGCGTCTCGGAAGCTCTCTCTTACGACGAGGACGCCATCGGCATCGGCAGGAAGGGGACCATAGACCACCCGTATTTACTTGAGGCGCCGTTTTGGACGGTTGACACGCTGTTTTACTGCATCCCAAAGTCCAGTAATGATATCGAGTTTCTACTATGCGAGTTTCTCAATATCGATTGGAAGAGCAAAGACGAATCGACCGGACTGCCCAGTCTCTCGAAGCAGGCTATTGGAGAGACAGAAGTTTACGTTCCTAGATGCGCCGAGCAGCGCCAGATAGGTGCCCTCTTCTCCCGCCTCGACTCCCTCATCACCCTTCATCAGCGTAAGTTGGATCTACTGAGGAACGTGAAGAAGTCGATGCTTGACAAGATGTTCGTATAAGGGGCTCGACATGATTTTCGAAAAGGAAGCCGACTTCGAAGAGGCCGTCATCACTGTCCTCAAGCAGCACGGCTGGGACGACGAGGGCGGCGTCCTCCGCTATCCGACGGAGCGGGACCTGGTCGACAACTGGGCCGACATTCTCTACAGGAACAACTCGGGAATCGACCGTCTGAACGGCCAGCCGCTCACGGAGACCGAGATGGCGCAGGTGATTGAGCAGGTGGAGGCGCTGCGAACGCCGCTCGCGCTGAACGGGTTCATCAACGGCAAGACGATATCGATTAAGCGCGACAACCCGTCTGATCCGGCGCACCTCGGCAAGGAGGTCAGCCTGAAGATATACGATCGCAGGGAGATCGCGGCCGGTCAGAGCCGCTACCAAATCGCCCAGCAGCCGATATATGCCGCGAAGAGCATGGTCCTCCAGGACCGTCGAGGCGACCTCTGCCTGCTCATCAACGGAATGCCGGTCATTCACATCGAGCTCAAGCGCAGCGGCGTTCCGGTGAGCGAGGCGACTGGCCAGATCGAGAAATACTCGCACGAGGGGGTCTTCACGGGAATCTTCCGGCTGGTGCAGGTCTTCGTCGCGATGAACCCCGACGATGCCCTGTACTTCGCCAACCCCGGTCCGGACAGGTTCTCCGACAAGTTCTACTTCCACTGGGAGGACTTCAACAACGAGCTGATTTGCGGCGGCAACAGGCCAGGGACTGACGAGTGGAAGCGTTTCGTGTCCGATCTGCTCTCGATTCCCATGGCACACCAGCTCATTGGCTTCTACACGGTCGCGGACAGTACGGACGGCGTGCTCAAGGTCATGCGCAGCTACCAGTACCGCGCGGCCTCGGCGATTGCGGACACGGTGCGCGAATGCAAGTGGGACGAGCCGCTGCCGCCAGGCACGTTCGGCCGGCCGGGAGGCTACGTCTGGCACACGACGGGTTCCGGCAAGACCATGACGAGCTTTAAGTCCGCGCAGCTCATCGCAGACTCCAACGACGCGGACAAGGTTGTCTTCCTCATGGACCGCATCGAGCTGGGGACGCAGTCCCTCAACGAGTACCGGGGCTTTGCCGACGACGAGGGTGACGTCCAGGGCACGGAGAACACAGACGAGCTGAAGGCGAGGCTTGCGGACGCCAACCCGTCGAGCCGTCTCATCGTCACGTCGATCCAGAAGATGAGCAACGTCAAGCCCGGTAACGGCAGTATCACCGCCGCCGAGGTCGAGCGGCTTGCCAGGAAGCGGATCGTGTTCATCGTGGACGAGTGCCATCGCTCGACGTTTGGGGACATGCTGCAGGACATCCGCCGCTCGTTCCCCAACGCGCTGTACTTTGGGTTCACGGGGACACCCATCCTCGACGAAAACAAGAAGAAGGGCTCGACCACCGCGATGGTGTTCGGGAGGTGCCTGCACCGCTACTCGATTGCGGACGGCATACGCGACAAGAACGTGCTCGGCTTCGACACGTACATGGTGGCGACGTATCGCGACAAGGACGTGCGAAGGGCGGTCGCGCTAGAAAGGGCGAAGGCGCAGACGCCCGAAGAGGCAATCGGCGATCCGGGCAAGAGCAAGGTCTTCTACCACTATATGGACGCGTCGAAGGTGCCTATGGCATCCCAAAGCGACGAGGCTGGCGGGTGCGTCAAGGGAATTGAGGACTACCTGACCCGAGCCCAATACTGGCCTGGCACGCCGCATCACGCGAAGGTCGTGGACGACATCAGGGAACAGTTCCCCATACTGAGTCACGGCAACAGGTTCCACGCGCTGCTGGCGACGAGCTCGATCCCCGAGGCGATCGACTACTACCACGAGTTCAAGGAGCGCGCGCCCGAGCTGAAGGTCACGGCGCTCTTCGACCCAAACGTCGACAACGCATCGGGCGCCACGTTGAAGGTGGACGCGCTGAAAGAGCTCGTCGAGGACTACAACGCGACGTACGACCAGGAGTTCAGAATCGCGACCTGGGGCTCTATGAAGCGCGACATCTCTGAGCGGCTCGCGCACAAGGCGCCGTACGTGAACGTCGACGTCAACCGCGACGAGCGGATAGACCTGCTCATCGTCGTCGACCAGATGCTCACCGGGTTCGACTCGAAGTGGCTCAACACCCTCTACCTCGACAAGGTAATCGACTACGAGAGCGTCATCCAGGCGTTCAGTCGCACGAACCGCGTCTTCAACGGGCAGGAGAAGCCCTTTGGTATCATCCGCTACTACCGCAAGCCGCATACGATGCACAACAACATCGAGGCGGCGGTGAAGCTGTACTCGGGTGACAAGCCGCTAGACCTGTTCGTGCAGAAGCTACCCGAAAACGTTGCAGCTATGGACGCCCGGCTGCGAGAAATCAGGGCGGTGTTCGAGGCGGCCGGGGCAGCGGACCTCGCGAAACTCCCCGATGGGGAGGAGGCGCGCAAGAAGTTCGCAAAGGAGTTCGTTGAGCTGAACGAGTATCTCGAGGCGGCCAAGGTCCAGGGATTCACCTGGGGCCAGGACGCCTACGTGATAAAAGACGACGACGGGGTGACCCAGGTCGTCATCCCCGAGATCGACGAGCGCACGTACCTCATACTCGTGCAAAGGTACAAGGAGCTTTTCTCGGGTGAAGGCGGGGACGGGTCCGAGGGCGGGGACGTGCCGTATGAGCTCGAGGGCTATATCACCGAGATTGACACCGGGCGCATCGACACGGACTACATGAACGCCAACTTCACCAAGTGGCTGAAGTGCCTAAATGAGGACAACGAGGAGCTCGAGGCCGCGAGTAGGGAGCTGCATCGGTCGTTCGCGACGCTCAGTCAGGAGGAGCAGCGCCTGGCCGAGCTGTTCCTGCACGACGTCGAGAGCGGGGACGCGACCGTCGAGGAGGGCAAGACGCTGCGCGACTACATCACGATGTACGGAAGCCGCACGAAGAACAGGCAGGTAGGCCGCCTCGTTGAGGCTTTGGGCGTCGACGAGGGTCTTCTGACCAAGATGATGTCGCTTGACCTGAACGAGCGAAACATCAACGAGTTCGGGCGCTTCGACGACCTGAAGGACAGCCTGGACAAGGGACGGGCCAAGGATTTCTTTGAGGCCAAGGCCGGTAGATCGATGCCGATGTTCAAGGTCAACATCGAGGCGGACAAGCTGCTGAAGAAGTTCATCCTGTCCGGCGGCTTCGACATCGACGAGTAGCTACGGTTCGAAGGCTGATGGGGGATGACCTGCGTCATCTCCCCATCACTTGGGAACAGCGTAGGCTGGGAGAGCTTCTTGTATTCTCGAATGGCTTCAATGGTTCTCGAGGTGACTTCGGTGAAGGCATTGCGCTAATCAGCGTCATGGACGTTCTCTGCGATGACTTCATTACTTATGGCTCCATCCGTGGACAGGCTAATTTGGATAAGGAAGCGCAGGAGAAGTATTCCGTCGAATATGGAGACGTTCTCTTCCAACGCAGCTCGGAAAACTATGAGGATGCTGGCACGTCCAATGTATATCTTGACCAGCATAAACCTGCAGCTTTCGGTGGATTTGTGATTAGAGGCCGGAAGGTGTCAGAATACGAGCCCACCTTTATGATGCATGCGCTCAGATCTATTCCTGTGCGGAATCAGATAACTTGCAGGGCTCAAGGTGCGCAGCATATCAATGTCTCTCAAGATACGCTGGCGGATGTGATTGTGAAGATGCCGCCCCTCCCCGAGCAGCAAATCATCGGTACATTCTTCTCCCGTCTCGATTCGCTCATCACCCTTCATCAGCGTAAGCGACCGTTAACCATTTCCTCCCCCAGTCCAAGGCTGCCCGCTACATCATTGACGTAGGGCCGCCCCGGGAAGTGAGGTGAAAAATGCTGAATGAGCTGACGAAGGACGACATGCTCTGCACGTACTACAAGGAATGGGTGGCCGTCTACAAGGAGGGGGCCGTGCGCGAGGTCACGCTGAACAAGTACCGGCTCGCGCTCGCCTGGCTGGAGAGGTTAGCTCCGACCCAGACGCTCGGTGCCCTCGACCGCATCGCCTACCAGAGCCTTCTCAATGGCTACGCGAGGGACCACGAGCGCCAGACGTGCATGGATTTCCACCATCTCATCAAGGGGGCGGTGCTGGACGCCGTCGACGAGGGGCTCGTGCCGCGCGACCCCACGCGCAAGGCGATCGTCAAGGGCAAGGTGCCGCGCCCCAAGAAGCCCCGCTACCTCAATCAGTACGAGCTCCACAAGCTACTCGAGAGCCTAGAGCTGGGTCGAGAGGCAAGCTGGGAGTGGTTCATCCTACTCGTCGCAAAGACAGGCCTGCGGTTTTCTGAGGCTCTGGCAGTAACCCCAAGCGACTTCGACTTCAGTCGCCAGACGCTCTCAGTGAGCAAGACCTGGGACTACAAGAACGACGGCGGTTTCGTACCCACGAAGAACCGCTCATCCGTACGAAAGGTCCAGATTGACTGGCAGCTTATCGTGCAGTTCTCGGCTCTGGTGAAGGACTCGCCCCAAGATGAGCCGATATTCGTCAGGAAGGGAGCAAAGGTCTACAACTCGACCGCAAACCACGCGCTGGCCAGGGCATGCAGGCGAGCCGGGGTGCCGGCGATCTCCATCCACGGGCTGCGCCACACACACGCGTCCCTCCTGCTCTTCGCGGGGGTCTCGATCGCGAGCGTCGCGAAGCGCCTCGGCCACGCGAGCATGAACACTACTGAGAAGACTTACCTCCACATCATCCAGGAGCTCGAGAACAAAGACGTCGACCTGGTCATGCGCTCGCTCACCAGCCTGGTCTGATAAGCGTAATTTCTATTCGTACGATTGGGGCGGCTCACGCTGATGAAGGGTGATGAGGCTGTCGAGCCGGGAGAAGAGGGCACCTATCTCGCGCTGCTCGCCCAAGCTCGGAACTGCAATGACTTGTTCAAGAAAATCTGTAGTGACAAGTTCGTGCATCATGGTCGATGCCTTCGTGGCGCGAGTGAGGGGCTCTTGCATCACGTCTTCGTTGTGGATGGCGTACTTCCAGTACTCGAGATCAAACGGAGCTCTTGGCCTGAACACCTTGAATACGTGCGAGACTATCCCATCTCCTATGTCATTTTCGACAAACCTGCCGTGTGCGAAGTGGCCGCTCCTGTTTCCCTCAAAGGCAATATCGCCAAGCCTCATAACGTTGTATGTACGGAGATAGTCGTCATCTGACACATAAACTTCCGAACTGTAGTGCATGTTCGCAACCGATATGATTTTGTCCCGACCAAAGCTTAGGTCGTTCTTTTCCGACACGGGTCGATATAGCTCGCCGAACTTACGCTGTTCCCAAGCAAGCACGTTGGGATGCATTGCTGAGTGGCTAGTTGGCTGGTGCTCACAACGAGTAGTTACCGACGTTGCTTCATATCCAACTGATGAAGAGGCGTTCTTCGCTGACAGTGACCGGACTTTCCACATGCCTTGGAACTACCAGACGGATTCCGCGAACGAGCAGGAGGCCACGGGCGAGAAGGGCAAGGCATGGGCGGAGCAGCCCCACACGCTTAACGAGTGCGGCTCCATCTACACCATCCAGGGCTTCGACCTCAACTTCGCGGGCGTGATCATTGGGCCCTCGGTCTGCTGGCGCGACGGGCACGTGGAGTTTGATCCCTCCAAGAGCAAGAACCGGCAGGCCATCAACGGCAGCGATGCGCCCAAGGAGAACCTGCGGCACGAGCTGAACGTTCTTCTCAAGCGCGGCGTGCACGGGCTCTACCTGTTTGCGGTCGACCATGAGCTCGAGGAGCACCTGCTCAAGATGCAGGGTGCCTAGCGGCCTCCGTGGCTCCTTGATTTCTTTTGTAACTTTTGGCTTTTTTGGCATTTTTGGCAAATTTGGCTTTTTTGGCAAATCGGCATGCTGGTGTCGGAGGCGGATGTACCTGTTGCGCTCCGAGGGGCTCTGCCAACCGTGGCCGTTCGCTACCTTTGGAAGAGCCAGGCCAGAAGAGCGGCCTGTGCCACA
>Ga0214925_100738_pt1 | contig 11685 bp, 10 predicted proteins | sample Stichaenrichment_FD_168299 | JGI IMG/M metagenome (GOLD analysis project Ga0214925, IMG submission 168299) | Xylose enriched microbial communities from anaerobic bioreactor in Madison, Wisconsin, United States - 63SRT | ecosystem: Engineered > Bioreactor > Anaerobic > Unclassified | place: USA... | reverse complement strand
GGTGAGCTCTAGATAGCGCGCGCCCTTGGCGGCGGTGCCATACATAGTGCCGACCATGGAGCGCATGCCCTTGCCAAGGTCGTCAAGGCCGGTGCCGATGGGCAGCCCGTTTTCTGAGAAAGCAGTCTGGCTGCGTCCGTAGACAATCTGCAAGAACAGCTCGCGCATTGCGACGTTGATGGCATCGCAGACGAGGTCAGTGTTCAATGCCTCGAGGATCGTCTTCTTCGGAAGGATCTCAGCTGCCATAGCCGCAGAGTGCGTCATACCTGAGCAGCCTATGGTCTCAATCAGGCATTCCTCGATTACGCCATTTTTGATATTGAGGCTGAGCTTGCAGGCGCCCTGTTGCGGCGCACACCAACCAACGCCGTGCGTGTAGCCGGAGATATCAGAGATCTCCTTTGCCTGCACCCATTTACCCTCTTCGGGAATGGGGGCAGGGCCATGGTATGCGCCCTTGGCGACAGTGCACATGTCCTGCACTTCTTTCGAATATTGCATGTACTGCTCCTCTCCACCACTAAGCGTCGGAAACCTTTTCGCGCCGACGCAAAAAAGCCGTCTTCTTCGAGGAAAGCCCTCTCAGTAGTAACGCTGGCAACGCAATTGACACCTCTTGTCAATCTCTCTTAGTTTATACCAGTAGCGCACTTGATGCTGATCGGATGCAAACAAGCGCCTGCGATGACTACCTTGATCGCAACAACAGAAGCGCTAAGATGCCGAAACTGTGCCGACGCTCTTGTTTTGTGCCAACCAAGTCGCGAGCCAAGTCGAAACCTTCGTCGCACCTGCGACGTTCAGGTGATCACCTCCGTCACGCGTGTCACTTGCCCAGTCGATGCCTGCGTCGCACTCAGCCGTGTTGAAGTCCAGATAGGTAAGGCCGTTCTCCTGTGCATAATCCGCTATGACATCATGTCTCGCGTCGTTCCACTCCTTGGCGTTAGGCGAGCTTATGAGAATGAGCGTTGCCCCATGCTCTGCGCACACCCGTTGCATCCATTTGAGATAAACCCTCGCCCAGAAGGAAAGAAAGGCACCGGAGGTGGTCTTGGACATGTAGTCCCCACCTGTATAGGGCACAACATCGGTCTTTGGGTGAAAGCCTAGATCGCTTGTCAGCGCGTTGCCACCCGTTTCCACCGTGCCTGCGAGGATTCTCTTCCAGTTGTCATGGTAGCGGAGCACGGGCACGACCTGCTGGGCGATTGTCTCGACTGCCGTGGTGGCACTCGTATCCCGGAAGATGTTGTTCACGTCATAGATGACGACCTTTGGATTTTGGTAGGAAAACATCTCCGTGGTGACCTCCGCCGACACAGCAGCAGTCTGCAAAGGACTGGAGGAGTTATAAGAGCTTATGCCAGAGACGCTTTGCATGACCTGCGGCGCGACTGTACACTGCGCGCTTGAGTCACCGATGATGAACACATCGAGAGAATCCTCAGACATTAGCCTATACCCATAGATGTATGGAGCGTACAGGCCATTTGTCGTTGTCGGAAGAAGTGGATAAGTGATGGCCGAAAGCGCCGCGAGAACTGCGACGACCAGCCCGGCGAAGGCAAACCCGCGCAAGATCCGATGCCTTCCGTGACTTGGAACTTTGCTCCCTTGCGCCATGGCACTGCCTTTTCTTTCTTGTTGCGTACCCCTGCTTCTCATTGCATTCCCCGCCTAAAAGCCTGCATAGATTGATGGGACGACCGTATAGCCTGCGCCGTACGCGCCAAACACGATGGTTGCAGACAGCAGGCAGAGCCCCACAGTCCACTCGAAAGCAACGCCATGGCCAAAAACCAGCTGACGAAAAGAGACGCCCCGCTCATGCGCAAGGTCGACGGCAAATATTAGCGCTGTCGCAATACAAACGATCAGCATGTCAAACTTGTCAGTTCCATGTGTCAGCCACGAGCCGTCTGTGAGCGGCGAGATACCGACTCCACTAAAAAGAGAGCCCATCATAGCCACAAAGTCGCTCAAGTCGTTTGCACGAAACATGACCATGCCAATGCATACGAGCACAAAGGTGCGGGCAACCGCAAGCCGACGGGCGACCGCACCATCACGGCGCAAGCCTATCTTTTTATAAAACGCCTGGAACATCGGCTCAAAGATTAAGCCGAGCATCACGATCGTAAAATAGTAAAGGCCATAGGCAAGATATTTCACCGCAGCCCCATGCCATATCCCCGTCGCCGACCATACGGCAAGCAACGCCAACGTCGCAGGTACCAGCTTCATTGCTTGACCTGACAGATGTTTGCGCGCCCAAAAGGTAAGCTTACGAGTAGGAGATGAGAGTGAGACGGGATAGAAAACATAGTCACGCAACCAACTGCCAAGCGTCATATGCCACCTACGCCAAAACTCATTCACATCATGAGAAAAGAAGGGCTGGCGAAAGTTCGGCGAAAGCGTTATGCCAAAAAGCTCTGCGCTGCCTCGAGCGATATCGATCACGCCAGAGAAATCTGCATAGAGCTGCAACGTGTACAACAGCCCCGCCAGCACGACCATCACGCCTTGATAATTAGCATGATTGGAAAACAACTCCCCCACCAAAGGATTGAGACGATCAGCGACAACCAGCTTCTTGAACAGCCCCCAACACGCAAGCTGCGCCCCATATGCTCGGCGGCTTCCGCGCGCAACCTCCCCTGACCGCAACTGCTTCGACAGGAGGTCGAAGCGGCCGATAGGCCCCTCTTCCATTTGGGGAAAGAACGCCAAGAACAGCGCCACGGTGCCGAGGCTTCTGCATGCCTCGTACTTGCCACGGTAGACATCTGTGAGATAGCTGAGTGCCTGCAGCGTATAAAACGAAATCCCTAGGGGCAGCGCGACAGTAGCTGTCGACACGGCAAAAAGCGCAGGAAGCCCGAGAAGGTTCCTCAGCGCATCGAGGCCTTCCAGGATGAGGCCGCCGTACTTTAGCACAACGAGCGTGCCCATATCGGCTACCGCACCAAGGGCCAAAAGGGCGCGCATGCGCTTCTTTGTGTGCGCATTGCAGCTCTTGCGCTCCTCACGGCTTTTGCAGGCCGAGGCGCGCAGCTTGCCCTTGTGGCGGACTTGACCAATCCCAAGGGCGCATGCCCATGTCACAAATGTTGCTGCTAACAGGTACGCGATGAGCTCCCCGCTACAAAGCCACAGGAAGACGTAGCTCATTCCCAGCAAAAAGGCCCACCGTGAACGCCGAGGGACAAGCATATAGAGCAGATATGTCACCGGGAGGAAGACAAGCAGGAACTTCCATGACGACAGAGTCACGACTTAAACTCCCCTAATCTTGTTCCAGTCGATCCACCAGCGCTGCTATCGTCGTAGCTGAGGCAAAATTCTCAGGTGTCATATCCAACGGGGAGATGGAGATACCGAACTCGTCTTCGAGCTCACCTACAAGCATAATCGCCGACATTGAATCTATCTCGCCTGAGGTGACGAGGTTGTCTTCGGAGCTGAGGTCTTTATCGGGAAATGTCTTAGCCAAGATCTCTCGTACATTGTCTTCAGTAGTGCTCATTGTCAGAACCTCCACGTTTTCTTTTTTGCAAATAGCCGCAGCTTCAAAACCCTGTTTTTTGCTATGCCTTCACACTGCAGACTGCAAGCAGGGCGCGACGGTCTGTCTTGCCGTTGCGGTTGACGGGCAACGAGCGCAGCGTCTCAATGCGGTCAGGCATCATATATTTCGGCAGGCGCGCACGAAGCGCTGAAGTCAGAGCCTCCGAGTCAAACCCACGCCCTGTACAAAAAAGCACGATCTGGTTCTTCGTCGCCTCAAAGACGGCTGCGCATGACGCCACGCCCGCACAGGCAGTAGCTGCCGCCTCGACTTCACCGAGCTCGATGCGATAGCCGCTGCGCTTGATCTGCGTATCTTTTCGGCTGACATACCTCATTTCATGATCCTCGCCAAGGCGCACGATGTCGCCAGTACGATAGACCGGGCGGGGATCTGAGGCATCAAAGGGATCTTGTACGAAAGAGGCTCGCGTGCGCGCGGCGTCATTCAGATAGCCGGCTGCCACGAAAGGACCCGCCACATAAAGCTCTCCTTCTTCGCCCGGCGCAGCGAGGCTTCCATCTTCGCGCACAATGGCAGTGCGACAGCCTTCGCAGGCATGACCGATTGGCAGTGGCTCCCCATCGGCAAGACGGTGCGTCACTTTGTAATATGCGCAGATGTCTGTCGTCTCGGTTGGGCCGAAGAGATTCGCAAAGTGCGCAGCAGGCAGATGGTCCATCCAATAGTTGAGCGTTGGCGTCGGCATGACTTCGCCAGCAAACATGACATTCGCGATGCTCTTGAGTGGGGCGACGGACAGCACATCCCACCGTGAGATGATGCCTAAAGCTGTCGGTACCCAATACAACGTGTTGACCTTGCGCTCATTGAGCCAGGAGATGAGGCGAACGGGGAATGCGAACAACATGCGAGGGATCAGGAAAAGCGTTGCGCCACAGCAGATCGTAGAAAAGACGTCTGAAACCGACATGCTGAAATACAAAGGGGTCTGGCTGCCGAAGACAGTGTCAGGACCGATGGCGAAGCAGGTGGAAAACCAGCCCACATAGGCCAGGACGTTGGCATGCGTCACCATTACGCCCTTGGGCGTGCCTGTCGAGCCAGAGGTGAATAAGACATACAAAAGGTCACTCGGTTTGGCTGCGAGATGAATATCCGCGAGGAGGGAGTCATTCGGCGCTTCGTTGCATGCGTCTTTGAGACGTATGCAACGACCAGGCAAGAGCGTCTCGCCCATCTCCGCGGTACGATCGCACGTGATGAGCACAGCAGGCTTGAATGTCTTTATGATCGACACGAGGCGGTCGGCAGGCGAGCCATCATCGAGCACCACATAGCAGCCACCAGCGCAGGCAACCCCCATCATCGAGATGACTTGGCCCACACTGCGAGGCAACAAAATCGCTACGTGCTCCCGCACAGCACCTTCTCGAGCCAAACGGGTAGCAACAGCACAGGACTGCTTGTAGAGCTGCGCAAACGTTACAGACCTTGTACCATCATCGAAAGCGACCTTGTCCGGATACAGGTTTGCAGATCGCTGCAGCCAATCGACTACGTTGGACGCTTTCGATTTCATTTCCCGCATGTCATAGTCTCCCTCCATTATGCGCACCACACTTTTATGCTCTGCGTGGAAATTTCAAGCGCGTAGTGTACGTGCTATTTGACTCCTGATAGGAAAACATGCCTCCAAGCTCCCCCATCAAGCGCTTGATATTGCCAATTCCAATGCCTGTGCTCTCTGAAGAGCGAGGTGTGCGGGCAATGGCATTAGAAATCGTGATCATGCACTGGGTATCGCCCTTCACTGCAGTAATTTGTATCGGCGTGGCAGCGTCAGCATATTTGAGCGCATTAGAGAGCAGGTTGTCGATGACGCGGGAGAGCTTTTCCACATCGACGGGAAAACCCTCACCGTTAAGCGTTCCTGCTACATCAGCGGTGAACCCAGCGGCCTCAAGAGATGCAACGAAGCCAGATAGCAAATCTTCCATAACTGTCCCTAAAGGGCCCTCTTCATGCTCCTGTTCCTCTTTGACATTGTCTCCTACCAAGAAATGACGAAAAAGTGAGTCAGAAAGGGATTTGATCTGCATCGACCTGTCATAAATCTTGTCAAGATAACCTTGCATTTGCTGCTCACCGCTAAACCTACCGTCCTTCAATATTTGTACATAGAGCAAAAGAGATGTAAGCGGCGTCCTAAGATCGTGAGACATCGTCGTCACTAAGTCGCGGTTGGCCTGTGTGGCACGCTGCTCCGTCGCCATCTGTTCAGCAAACGACACGCGCATTTCATCCATCTCGTGCGCGAGGCTGCCAAGCTCATCATCACCGACGACAGTTACCGCTTGGTCGAGGTCACCGCTGCCCATTGCGACCACGTCAGCCTCGAGTTCCCTGATATAAGAGATACGCCGATGAATACCCAGTACAAACAGCACGAAGAATCCAACAACCGCAATGGCTATCGCACTATTGTTCAGAAGTATGAAGAAAACATGATCGTAGTCGGCATAGATATAGATGTTAGCCTTCTCCCCATCAGAAAGTGTGAGCTCAGTACGATAGAAGTCGTCATACTCCTCTTGGTCTTCAGTCTCGTCGTCATTCTCATCAAGCGTGTAAATCGTGTTGGCATCGTCTGCGGAGCTTGCCGTCAAGCTCGTAGGATAGATAACCCTGCCGTCAACGGAAACAGCAAGCAATACGTTGCCGTTAGATTTGTCCCAGTCATTGATAGCCTTTACGTCATTAACAAGGCCTGTCTGTTCATCGACATATTTCTGCAGGCTATCTGCATCGCTTACAAGCCGACTTTGCACGAAGGAAGACTTCAGCTCAGAAGTCTCAACGATATTCACGAAAAACATCGAAAGCACAGCGTACAACAACAGCGCAGCGGCACCGCAGACAAGAACCCATTTGACCAGACGCTGCTCAAGCTTGCCACCAAAGAGCAGGCGTGAAATCTTACTTCTCACGTCACTCAAAACGGTACCCCCTCCCCCACACAGTGCGAACAAGCTGGGGGTTTTTCGGATCGCGCTCAATTTTGTTACGCAGGCGGCTGATATGAACCATCAAGGTCCCGTTCACTGAGTGATCGTAGGGCTCCCCCCAGACGCGCTCGTAGATCTGCCGTGCAGAGTGCACTGTTCCCGGATACTCAGCAAGCAGGCGGAGAATACCGTATTCTGTATCAGTGAGATCGACTCGATGACCAGCGACGGTCACCGTTCCGGCAGTGAGGTCCAGCTTAAAGTCTCCACGCACAACGCAGTTATTCTCCGAGGTGAAGTCATCACCGCCTCGGCCCTGATACTGTCGATAGCGTCGCAAAAGCGCCTTTACGCGAGCAGTCAGCTCCCCATAGGAAAAAGGCTTCGCAAGATAGTCATCTCCACCTGAGAGCAGGCCGAGCGTCTTGTCAGCCTCTTGTGACTTGGCAGAAAGGAAGAGAATCGGTACGACCGAATGGCGCCGACGAATCTCCCGACAAGTGTCAATACCCGATATGCCCGGCATCATCACGTCAAGAATTACCAGATCACAGCTATCATCAAGTAAGGTAAGCCCCTGACGTCCATCAGCCGCCTCTAAAACGTCATAGTCCTCGCTCTCAAGCAGGACCTTGACACCTTCCCGTATATCTTCGTCATCCTCAATTATGAGAATACGCGCTTTTGACATGAGTTACCTCCGCGTCGAAGCAAGTGTTTTTCCATCCATGCTCGAAATTTCCGTCCCGCTTCTCCGGCGTCTTTTTTTATGGTACGAGACGGACCTTAGCAATTCCTTGCGGTAAATCTTAATAATCCTTACGACAGCTCGCTCTCACATTGTTCCCTAGGGTCATCTACTATCACATGCGCAGGACATCCTGCCAAAGGAAACATGGTACGAACACGTCAGGAGACAGATCATGAAAGCAGTTATCCTAGAGGGCAGAGCGGCTAACCCTGGCGACATCAGCTGGGATCCTGTTATCTCGCTTGCCGACACAACCATCTATGACACAACAACTGAAGAACAGCTGGTAGACCGTATCGCACAGACAGATGCAATTCTCGTCAACAAGCTAGCAGTCACTGAAAGTGTCTTCGAACAGTTCCCGCAGATTCGCTATGTGGGAGAATGCGCAACCGGCTATAACAACATAGATCTCAAGGCTGCAAGGTCTCATCACGTTACGGTCACCAATGTCCCCGCCTATGGCACAGCTTCTGTCGTGCAGCACACTTTTGCCTTGCTGCTCGATCTAACGAATAAGGTGAGTCTGCATAATGCCAGCGTGAAGGCAGGGGACTGGACGCGCAGCGAAAACTTCTGCTACTGGACGGCGCCCATTGTTGAGCTTGATGGCAAGACGATGGGCATCATGGGGTTCGGCCACATCGGTCAAGGCGTCGCACGCATCGCCGCGGCCTTCGGCATGCGGCGCCTCATCTATACGGCCCATCCCGACAAATATCGCGCCTATGAAGATAAAACACTCTCATTCGTTAGTTTAGACCAGCTTTTGCGGAACTCTGATGTGATCACGCTCCACTGCCCGCTCACCGACGAAAACCGTGGGCTCATATGTGCTGACACGATCGCACGCATGCGTGACGGAGCGTTTCTTCTCAACCTCTCCCGGGGCCCACTCGTAGTGGAACAAGACCTGGCTGCAGCTCTCACCTCAGGAAAGATAGCAGCCGCAGGCGTCGATGTCATAGAGAAGGAGCCCATGAGGGCTGACAATCCCTTGCTCACAGCTCCCCACATCGTCATCACGCCTCACATAGCCTGGGCTAGCATCGAAGCGCGCAAGCGCCTCGTGTCAACAGCCGCTGCAAACCTCGCGGCGTGGATGGATGGCAAGCCACAAAATGTCGTCTCTTAAGGCAAATTGCACATAGCTCATTGCCAGGCCGCACCTTGCAAGGGATAAACTTGCTACGGAGTCTCATTTAGCGGCAAATTCAAAGGAGTCCTGCTCATGAGTGACAAAAAAGTCAACGAAAAAGATAAGAAGAAGCACGAGGAAAAGAAGAGGGGCAAGAAAGAAAAGCATAGCAAGAAAGCCGACAAGAAGGCCAAAAAAGCTGCAAAGAAAGCCAAGGAGAAGGCAACAGAGCCGTTTGAGGCCGATATGAAGGCCATGCTGAAAGGCAAACACTGCGACGGCTGCCACAATCACTGCAAGCTCAGCAAGCCGAAGTGCGCTAAGGGAAGAAAGGCACGCGACAAGATCCTCGCGTCGCTGTAGGGCATTGATGCAAAGAAGAGACGAGGCAGCTCAGGATGGGTAAACGGGACGCGAACGGGGTGTGCGTCATCTGCGTTGTAACTGTTTTCCTCTCTTTTTTTCTGCTGATACAATTCAGATGGGAGTTCCCGAAGCTGCAAGATCTTCCGAGCGCAGAGTTTCGGCAGCTTTTCGGCCAGTCTTCATCTTCTGACGCTATTCGCCGCAGCGCGCAGGAAGACAATACGTCCACCACACAAACGCGCATCTTCTACAACTATAACGAGAAGGAGCTCCTTGCTCGCTATCAGCTGTCAAGCACGCTTGACCTCGACAGTTTGGCGGTCATTCCTGGCCTAGCAAGCACGCTGAGCTTCAACTCATGGGGCGGTACGCCAACGGTTAGCCATGCAATGGTGTCTCAGGGAATTGCTGTATCCGATGCATGGATCTTCATCTCAGCCTACGACGGCAACTATGTCGCCAACTCTGTTATCTACATGATCAGCCGCAGCGATGGCAAGCTACAAAAGACCATCATCCTACAAGGACAGCCGCATGTCGGCGGCCTTGCTTACGACAACAGGAATGACCGACTCTGGATCGCTACAAGGAAGGATAAGAAAGCTCAGCTTGTTGGCATAAGTTTGCGCAAGCTGAAAAGTTATCCGAATGGTTCGACAAACCCAATCACCTATGATTTCGAGGTAAGCTTGCCAAAGCTCAAACGAGCATCATTTATTGAATATTATGAAGGAAGCCTCTATGTTGGCTTTTTCAACACCGCATCGAACGGCGTCATGTACCGTTTTAAGCTGACCTCTCTTGGGCGACTCACAGAGCAAGAGGCTCAGCACCCAACATCTAGGTATGTCATCTTGCCACAAGTGCAAGGCGTTGCCATCACGTCGGATCGAATTTTCTTCTCCCAATCCTACGGCGAGGGTGCATCTGTCTTGTACGTGTTCGAAAATAAAGGGGGCGGAGACTACGCCGCCAAGGACCCGTTAGCAAAAACACAGGTACCTGCCATGATGGAAGATATCACGGCATATGACGGGACTCTTTATGCGGCATATGAGTCCGCGGCGGCCAACTATCGCGAAAAGTATGGCGTCGGAATAGATCGCATCGTCATCTATCCCCTTGAGAGCATCCCTGCAGCACTGACACAGGAAGGCGGGCAATGAGCGACGGTAAAGGAACTGCCCCAACAGATGCGGCATCTAAGCAGGCAAAGAGAGGGGAAGCCGTACGCTGCTACCCTTCCAGCCGTATCGCGACCATGATCTGCGGCTGGTGGCTTCTCTACCTGCTTGCAAACACCAACAACCCTCTCGCGCAGATGGCCAATATCGATCCGACCCTCTTCGTCGTCGATGCAGAGCCATTTGACTACTTTTTTTATATAGGAAGCAGGGCGCTTTTTCTTATAGCATGCATAGTTTTGCTCTGGCATGGACTCGGACGCAATGTAAGCCGTCAGTTACTGCAAAATCCCCAAGACAGCTCACAAAAAGTGCACCATTTCATATTCTTTGTTGGCCAGCTTTTTGTTGCGAAACTCATTGAGAAGGCAACCGTCCTTCTCTTACCCAGCAACCTTCTATGGGATCTTCCTTATGTGCTGGAGGATCTGCAGTATGACTCCGTTAGCATGGGTATTTTTATAAGCGCAACTAAGCTTCTCGCAACCTGTGCGCAGCAGATTATGATACTAACACCACTCGCCTTGACGGCACGTTTGCCTATAACGAAAAAGCTCGGCAGCCAACAGCGTGTGGCAGCTGCCATAGCATATCTCTTTATCGTCGGTGGAGTCCTCTGCTCGTCTCCGACGACAACGACACTACTTGGCGGCATCTTGTCGAACGGCCTTTCTGAACTCGCTTGTGGCTGGTATTTCTGGCGGAGCCACAACCTCAAGCTCACCGTACTGCTCTCTTGGTGTACTTCTGAAGCATTCGGCTTCTTTATTACTGCAATTTAGCCTAGTCGAGGATTAAGAAGGAATTTATAGGTTTGGGCCAAGCTGTCTGCCGACGACGAGGTTTTGAAAGCGTCCTTCGATCCAATCATCGGTGTAATGCTGGTCGATCCAGACCTGCAACGGTGTTTGGGGGGCAACTCCCATATCACGGTACGTTTTGCGCGAAAACACAGCCATCGTCATCAGCAAATCGCAAGTAAGCCATACAGCCAGCACGCCTACAACGATGATCTGCCGACGAGTCGTTGGAACACCGATGCGGTAGAGCACCTCGGGCATGACCACATAGCGCCATATCATGCCGATGGCACCCCACGCAGCAAGAGAGCGCCAGCTCACCCACTGGGTTATCGCATCGGGAAGACCAAAATAAGTCCAACTCTGCGCATCAAAAAGACTTTCCATGGCCCAGCCAGTGAACTGCTCTAGAACTCCCCCGACACCCATGGACAAAAGGAGCACCGCCCACCAAGGAGCGCGCTTGCGACGAAGGTTCCAACAAATGATCGTGAAGAATACCGCACCAAAGCCATAGAGAGGTGAGAATGGCCCCCAAACAGTACCAACGCGGCTCTGTAAAAGCCCTACGGTCACATACATCCAAACTGTTTCCATCACGAGGCCGCCTACGCTGCCGATCACGAAAATGATGGTGCCCTGATAGAACTTGAGCTTCATTTTATGATCGAGGTAATCTTCGCGCATCTCATACTCAGCCTGCATAACGGCCACAAGCTGCTCATTAGACAAGCGCGACTTGCGACGGGTGGGGAGCTTTTCTTCGGCATCGTGCCGAGCTGCCGACGTGAGTTCGCGCACGTCCGCAGAGACACGGCCTGTTTCCACAGCTCGGTGGAAGTTGGTGCCATGGAGATGACGAGCTTTGAACTTGCGCAGAAGGTATCCACCCCCACGCAC
>Ga0214925_100736_pt1 | contig 11733 bp, 11 predicted proteins | sample Stichaenrichment_FD_168299 | JGI IMG/M metagenome (GOLD analysis project Ga0214925, IMG submission 168299) | Xylose enriched microbial communities from anaerobic bioreactor in Madison, Wisconsin, United States - 63SRT | ecosystem: Engineered > Bioreactor > Anaerobic > Unclassified | place: USA... | reverse complement strand
GCCCATAAAGGTCCTTCTTTCTAGTGGAATGTTGTGGTGACACCATTAAAGACCTTGATGGGTTTTTCTGTCCACTAATATGTTCAACTTAAATTTTACAATCTACCTTTTAAACCTTTTTCCGTGCAAGCCCACACGGACCTGTTTATAAAAAACCGCTCCTTTATTTTCACCAAACCTATCCACGCATAAAACACAAAGAAAGACTGGGCTTAAAATGATAAGGGCTAAAATTGAAAGTATAATGTCCGCTCCTCGTTTAAAGACTAAATATACTCTCATATTATCACTTGCCATACTTTCTCTTTTAGATAAATACATAAAATCAGCTCCCCGAAAATTCCAAATCCACACAAAGCAGCGCCGCATGAATGACTTGGTGCATGTCATAGTACCGATACTGACCCAATCGGCCACCAAAGACCACGTTACCTTCTTGCTTTGCTAATTCCGTATATTGCTTGTACAATCCATTATTGCGTTTATTATTTACCGGGTAATAAGGTTCATCCCCGCGTTGCCAATCAACTGGATACTCCCGCGTAATAACCGTCTTGTTTTTATCACCTTTGCCAAATTCAAAATGCTTATGCTCGATAATTCGTGTAAACGGGGTCTCCGCATCTGTATAATTGACCACTGCATTACCTTGATAATTATCAACGCTCAACTCTTCACTTTCAAACCGCAGTGACCGATACTCCAATTCTCCAAGTTGGTAGTTAAAGTACTGGTCAATCATTCCAGTGAAGATGACTCTTGGGTAATCTTTAAGGTACTTTTCCTTGTTGTCAAAAAAATCAACACCTGTCTCCACATCGATCTGTGGATGATCAAGCATTTTCTCAACAATCTGTGTATACCCACCAATTGGAATCCCTTGGTAGGTATCATTGAAATAATTATTATCATACGTGTACCGGACTGGCAGACGGCGAATAATAAAGGCCGGTAAATCAGTCGCTTTTTGTCCCCACTGTTTTTCTGTGTATCCCTTTACCAACTTTTGGTAAATATCCGTCCCGACTAACGATATTGCTTGTTCTTCCAAGTTTTTAGGTTGATCGGTAATTTTAGCCGCTGATTTTTGCTCTGCAATCTTATTCATCGCTTCTTGTGGTGTCTTAGTTCCCCACAATTCATTGAACGTATTCATATTAAAGGGCAAATTGTACATTTTACTCTTATAATTTGCGACTGGACTATTCGTATAGCGATTAAACGTCGCAAATTGATTCACATAGTCCCAAATCTGTTTATCTGACGTATGAAAAATATGGGCACCATACTGGTGTATCTGAATACCATCAACTTCATGCGTATATATATTTCCTGCGATATGGTCGCGCTTTTCAATAACTTTAACTTTCTTACCACGTAGAGCCGCCTCATGCGCAAAAACTGCTCCGAACAGGCCAGCACCTACTACTAAGTAATCATATGTTTTCAAAAGTATCCTCCACCACTATTAACCCTTGATTTATTTAGTGCTCAGCTTACGAAGAAAAAATAAGCCACTGCACTGAAAAAGTTTATCACCAATACCAAGCAACCACAATACAAAAATTTTATGTAAGCTTAATTTTCATTGAGATATTTTTAAAATCATTAATATTTATCAATACTGATTATAATATAGCGATTCATCATATAACAATACAGTATCATTACATTTTTCTATTGAGATAAGCCAATGCTAATACGTTTTATCCGATATTCAACTACCAGTAAAGCATGCAAAAAAGGCTCACTTATCACATGTTACATGACAAGTGAGCCTTCATTTAATTTAGCTTTAGTATCCGCCACCTGGACCGCCAGTATCACCAGCCCCACCGGATGTGTCCGTAGTTGCTGTTGAACTCGTACTATCCATTTGGGCGATCGTGCCCGTCGTTTTGTGGCTCAATCCCAGAGCTTTACGAATATAATTGGTAACACGTTGTAGTTCGGATTTTGAAGCAACCTCCATACTTTGACTCTCGATTGTCTCGCTAGTTCCTTGCAAATGTGTCGTCTTAATATATTGCGTGGCCTTACGGTAATTGGTTGCCAGTGCCGTCAGGTCATTAAAGGTCAAATCTGTCTGAGTCTGCTTCGACAGTGAACTAATAAAGTCCTCATTTAGCAGCGATGAGATTGAATTCGACTTATTCAATAAGGCCATAATGACCTTACGTTGTCGTGTCTGTCGTCCATAATCCCCTAACGGATCATCGTCACGCATCCGTGAGTAAGCCAACGCCTTTTTCCCATTCATATGGGTCTTTACACCCTTCTTGAACGTGTAGCCCCCATAGCTAAAGCTCAGCGTTGGCTTCAACGTCACGCCGCCAACCTCATCAATAATCTTTTCCATCCCGCCCATGTTGATAATGGCGTAAAAGTCGATCGGGATGTTCAGCATCTTCTGCACGGTGGTGATCGCCGTCTTGGATTTACCATAAGCGTACGCGGCGTTAATCTTCGAGACACCATAGCTGGTGTAACCCGGAATATTTACTGCGGTATCTCGTGGAATACTGGTAATCGTGGTCTTATTAGTTTTGGGATTAATCGTGACCACCATCATACTATCCGTTCGACCGGCAAATGTTCGGCCCAACGCCCCTGTATCGGTCCCCATTAAGAGAATCGACACCGGTTTCTTGGCCGATAGTACTTCATTAACATTTCGCAACTTCTTGGCTCCCGAAGCCTGATACGTGGTATCCACTGCATTTTTAATACTCTGATATTTTTTCATGCCATACGCTGTGCCCCCGGCAATTAGCACCAGGACCAACAGCAAGAAAAAATTGCGCACATGATGTTTCTTTCGGCGCGGTCGTTGCCGCTTTTGCATTTCCATGGTTTGGTTAGCCACCCTTTCAGCTCGCCTGTCACACTACCAGACGCTCATTCTTGTTCCCTATGTTTCTGTGATCGACTTAACCATTATAGAGGCCCAGCCTTAACACTTCCTAATTCCCGACCAACCTTAAGAAAAAACCAAGAGTGCTCACCAATCAGCGTCATTAATCGCAGTTGATTCCACCACGTCTAAGCTTGCGGCTGTTGGGTTAGCAGTTGTACAAGCTCCGGTGCCGAAATCCGGCCAAAATACGCTGGCACATCTATCTGGTCAAAAACCTTCTGAACTGCCGCTGGCGTATACGGGATTCCTGTTAATTGCGTCGTCACCGCGTCAATTGGTAATTGACCAAAGAAATCGCCATGGATTTGGATGGCTTGAATCTGCCCTTGGGCAACATCCAAGTCAAACTCAACCGTTCCACCAGCAAAATGTTGGCGCCGCGTTAATGAATACGCCGGATCCTTACCATAAATCCAGTCCCAGTTATTAAAATACTGGTCTTCTAACGCCTGAATTCCTGCCCGATCCGTTGAACTCAATTCATAATGTTTAGCCGCGGATAAATCGTCAACTTCCAGAATTTCTTTAGCCAAGGTATCCCGAAAGTCTTCAATCGTCAGATTCTGATAGGCCGCGTCAAAGTACGGCTTCAAGTTGGTCACTCGGCTACGCACCGACTTGATTCCCTTAGAGGCCAATTTATCCGCCGGCACCCGCAACGCCCGTTCAATCTGCGTCTGATCCACGTCATACATCAAGGTACCATGAGAAAACATCCGTCCCTGTTCAGCATGCATCGCGTTACCCGAGAGCTTCTTGCCATCAATCGTTAAATCATTACGTCCCGTCATGGCTGCCCCAGTTGCCCCCATACGATGAAGGGCCTTAATCACCGGGTCCGTGAAGCGTTTAAAATTCCCCACAGCATCACCGTCATCACGAGTAATGAAACTAAAACTCACATTGCCTAGGTCATCATAAACTGCCCCACCACCGGATGTCCGCCGGGTCAAAATAATCTGATGATCCTGAACGTACTGCTGATTAATCTCCGCTAAAACATTTTGGTAACGCCCCACAATAATACACGGCGAATTAATATAGAAGTATAAGATGGGTTCCGCTAAATCGGCATGTTCCATCAAATACGTTTCAATCGCTAAGTTTTGCCGAATATCTAAACTTGAACTGGCTAAATAACGCATCACGTCATCCCTCTCACAAGAATTAAACTTAGTGTACCACGAAATGGAAACGCTACCGTGATGTTTTAGCCCGTACCTGACTATGCCGGTAACCGTAGCTAACGTAGACGATTAAACCCAATACCACCCACACGCCAAAAGCCGCCCAAGTAAAGGCTTGAAGTTGCGTCATCAGGTAAACACAGGCGAGAAATGAGGCAATCGGTAAATACGGGTACCACGGCACCTTGAAAGCTGTATCCAAATTTTTAAATCGTTCATCATGCCGCAAAAAGACAATCCCCAACGAAACCATCGCAAATGCTGATAACGTGCCGATATTTACCAATTCGGCAATCTTATCAATTGGGATCAACGCTGCAAAGATACTGGCTACCATGCCAAAAATCCAGGTGTTGGCCACCGGAACGTGTGTCTTGGGGTTCAAGCGTTTCAACGCTGCCGGTAAGAGACCATCTCGGCTAATAGCAAATAATAACCGCGTTCCGCCATATGACATCACGATTAACACCGTTGTCATCCCCACAATGGCCCCAAATGAAATAATTCCCGAAGCCCAGTTCTGGTGCACCAACGTTAAGGCTAAAGCCACCGGATCAGCCACGTTTAATTTTGTGTAGTGTACCACCCCGACCAACACAGCAGAAAGACTAATATACAACACCGCCGCAACCAGCAGCGAACTGATAATCCCAATTGGCATATTACGTTTGGGATTTTTGACCTCTTCACTCGCCGTCGACACCGCATCGAAACCAATATAGGCATAAAAGGCGACCGCAGCTCCTTTAAAGATCCCGCTGGTTCCAAACGGCAGAAATGGCTTATAGTTTGCCGGTTTCACATAAAAGATGGCGATGCCGATAAATAACAAAATGACTAAAATCTTCACAACCACCATAATGTTATTAATCCGCGCCGATTCCCGAATTCCCTTGGACAATAGCCACGCTACCAGCATCGTGATGATTAAAGCAACCACATCAATTCCCCCACCTTTGACGCCAGCCGTACCGGCCGCCGCTTGGAAGAAGGCTGGTAGCTTTAGACCAAACCCGGCTAAGAGATTCTGAAAGTACGACGACCAGCTCACCGCCACCGAGGAAACTGCGAACAGATACTCGGAGATTAAGGCCCAACCTAAAATCCACGCCACAAATTCACCAAAAACAGCGTACACATAGGTATATGCACTGCCCGCTAACGGAATCGTTGAAGAAAACTCCGAATAACACAACGCCGCCATCGCACAAACGACCACGGCAATCAGATAGGATAACATCACCCCAGGACCTGTATAATTAGCCGCAATTAATCCAGGCGTGATGAAAATCCCTGACCCAACAATTGCGCCAATTCCCATCGTGGTCAGACTAAATGCTGTTAGGGTCTTTTCCAATCCAGTTTTTCGATATAAATCCGTTTGGACTTGTTTCTTAATAAAGAGTCGTTTTGGCCATTTCAAGACGCCACCGCCTTTCACGTTAAATGAGATTTTGATTAGATTAATTACAATAGTTTAATTTGGTTTCTGCTAAAAGTCAATAGATTCTCCCACAAAACTCGGCCTTTGCAACAGTTGCGTTGCCCAATTCATCTCCCAACTTTCCCAAGATGATGCCACCAATTCCAAAAAGACTAAATCATTCTTTGATCTTTTTTTACTATATAAGGCACTTAAAACTCCCAGTCAATTTTCGATAATTCGCCATGATTTTTTAATCTTAGGGTTTACAAATCTCAAAAAGGTGCTAATATTAGTGCCACAAGATAAAAAACGGAGGAAAGACAAGTACGTTTGGTCAACCTGCCAGTGAGTTGGGACTTAGTGTAAACCCAATCAGTGTGGATCTTACGGAATAACCCTTTCTTAGTTGCTACCTGAAATGACCCGGGTCATAGTAGGGCGAGCCGTCACCGATACGTTACCATCGGGGAGTATGTTTGTACTCTGATTGAGTTGGTTTATCGTTGCATAAACAACTTGGGTGGTACCGCGAAAAGTCTTTCGTCCCTAGATATCTAGGGACGGGAGACTTTTCTTTTTGTCTTAAATTTAAATTGAAAAGGAGTAAGGACGATGCATTTAATCATTCCAGATTCATACGATCCAAAATTATCAGTCAAAGACACGCAACGGGCCATTCGCTACATTCGAGAAACTTTCCAAGATGAATTCGGTGCCCAACTGAATTTATCCCGCCTATCCGCACCTATGTTTGTCGAAAAATCAACGGGTCTCAATGATAATCTGAACGGGATTGAACAACCCGTGTCCTTTACCATGCAAGACATGGGCGATTCACAGATTGAAATCGTCCACTCCTTGGCTAAATGGAAGCGCGTCGCTTTAAAACGTTATGGTTTTAACCTCCACGAAGGCCTCTACACCAACATGAACGCCATCCGTAAAGACGAAGACCTCGATAACTTCCACTCAGCGTATGTCGATCAATGGGACTGGGAAAAGGTGATCACCAAGGAAGAACGGACGCTCGATACCCTGAAACAAACCGTTCGGCAAATCTTTAAAGTTATCAAGCACATGGAACACGAGGTTTGGTACAAGTTCCCCGAAGCCGTGCATCACTTACCTGACAAAATTCATTTCATCACGACTCAGGAACTCGAAGATCGCTTCCCTGATCTGACCCCTCGGGAACGCGAAAACGCCATCACCAAGGAATTGGGCTGTGTTTTCTTAATGCAAATTGGGGGAGCCCTCAAGAGTGGTAAGCGCCATGATGGTCGGGCTCCTGACTACGACGACTGGCAATTAAACGGCGATATTCTCTTCTGGTATGAACCATTGAAGCAGGCCATTGAAATCTCTAGTATGGGTATTCGCGTGGATGCCGAGTCCATGCAGCGTCAATTAAAGATTGCTGACGCGGAAGATCGACTGAGCCTACCTTACCACCAGATGGTCCTACATGAAGAAGTGCCTTTTACCATCGGTGGCGGCATTGGTCAGTCGCGGCTATGTATGCTGCTATTAGGGAAGGCGCACGTGGGCGAAGTCCAAGCCGCCTTATGGCCCCAAGCCATGATCGACCAGTGTGAAGCTGCTAATATTCATTTGCTGTAAAAACCACCAACTAATCCTTTAATACTGACAATTAAACAGAAAGCCATCTAGCTTCTCTTAGTGAGAAATTAGATGGCTTTTTAATGTGTTCCTATGATTTACTAGATCAACGTAGCTCCGATAACTGTTGCTCCACGCTTAATACTTGAAGTAGTGCCTGTGCACATTCTCGACCTTTATTTCCCCCTTTTCCACCCGCACGATTCAATGCTTGATCCATATTAGCCGTCATCAGTACACCAAACATCACCGGAATAGGTCCTGTCAACGAAGCCTGAGCCAGCCCAGCAGCGCTTTGCTGACAAACATAGGTGTAGTGATCCGTTTCCCCTTGAACCACCGCACCTAGGGCAATAACACCGTCAATAACCCCCGTTTCACTCAGCCGCCGCGTCACCCGCGGTAATTCCATCGCACCCGGTACTTGGACGACTAGAATATTTTCTTCTGGTATCCCCGCCTGTCGCAACGCCTGCTGCGCACCGGCCAGTAATCTGGTGGTTACCAAGTCATTAAAATCTGCGACAACAATTCCCACCTTAACGGGTCGCGTTATCGGTAAGCCTAAAATCTCAGTCATTATCTGTCACCTCATCTAAGATATGATGGAACTTATGTTTCTTTGTTAGTAGATAATCCCGATTTGTCCGGGTAACCCCCACTTCTAGAGGCTCACGCTGAGTAATCGTGATGCCTGCTTGGGATAGTTGCTTCACCTTATCAGGATTATTGGTCAGTAGGCGAACCCGTGTCAGTCCCTGAGCGTGTAAAATAGCCGCGGCCCGTTCGTAACGTCGCGCATCGGCAGGTAAGCCAAGTTGTTCATTCGCTTCTACCGTATCGGCTCCCTGGTCTTGTAAGGTATAAGCACGTAACTTATTGATTAAGCCAATGCCACGTCCTTCCTGACGTAAATACAAAATAGCACCACGACCGGCAGCCGCAATTCGCCGCATTGACTCTTGCAGCTGGGCACCACAATCACAACGTTGCGAACCAAACACATCCCCCGTCAAGCATTCACTATGAACGCGTAATAATAAGGATTTCTGCCCCGTCACATCACCATAGGTCAGTAAGAGATCTGGTTGCTCATCGCCATTCTCAAAATCCTGTAGGGTGAATTCACCATATACTGTCGGGAGTTTCACCCGTGAGATTGGTGAAACGGTCTGGGCTACGCGATAAGCCTTAATCTCTGAAATCGTAATAAACGGAATTCTCAGTCCTTCCGCCAATGCTTTTAGATCCTTACGGCGAGCCATCTGACCATTTTTCTTGAGAATCTCGCAAATATAAGTAACTGGCGTCACCCCACATAAACGAGCCAAATCAACGGCTGCTTCCGTATGTCCCTCACGTTCTAAGACACCATTGGCTCGTGCAATCAAAGGAAAGAGATGTCCGGGGTGATAAAAATCATCCCATGTGCTGGTTGTCGCCGCTAACTGATGAATCGTTGCGGCGCGGTCAATGGCAGAAATCCCCGTGCTGGTACTCCGCGCATCTAGGCTACTCGTAAATGCCGTCTGAAAAGCATCGCTACTGTGCGGCAGCATTGGTAGCAACGACAACCGTTGTGCAATTTCTGGTGCCATGGGCGCACACAATAATCCCCGAGCATGTGTCACCATTTGATTGACTGTCTCCGGTGTAACCAATTCTGCCAATCCCACTAAGTCTCCCTCAGCTTCTCGATCTTCAGCATCTGCTACGATAACTAACTGACCACGCTTTAACGCTGTCAAGGCATCCTCAACTCGACTAGTCATCAGTCATCCCCCCTAACTGGTACTGACGAACCACGTACTTCCCCAAAATATCTGTCTCTACATTCACCTGATCACCGCACTGTAGATGACCAAGACTCGTATGTGCCAACGTATAGGGAATCAGCGCTACCTGAACCGTCTGACGAGTAACTGCCGTAACCGTTAAACTAACACCATCCAAGGCCACAGCACCCTTTTCAACCAAGTAAGGAGCTTGATCAGCTGATACATCAAAGGTCAACCGGACTGTGACCCCTTCGGTATGACTTGTTCGTAAGGTCGCTGTGGTGTCAACGTGCCCCTGAACGATATGTCCATCCAATCCTTGATCTGCTCGTAAAGCAGCTTCCAGATTGACCTGCATACCAGTCTGCCAAGTTCCCAGTGTCGTACGCTGCAAGGTTTCAGCCATTGCAACAACGGTAAATGCTTCGTCAGTCACTGCGGTTAAAGTGAGGCAGATCCCGTTCACGGCGATGCTGTCCCCGACGTGTCGTGTCTGATGAGCCCGTGTCGTTTGAATAACGAGCTGTGCTCCCGTGGCTGTTTTATTTATTTGTCGAATGTAACCTTGATCTGTAATTATTCCTGTGAACATTTACGTTGCCTCCTAGTTGTCAGCTTGACATCATTTCCTAAAAGCGTCGTTACCGGCGGTATGTAAGCCCGTTTGGGACTGGGCCAATCAGGGGCGTACACAGCCGGTAGTCCCGCACCACCAATTAACAATGGACTGAGATAAATGACTAATTGATCCGCCAAGTCATCTCGCACGAAAGCTGCCTGTAAATGACTGCCGCCTTCAACTAAAAGTGCTTGAATTCCTTGCTGATAGCATAATGCTGTAATCGCTGCTGGTGACCACGTTGTTCGGGTAAAAACGCGAACCTGCTCTGGTAATTGACACGTTGCTGGGTGGGTGGTCAACAACCAAATGGGCCCCGGCGCCTTAAACAAGGGTTGACTGGTATCAATATGTTCAATGTCATGAAGCACCACCATCCGAATTGGCACTGGTTCATCTGTTATCGCATCGCGAATGGTTAATCGCGGATGATCGATAGTTAGCGTCCGCTCACCAATCAAAATAGCTTGTTGCTGTCGTCGTAGCTGTTGACTATCAGCCATCGCAGCTGCTCCTGTCAAATAGGTTCGTTGGGCTTCCGCCTGATTAACCTTACCGTCTAGTGACATAGCATACTTTACAGTCACTTGGGGTCGATGATGCTGATAATAAAAATTGTAAGCCGGGTTCAGCGCCGTGGTTGAATCCAAAACACTCACAGGAATCCCCGCTGCACGTAGCTTAGAAATGCCGCGGCCAGCAACTAATGGATTAGGATCGCGTTGCCCAATCACTACCCGACCAACTCCCACTTCAATCAAGCGATCCGCACACGGCGGTGTTTTACCAAAATGGCTACATGGCTCCAAGGTGACATATAAGGTCGCGCCTTGCGCCTGTTGCGGTCGCTGGAGCTGGGCCAACGCATCAATCTCTGCGTGCCGCTGACCATACCGATGATGATAGCCCACCGATAAGATTTTCCCATGCTTAACGAACACGGCCCCCACCAATGGATTGGTCCAAGTATGCCCAGAACCCCGGCGGGCCGCTATGACGGCTTGTTGCATAAACGATTGTTCCAACAATTCTCATTCACCTCACGAAAAAAGGGCCCCGCAGTTAAACATGCGGGGCCCCATTTAATAGTAAGCTAAATAAGATCTCATACGAGTTCACACTTAAAAAAGTGCGCACAGAAGTACGACATTAGCGTTCGTTTCTTCTCCCATCCAGACTATACTGTCGGTCCCAGACTCACACTGGGTCAACCACGTTAAACGTGGGTCACGGACTTCAACTTTAAGTTGTCACCGTCGGTCGGGAATTTCACCCTGCCCCGAAGAAATCATATTCAGTTTTCAACAACTACTGTACACCATTTTTTAATTTGCAACAACCTTGAATCACTGGCTAAGCCATTTATTTCTTCAGTGATTCATCCAATGCTTCTACATTTTCAATCGGTCCGACCACCGTTAATACGTCATGCAACTGAACAACATCGGTGGGTTGTGGGGAGATGTTGATCTTCCCTTCATGCTGAATCGCAATTACCGTCAAGTCGAACCGCTGCCGCAGGTTCAAGGCAACCAGATCCTGATCGACAAAGTGCGGGTCCGTAATCACAACTTCAGCCAACGTGTACTTATCACTGAGGTCAATAAAATTCAAAATATGATTGGACAGTAGCTTGCGAACAATCCCATGCCCCATATCCCGTTCTGGATAAGTCACCTGATCGGCCCCCACGCGTTGGAGCACCCGGCCATGGTCACTGGTTTCTGCCTTAGCAATCACCTTCTTAGCCCCCAACTCTTTGGCTAACATGGTAGTCAGAATGCTGGCCTCCATATTGTTACCAATTCCCACAATCACGTAATCAAAGGTATCGATATTTAGCCCGCGTAAGACATCTTCATCCCGCGTATCTGCGATTAATGTTTGGGTGGCAATATCCATCATTTCATTGACGGGTTCTTCTTTTACGTCCACGGCTAGCACATCTTGGTGTTCTTCTGCCAGTGTCTGAACGACGCTCTGTCCAAATCGCCCGAGACCTAAGACTGCAAAACTTTTCTTCATGAATGATACCTCCTAACCAATCAAGACATTTTCTTCAGGATAACGAATCTTGTTAACTGTGGTTTGCCGCTTAGACAGTGAATATAGCGATGTGAAAATGCCCACCCGACCGATGAACATCAATAACATAATGACCAACTTACCAATCACGGTTAGATGCG
>Ga0214925_100733_pt1 | contig 11785 bp, 9 predicted proteins | sample Stichaenrichment_FD_168299 | JGI IMG/M metagenome (GOLD analysis project Ga0214925, IMG submission 168299) | Xylose enriched microbial communities from anaerobic bioreactor in Madison, Wisconsin, United States - 63SRT | ecosystem: Engineered > Bioreactor > Anaerobic > Unclassified | place: USA... | reverse complement strand
CCTGCAGAAGATCTACGACGAGACCTGGGGCAAGGACGTCTACAAGGTCGTGGGCGTCAAGTCCGACCAGGTCGTCTATGGCGGCGGCAACATCCACTGCATCACGCAGCAGGAGCCCTCTGCCTAGGCAAAGGTCGTCATACCTGGCTAATGCCTTTGGGGCCCTGCGTCTGCCCGTCGGCGCAGGGCCCTCTCTTTTGGAAGGAGAAGAGCCTTCGATGCAGGTGAAGAAGTTCTCCCTGATAGACGTGGTCCTATCCGTTATCTGCGTCACGTTCACGATTGAGGCAGCCGCTCCGGCATCCGCTATGGGCAACGTCCAGTTCTTCTGGTGGGCGGTTCTTATCGTGACCTATCTGCTTCCCTACGGTCTTGTGGTGGCCGAGTTGGGTACGGCCTATGACTCAGACGGCGGTCTCTACGATTGGGTGCGCGACGGATTGGGAGATACCTGGGCCGCCCGCTGCTCGTGGTTCTATTGGGTCAACTTCCCGCTTTGGATTGCGAGCCTCGCCTGCATGTTTCCCAGCGTGATTGCATTGGTGTGGGGCGTTCACCTCTCGCTTGGTGTCCGCATGGCCATCGAGCTCGCATTTGTTTGGAGCGTCACGTTCATGTCCTTCTCGCCCGTTTCTGAGGCGGACTGGCTCATGAACGGCGGTGCCATCATCAAGGTCTTGATTACCATCGTTGTGGGCGTAGCTGGGATCTGGTACGCCAGCCAGCATGGCTTTGCCAACGACATGAGTCTGTCCACGTTCCTTCCCAACCTTGCGGATACGCGCTCCCTCACGTATCTGTCCGTCATTCTCTTCAACTTCATGGGCTTCGAGGTCGTGGCCACGTTCACCAGCTCCATGAGCAATCCGGCTCATGAGCTGCCACGTGCCGTGATCGTAGGTGGCATCGTGATTGCCGCCATTTACATCTTCATAGGTATCGGCTTGGGTGCCGCGGTTCCTACGAGCAAGCTATCACTTGACTCCGGCTTGGTGGAGGCGGTTGCGGCCATGCTGGGCCGAACCAATCCGCTCACCGTGATCGTAGCCGTGACCTTCCTGGCCACTCTCTTTGCGAACATGACCTGCTGGTCCTTTGGGGTGAACTTCGTGGCAAGCTACGCGGCTCGTCATGGCAACATGCCCCGCCCCTTCGCGCTCGTATCCAAGAAGACCGGAATGCCAAACGTTGCCTCACTTATAAATGCGCTGGTGGCAACGGGAATTCTTCTTCTGCAAATTCCGCTTGGGTCAAACTCGGAGATCTTCTGGGTGCTTTTCTCCATGAACATCGTCTTCCTGCTCATGAGCTACATCCCCATGTTTCCGGCCTTCTGGCGCCTGCGCAAGTACGACCCAGATCGCCTGCGCGTGTTCCGCGCGCCCTTCGAGGGCAAGGGTCTCGTGGTGGCTCTCGTCCTGCCCGTAGTGGAACTCGTGCTCGCCATCGTTGCTACCATCGTCCCGCTAAACGGATCGGCGACCCAGATGGCAAAGATGCCCATGCTTGTGGGCACCGTGATCGTGATTGCCATTGGCGAGGTCGTGCGCGTGATTTCGAAGCGCGGACGAGCAGAAGACTTTCCAGGCGTGGGGCATGGCGTCCCGCTCCCGCGCGACAAGAAAAACGCCCCAGCCTAAGGAGACTGAGGCAAAGGAAGGCATTCTATTGAGATGCTGAGAAGAGCTTCCAGGATGCCTAGCGCCTTGGATTCAGCGCGAGACGTTGCTTGTCTGCCGACGTGAGCTTGGGAGCGAAGTACGGCTCGTGGCCAAGGTAGGGGCAGCCGTTCTCCCGACTCTCCATTGGTGCCGCGTCATACGTGACGGACGAGGCCAGATGGGTCAGGGCGCTCGTCACGGGCTTTACTAGCGTTGCAATCGCAATCATGGGACCTCCTTCGTCATGGTAAGGGTGGGTTGGGCGTTCTCCTGAGGGTGCGCCAGGCGGATTTTCTCCGCCACTGATACTAATCTACCCGATTTAAACTTGACTCTCAAGGACTGACGTTGTAAGGAATTTCAACACTGTTCTTGTCCTCTGGGGTAGTAAGGAGCAAGTGGGCCAGCTGCATCCGGTTGTCCACACCCAGCTTGTGATAGATGGCATTCACGTGCTTCTTTACAGTTGACTCAGAGACGTAGAGCGCTTCGGCAACGAGGCGGTTGGTCTTGCCTGTGAGCATCAGTCGGAGGACCTGCTCTTCTCGCTCGCTAAGTCCGTAACACGCTGCCACTACGCTAGCCTGGTCCTCTCCGGGAAGAACGACGTCCGAATTGATTCCGCGTGGGAACAGTGTGCCAAGTCGCACGCTCAAGTGTCGTGCTACCTCGAGCAAGATGCGCATCTGTGTGGGGGTGAAGTCCCCGCCCTCGCGCTCTCGGAAGAGTGTCACGCTGCCCAGGGACGTTCCCTTGTACGCAAGGGTCGCGCTGCAGCCAAAGTAGATTCCCTGTGGCTGCATCCACTCGCGATAGATTGGCGTGCCGTCACGCCTGGCAACGTCCACGAGGTCGAGGTCGCGATAGACGTTGACCGTGGTTTGATCGAAGCTCCAGACTGTGTAGTCCAACGCCGCATAGCGACGGTAGTATGCCTCCAGCGCTTGCTGGCTCATGGTGGCGCTCACGGGATGAACGTATCTGCCAGTGCCGTCCGGTTGCAGCCGTACGAGATCGAACATGGAGCAGCGGTGGGGGATGAGTGAAGACAGCCGCTCGAGCGAGCCGTGCTGCAGCGTGGTGACGTCCGTCTGTGCGTGGACCCACAACGCGAGGCTGTTGACCTTCTCCCATGAGCCTGCACCCAGGGACGGTGCGACCGTAGGCTCCTCAGAGCTTCTGTTGATGTTGATATCACTCATGAAATCACCTTGTCCCTCTCTCTCATATTATGAGGCATGATGGGCCACTAGAACTTTTGGGTAACGGCACTACAACTTTCGTCCGTCGAATGTGCATGCGAGGACCATTGCCGCCCATGATGCCCCGCGGGAAGATGGCCTTGTCAGCACGTACGAGCGAAGGAGGAGTCATGCGTACCATCCACGAAGAAGAGTCGACGCCGCTTGCAGATGGCTTCTACATGCCAGGTGAGTACGAGGAGCAAGAACAGACCTGGATCCTGTGGCCGCACCGTCCAGACGTGTGGCGCGAGGGTGCCAAGCCGGCACAGAAGGTGTTCGAGAAGATCATCAGGACCGTGGCCCAGTTCCAGCCCATCACGGTGGGTGTGAACTCCGAGGACTGGCCCGCCGTAAACGAGATCCTTGGCGGCGTCGACAACGTGCGCATCCTGCTGATGGAGTACAACGACTCCTGGATTCGCGACCCGGGTCCGGCGTTTCTGGTGAACGACAAGGGCGACCTCGCGCTCAGCCACTTCCACTTCAACGCGTACGGTGGCCTTGTGGACGGCCTCTACTTCCCGTGGGACAAGGACGCGTCGCTTGGCCTGCAGATTGCGAATGTCGAGCAGGTCAACCGCTATCGCCCCGATGGCTTCATCCTCGAGGGCGGCTCCATCAACTGCGACGGACAGGGCACCGTGCTCACGACCGAGATGTGCCTCCTGCACCCAGGCCGCAACGCCTCGGTTACGGACTACGAGCCGTACAGCCCCGAGCTCAAGGCCTACTGCGAGGAGGAGCTCAAGAAGTACCTGGGCGTGCAGAAGGTAATCTGGATCAAGGATGGAATCGACCCGTACGAGACCAACGGCCACGTGGACGACGTCGCGTGCTTTAGCGCACCGGGTGAGGTCTGCTGCATGTGGACCGACGACCCCAACCACAAGTTCTACCGGGAGTGCCAGGAGGCATACAAGACGCTCAGTGAGGCGACGGACGCCCAGGGTCGCAAGCTCAAGGTGCACAAGGTAATCATGCCGAGCAAGTCGGTCTACATGACCGAGGAGGAGGCCTCCACTATCGACCCGGTCGAGGGCGTGCTGCCCCGCACGCCGGAGGACGCCTTCGAACCCAGCTACCTCAACTTCCTGCCGATCAACGGCGCGGTGCTGGTGCCCCAGTTTGGCGATCCCAACGACGCCCAGGCCCTCAAGGACATTAAGGCTGCCTATCCCGACCGCGAGGTGATTGGCCTCTACACCCGCGAGGTCATCTATGGCGGCGGCAACCTGCACTGCATCACGCAGCAGCAGCCCAAGGCACGGGTAAGGTAGCTCGTCCTTCTCGCCCGCGGGAGCTCTGGCCTAGCACTCGCCCCCGTACATGTAGACCACAAAGCCGTCGCCCGTGTCCTGGCTGTGGTCCTCCGCAAGGCGGCTCATGCCCAGGTGCTCATAGAACTGCCAGTCCGAGTGGTTGTCCGTCATGAGGAAGAACCTGCGGCAGCCGGCCTCGCACAGGTGCGTACGCGCCGTGCCAATGAGCATGCGGCCGAGTCCCTGCCCCTGGCAGTCTGGGCTCACCACAATCAGGTTGATCTGCCCGAGCGCTTCGTCGTCCTGCTTGGCGGCGAAGCGCTCTGCCGTGGCGATCTCTCGGCTGTCGCCAAAGAGTGAGCCCTCCAGGTCCTCATCCGCCGTGCGTGCGCGCTCCTTTCCCTGGGCGAGAAGTGCCGCGTACGTTGCCCGCCACGCACCGTTCTTGCGTGGGCAGCCCTCGTCGTAGGCGCCGGCCAAGCACGTGGCCACGACGCGGCCACGTGCTCCGCCACAAGTGCGATGGGGGAGCGCTCGAGCTGCACCGCGACGTTGAGCCTGCCGCACAGCCGCCAGTCGTCCATGGCGCCGACCTCGCGGAGCCAGTTGCACCAGATGGCGTTGTAGAGGGTCGCGATGGCGTCAAGGTCGTTCGCGCTTGCGTTCCTGATGGTGATGCCGTTGGGACTCATGTTCTTCTCACCCCTGTGATCTTCTGCGTGCCGTGGATGACACCTGGCATAAAAGCTAGCAGACGGACATTGCCACTCCGCGCCAAAGGGCGGTCCTGTGCCGCGAGCGGAGTAACCCAGGTTAAACCAATCATCTACCTGCGCGAATGTCTTTACCTGCGCAAACGTCGCGCTTTGGTGCGCCATGCGTACTCATAATCATGCCATCACAAGGCAAGGCATACTGTTGGAGGTATCCATGATCAAGGCAGATCTCGTTATCAAGTCTAAGGCAGTATTCACCGGTTTGGGCGACGCGCCGTTTGAGGGTGGCGTCGCCATCGCAGGCGACAAGATCATCGCGTGCGGTGACGAGCTGCACCTCGAGCCCTTTATCGGGCCGGACACGGATGTGCGCGACTACGGCGACAAGCTCGTGATGCCGGGCCTCATCGACTCCCACACCCACCTCGCCCAGGGCTCCATGACCACGGACCCGGACTTCTGCGTCAACCTGATTGACTGCACCAGCTTCGAGATGTGCATGGAGCGCGTCAAGGCGTTTGCCGACGCGCACCCCGACAACGAGTGGATCCTGGGTGTCTCGGTCATCCAGTTCCAGTGGGACGTCCCCGAGATGCCTACCGCCAAGATGATTGATGAGTACATCTCGGACAGGCCGGTCTTTTTGCAGCAGGTTGACCTGCATACCAGCAGCGCAAACACCTGCGCCCTCAAGAAGATCGGCATCGACCGCAACACGCCGGACCCCGATGGCGGCAGGTTCCTGCGCTACGAGGACGGCGAGCTCACAGGCGTGATGTCCAACATGGCGTCCGCTCCGTTCACTGAGACAATCTACAACCCGCCCATCGACCGCGCCAAGGAGTCCTTCTCCAAGACCGTCCACATGGCCAACAGCTACGGCATTACCTCCGTCGGTGCGGTCAACCCCACCTTCGTGAGCCTCGATAACCCCTATGCCGTGTTTGCGGACATGAACCGCGCCGGCGAGTTCCCGCTGCGCGTCTTCATGTACACGGACCTCTTCGATCTTGAGACCATGTCCATCGACCAGATCAAGAAGACGTACGACTTCCCGGGCACGACGATCGAGTGGAACGGCTTCAAGGAGTTCACGGACGGCGTCTGCTCCGATCATACCGCCTGGATGCTCGAGCCCTATGCCAACGCTCCCGAGACCTGCGGCGAGCCCGCCGTCGACCCCGAGCGTCTGCGCAAGAACATCCTCAAGGCGTGCGAGCTTGGCTATCCCGTGCGCATCCACGCGATCGGCGACAGGTCAGTGCGCACCATACTCGACTTCTTCCAGGAGGCAAGGGAGAAGTACGGTGACAAGGGGCTGCGTCACTCCATGGAGCACAACGAGACCGTGCAGCCCGAGGACCTTCCCCGCTACGCGGAGCTGGGCGTCAGCCCCGCGATGCAGCCCTGGCACATGCTGCTCGACATGGCCGACCTCGCAAAGGATGCGGCCGTGGGCCCGCGCAGCGCAGCCCTCTCGTGGCCGCTGCACAGCCTGATCGCCTCGGGCGCCAACGTCCACCTTGGCTCTGACTTCCCGGTCGTGGGGCTCGACCCCATGGAGGAGGTCTACGGGGCCGTGTACCGCATGCTCGAGGACGGTTCGAACCCCGAGGGCTGGTTCCCCCAGGAGCGCATCAGCATGGGCCAGGCTCTGCGCGCCTACACGTACGGCTCCGCCTACGCGATGGGTGTGGACGATCGCCTTGGCACCCTCGCGGCGGGCAAGCAGGCAGACATCTGCGTGCTCGACCACAACCTCTTCGAGTGCTCTCCCGCCGACGTGCTGAAGACCAGGTCCGTTCTGACGGTCCTTGGGGGTAACATCGTGTACGAGGCATAGGGTTTCATACAATGGCTCCCCGTGCCGGATGTGAATGGCCACCGGACGGGGAGCAGCATGGAGCTAGCCTGGTATAGCTACACGATTGCAATCATTCTCATAGCAATATGCGCCTGCTCGGTGAGCGTGATGCTGTGGGTGCTGACGCAGCAGAGGCGTTGGGTGGCCTCTGGCGTCGCATTCGCAGTCTACGTGACCGAGCAGGCGCTCATCTTCTACTCAGAATACTCTGGCGAGAAGCCGTTCCTGTCCGATTTCTTCAATCGCGGGCTCATGCTCCCGCCGCTCTCTATTGCCCTTTGCGTGACGCTGCTCACGTCGTGGTGGGCGTTTGCCTGCATGCGCGTTCATGCGCCAGTCACACGTTGTCACATCACGCTGTTCGCACTTGCCTGCGCGGTCGCCCTCTCGCTGGTCGCGCCTGTTGGCACTGGCCAGGGCGTTGTCAGGAACATGCTGTACTGGGGTTTTCGCGACTGCATCTTCTTGGGAAGCCTTGGCTACTGCTTCTGGTGGTATCACGCAAAGGCATCTGCCAACGAGCGGACGGACATCGACAGGGATTGCAAGAGCTACCTCGTTCTCCTGGTGCTCATGTGCTGCATGCTCTGCGAGGATATTGTCTGCATCACGTTGCTGCATCCAACGGCGATTCGCGACACGGCCCTGTACAACTTCTTCTGGCACCTGACCGAGCGCAACATGTCCGAGAACGTCACGATGGTCTATTGCGCCTACCGCCTGATCAAGGAGGCGGGGGCGGCGCTCGCGGTCTTCTCGAACCATCCCGCCGAGGGTTTGGGCTCCCAGGGCGACCAAGGCCTCGGCAATGACCTTTCCGTCAGGTTGCCGCGCTTTTGCGACGAATATGGCATTAGCAAGCGCGAGGGAGAAGTGCTGCGCCTCCTGCTTGAGGACAAGTCCACGCAGGAGATTTCCACCGCGCTCGTGATTTCGCTTGGTACGGTCAAGGCCCACCTCCACCGCATCTATACGAAGGCCGGCGTGACCAACCGCAAGGACCTCGTGGCCCTGTTCTGGCGCTTCCAGTAGGGCACGGGGCCTCAGCCCGCGCAGCCACGGACCTCTGCCCGAGCCGCCAAAGGCCTCGCGTTGCGCAAGAATCCGCAGTTGGGACGTGTAATCGACAATAAACCTCGTTCTTCTCGCCCTTAATCCCTTTGGGGTCTTTTCGGCGTTGCAAACCGGGCGCAGCATGGTGCCCAACATTTTGGCAACGTCGTTGAAGGGGGAGAACATGGCAGAGGAAGCCGTCGCCACCCAAGAGGAGAGCGAGCTCGCCACCGCCGAGGTCGGGCCGCTTGTCCGCAAGTACAGCCTTGTCACCATGCAGGGCATGATCGCCCAGATCGTGATGGTGATTATCGAGGGCCTGATCATGGGCCAGGGCCTTGGAGCGGAGGGTTTGGCCTGCGTGGGCATCATCATGTCCGTGGAGTACATCAACCTTGCGTTTGGAAACCTGTACGGCATCGGCGTGCCCACCGTCGTCGGCAACCTGCTGGGTGCAGGCGACAAGAAGGGCGCGCAGCACGCCTTCTCGCAGAGCTTCTGGCTCACGCTCTACACGGGCATCATCATCGCGGTTGCCTTCGAGGTCTTTACGCCGCAGCTCGCGACTGCGTTTGGTGCCACGAGCCAGATTCTGCCGGACACCGTCGCCGGCATCCGCACCTTTGGCATCCTGCTTCCCTTCACCATCATGGGCCAGATGCTCACCGCGGTCATGCGCGTGGACGAGAAGCCCCAGCAGGCCGCCAACGTCATGACCGTCTCCGCGGTCATCGCCGCCGCGTGGCTTGCGCTCTCGACCTTTGTCCTCCACTTTGGCGTGGCCGGCGCAGGCATCTACTACGGCCTCTCCATCGGCATCTGGTCGGTCGCCATCGTCTACTTCCGCAAGGGCCGCTCCGAGCTCACGATCGACGTGCGCGACGCCAAGCTTGACTGGGCGGTCTGCGGCCAGGTCATCAAGATCGGCCTTCCCTCGTTCCTCGTGCAGGCAGGCACCTTCGTGTACAACACCGTCGCGAACAACCTGCTCGGCCTCTACGGTGGCGCCAACGCCACCACGTGGCTTGCCGTGTTCGCCGTCATCTCTGGTTACGTCATCTACATCATCATGATGGTCGCCCAGTCCTTCGCGTACGGCATGCAGCCCGTGGCGGCCTTCAACTCCGGCGCCAAGGCGTACAAGCGCCTCGAGCAGACCATCAAGTCCGCCCTGACGTACCAGATCGTCACCGTCGCCGTCCTAACCGTGGTCCTGTGGATCTTCGCGTATCCCGTGTGCGCGTTCTTCAACCCGGAGGTCGCCGCTGACGCCGCCTCTGCAACGCGCATCTGCATCATCGCCTGCGCCCTGGGCTACACCTCCATGGTCATGTCCATCTACTTCCAGACGGTCGAGAAGATCGCGCTCTCCACGGTTCTGGGCCTGTCCCGCTACGTGATCTTCTCCTGCCCCCTGATGTACTTCATGGGTTCCGCCATGGGCATCACCGGCATGTGGTGGGCGCTCGTCGTGGCGGACGTCCTGACCGGCATCCTTTGCATCGGCTGCGCAGCCTGGGAGATTGGCAACCTCAAGAAGGCCGAGGCTGCGGTTCCCGCCGCGGCATAGGCACCTGCCGGCGGAGCGTTTCCCGCTTCAATCAGATAGCTTCCAAACAAGAGGCTCCAGAGCATGCCCGGAGGTGGCGTGCCCTGGAGCCTCCTCCTGTTTGCGGTACCCCGCCGCCCGCCGCGGCAACGGGCCCGCGTCCTTCTCGCCCGCGTGCCCTTGCCAAATGCTGCCGCCGCGTCAAAGGTTGCTCGCCAGATTGCACAAAATGTGCCACAAATGGCATAGGAGCGGGTATCATCTAGACACGTCAGTGCGGAGTTTTCCCAGGGTTTTGCGCAGCCTTGCGGCGCGGGCCCGGGAGGAGCGGGTGGGCCCTTGAATCCAGTCATCGTCATTCCCTCATACTGGGCGGAAAGCGACGCCCCCACAAGGATTGGCGAGGTGGGCGTCTACGATCACGCGACGCCCATCACAAAGCCCGTGCCCGAGCTTGCCACCTGCCTCGACTCGCTCGAGGGCGTGCGCGGCGTGCTGCGGGTCATCGTGCTGCTGGTGTGCGACCAGTCGTGCGAGAAGAGTGCGCGTGCCCGCGTCGAGGGCATCTGCCGCGACCATCCGCGCCTGAATCCGCTGGTCATCGGCTCGCCGGAGGCCGCGCTCATACGCGGCGCCATCGACGCCTGCGTGCCGGGGATCGACGGCGACCCGGTGTCGCTTCGCGGCTACGGCGCCATCCGCAACATGGGGCTCGCCGTCGCGGCCGTGCTCAACCACGACATCGTGGTCTTCCTGGACGACGACGAGGTCGCCCTGAACGAGAACTTTTTGATAGACGCCGTGTACGGCATGGGCATGTCCACGCGCCAGGGCCTCAAGATATCCGCAAAGAGCGGCCTGTACCTTGACCAGCGCAACTCCCCGTACGCAGACATCGGCAAGCCCCGCTGGTCGGAGCGCTACTGGTCCAAGCGCGTGGAGTTCAACCACTGGATGCACCGCGCGCTTTCCGGCACGCGCATCAGCCGCTCCAACACCGTGTGCGGCGGCTGCTTCTGCGTGGGCGCGAGCGCGTTCACCAAGGTGAGCTTCGACCCCACCATATCGCGCGGGGAGGACCTGGACTACCTCTTCAACCTGCGCATGCATGGCTTTGACGTGTGGTTTGACAACGCGTGGCGCGTCCGCCACATGCCGCCCAAGACGCCCTCGCACGCGTCGCGCTTCATGCAGGACGTCTTCCGCTGGAACTACGAGGTGGAAAAGCTCCGCGTGGCCAACTCCATCAAGGGCATGCGCCAGGTGCGCCCGGAGTCGCTGCGCCCGTATCCCTCGGACTGGATCTCGCCCACCGTGGTGCGCAACCGCATCGCGCACACGTCGCTGCGCCGCGCCGTCACGGGGCCGGAGCGGCTGGACTACCTCAAGATCTGGCTGCGCGGCCGCAAGCTGGCAGAGCAGTGGGCCAAGCGGGTCGCTCGCAGCTACTTTAGCTTCCAGACGTACTGGCCGCAGGTCATGTCGTCGCTCTGGGACAACAGGGGGCTCGCGGAGCGGCTGGAGGCCATGGGCACGACCGCCCACCAGGGCGAGAAGGACGAGGGCACAGGCAAGTGAGACGCATCGCACATAGGAGCACGCTCGCCACCGTGGCGATCGCAGTGCTGACGGTCGCACTCATCTGGCTCCTCGTCTGGGGCCTCATCAACGCGAACCTGACGGCGGCCGTCGTGGCGGGCGCCGGCCTTGCCGTGGACATCGTGATCGGCGGGAGCGTGGTGCTGCTCGTCCCGGAGGACCTGCGCTCGCAGGCCACGGAGCGCATGCTGCGCGTGTCGTCCTCCGTCCTCAAGCACATGAACGGCGGCCTGACGGAAGAGAACTGCATGGCCGTGGGCCAGCTGCTCCTGCCCGAGACCACGGCAGCGGCCATCGTCATGTCCGACGACCACGAGTACCTTGCCATCGTGGGCGGGGACGAGGCCCGCATCCGCGTGCGCGCGGGCGATCGGATTGACCCCTCCACCGCCGAGGTCATCTCCAGCGGGAGGATGCAGACCTTCTCGTACGGAAGCAAGAGCGACTGGCTCGACGCGGCCGACGACGAGGACTACGTCCCGCGCGGCAAGGAGTACCCCGTGGGCGTGATCGTGCCGCTCGTGGTGCAGGAGCACGTCGTCGGCACGGTCGCCTTCCTGTACAACAACGGCAGCATGGTAGACCGCACGCAGCTCACCATCGCGCGCGGCTTTGGCGAGCTCCTCTCCACGCAGCTCTCCGCCTACGAGCTCGACCGCCAGGCGGAGCTCACGGCGCGCGCGGAGGTCAAGGCGCTCCAGGCCCAGATCAATCCGCACTTCCTCTTCAACACGCTCAACACCATCGCCGCGTTCACGCGCACGGACCCCACCAAGGCCCGCGACCTGCTGCGCGAGTTCTCGGCGTTCTACCGCCGCACGCTGGAAAGCTCGCAGTCGC
>Ga0214925_100732_pt1 | contig 11798 bp, 16 predicted proteins | sample Stichaenrichment_FD_168299 | JGI IMG/M metagenome (GOLD analysis project Ga0214925, IMG submission 168299) | Xylose enriched microbial communities from anaerobic bioreactor in Madison, Wisconsin, United States - 63SRT | ecosystem: Engineered > Bioreactor > Anaerobic > Unclassified | place: USA... | reverse complement strand
TTAGCTCTTTTTGATTTGTTACTTTAAGCGAATTGACTTCGCAAATGTTTTGCCTTTAACCCTACGGGCTAAAGGACCCTACACATTTGATTTGTCGAAACTTTGTTCAGTTTTCAAAGGTCTACCACCATTATCGAAGCGCTTAACTAATCGCCTTGACAACAGTAAATATCATATCAAGAATTCATTCTGTGGTCAAGCAAAATTTTAAATTTATTCAAAAAAAGGTGCAGTATCCATTTCAACGGTTTCAAATAAGTGGTGAAGTTGGCTAACATCAATAAACTTTAGATGGTTAAAGTTCTGACACTGCTTGATGATTTCATCGGCACGATCATGTATTGAAAAAACAAATAATGATTGTTTCTCACTATCGAGTGTGATGGATAGTTCTTCTAATCGTAGGCATTCTACATTGATACCAACCGTTTCTCTTAAATAAGCTAGTGTCGTTGCCAATGCAGTCTTATTATCCATTTTGTCTACCGAGAGGAAATGGAACGGTTCGCTACCATCAACCAAAAACGTCGTCTTTACTTCATTGCTTAACACAATTGTACTTGCAACCTTTGTCAAATTAATCTCTCCTTTGTTGAGCGAGGCACCTTGTAATTAACTGCTGCCTATTATAATCGTCAATGCAACATTAAGTCCAGTATCTTAAATAAATGTGAAATTCGCTAAGAACTTATAATTTCGGTTAAAAACATGATATACTTACTCCCGATTAATTTAATACATGGAAAACTAAATAAAAGGAGAACTATCTGGTGTCAACCTTAATTGATTTTATACTACACATTGATTCACACATTATTTCACTCGTAAATAACTTTGGTGATTGGTCTTATCTAATCTTATTTGCAATCGTATTTATTGAAACCGGAATCGTCATTATGCCTTTCTTACCCGGCGATTCCCTTCTATTTGCGGCCAGTGCACTTGCTGCCAACCAAAATTACAATCTAAGCATTACGATATTCTTTATTTTATTTCTGATTGCTTGTATTGCTGGTGACTCGCTTAACTTTTACATCGGGCATAAAATTGGAAAAACTTTATCCGATCACTCACTCTTTGGTAAGTTAATTGATAAAAAAAGTCTTGCTAAAACAGAGCAATTCTTCGAAAAGCATGGTGCACCGGCAATAATCCTCGCACGCTACATGCCTATTATTCGTACTTTTGCACCATTTGCTTCTGCCGGATCTGGTTTCCCTTACAAACGTTTTATTCGTTTTAGTTTAATTGGCTGTATTTCTTGGGTCTCAATTTGCTCACTGTGTGGCTACTTCTTCGGTAACCTTCCTTTTGTTCAAGAACACTTCTCGGCTATTATTATCGGCATCATCGTTGTAACACTTATCCCAGCAGTCGTTGGTTTCTTCCGTTCCAAGCTTAGTGTTAGTGACTAATAAAGCTGCCTGTTCCCAGCATAGTAAAGAACCCCCAACATCAGCTCTATCAAAATTGTAAACGCGATTACACACAGTCCAAAAAAGTTCTCCGTTAACACATTAATAATCGGATCAGTAGTGGGATTAAAAATCCAATCTTGATTGCTAAAAACCAACTCATGAAATTTAATAAACCAACTATTAAAGTTAATCAGTAAAATTAACATCATCGTTGGAATAAAAACAACTAATCCCTTAATTGGAAGCATCAACCGCCAAAGTTGATGCTTCTTTTTTTGTCGACTTATCTCGTAATACGTTAAGCAGCCCGTAATTATCAAAATTAACTCATTCAGCAAAATCAGTTGCTTCACGTCGCTAAAATGAATTTTACCGCTTACAGATATTGGAATAAATTGAAAATTGATCGTATGCATCCCCGGCACCTGCAAAAATAGTAATAAATGACCGTAATCTTGCAGAATTTCACCGTGTGTCACGCCACTAATCTCCTGATGACTAAAAAATACGAATATGATACTAAAATTCAATGTTAAAAAAATAGCCATACTAACTAGGCACAGAATTAAACTGCACCATTTTAGTACAACCATTATGTTGTTCTTAATGTTCATCCAAATTCCATTCATCTAACGAATCCACCTGATATGACGGTTGAACAGGCTGTTGAGCCACCTCTTCCGGTTTTGAAAGACCGGTATAAACCATTAATGTATCCATACCAACATTAATTCCGGCGCTGATATCAGTATGGTAATTGTCACCCACCATAATCACTTCATCTTTAGAAAGGCCACTTTTTTCTAACGCCATTTCCATGATAATCTTCTCGGGTTTACCAATCATAATTGGTTTAGTCTGCGTTGCGTATTCTACTAGCTTAACAAGTGATCCGGCTCCAGGCACCATTCCCCGCTCATTAGGTAAATTGCTGTCTGCATTGGTGCCAATAAATTTAGCCCCAGCGCGAATTAAAAGTACGGCACGTTCGAGTTTATGATAAGTCACATCAGAATCCAAACCAACGACCACAAAATCCGGTGATGTTTCATCAAATCGAAATCCCTTATCCAATAAGGCCTGTTTAAGGCCACTTTCCCCGACAACATAAACCGTTCTCTTCGAATTAGTTGCAATATGGTCCATATAATCGGCTGTTGCCAACGCCGTTGTATAAACATTGGCGGATGTCACATTAATATTGTGATTATCCTTTAAATTGTTGGCAACAAATTCCGGTGAACGCGTACTGTTGTTAGTCACAAACATCACCGTTAAATTTTTATCCTGTAACCGTTTAATGAAACGTGCCGCAGCAGGAATTTGTTTTTTCCCCTTATACGTTGTCCCGTCTAAATCAATAAAATATCCCTGATACTGCATAAATTCTCCCTGCCTACTTATGTCGTATTACAAATTTTTGCTTCTTTTTGGTGCCACTTTCTCGGACCACTTCTTGATTTTTTCTTTTAGAAACTGGTACTGGGTTAACACTCGTTGTCCGTTCTCGGATCTGCGGTCCTTTTTTATGCTTACTGGTTGTATTTTGCTTATGCTGCTTTTTCTTCCGATAATCGTGGTGCTCGTTTACCTTCTTGTTGTTACGAGCATCTCCATGATTACCTGTACCGTTTTTCTTAGTACGACGACGCTTAGTATGCTCCGGATGGACAACCTGAACATCTAAATTTTGAATAATAAAGTAAGCACAGCCAAAATTACAGTATTCATATAAGTAATCTTGAATTGCATCCGCTAGCTCAGCCGGTTGAGTGCCAGGCTGTTTAACAGCATAAAAGCCCTTCAGTCTGAGCTGTTCAAATCCCCAATCGCCGACAATATAATCGTATTTACTCAAAATTGTACTAAAACGATCAGCTAATTTATCTGGATCAAATGCCTCTTTATAATCTTTAAGTAACTTGTACGGATGCCCATTAACTGTAAAAGCATCGGTATCTGTTCTTTCAACATGATAAATATCAGCACGTTGTTGTTCACGCTGTTCTATCAGTTCCCGTATTTTTTGCTTATTCAAGGTATCCCTCCCTCCTACATTAATCAATCGGAAAATGTTTCGTTAAATAATCTGAGACCACGTCTCGAAAAAATTTATTGTACATTAGTTCATTTTTTCCTGCAATTTCAATCGTTGGAAAAAACGGAATAAATAAATAATGGTCCAAGCTGGCAATCGTATATTGCTCAAAAATATTCACAGGTTCACCACGATAAAAAACTTGTTGCTGAATTGGATCGAATTCGATTCCATCGTAATGAACTTCTCCAAAAATTTTACCACGAAATCCCATTCCTTTCAGTGGAAATCGCCGTAAAAAGTTACGGTTCTTCTCAACTTCTCGGATTAAACGGATTAAATTGGCCCCGGATAATGTCACTTTCATCACGTGCATTGCATGAGGTAGCATCTCATGCATTTGATTACGATTCACAATTCCCGCATTAATTCCCGTTAAAAACAGCCCCGTATTTAATAGCGCTGCTTCTGCTCCCGTTGCTTCTTGAATAGCTTTTAAACCAACATTAATTAGTTTAGTACTATTTTCAAAATCAACAGATAAATCCTCTGGGATACGAGCAATTTGCTGTTGTTTAAGCAATTGCTCGCCTCTTGTTCGATACGATTCAATTTCTACATGATCCGTTGGTTCTTCTGGTAAATGCTCTGTCACAGCAACTCTCGCCTGAGAATTGATGACCTGATGATCTGCCAGTTCGAGATCGATTTTTCCAATATATTGACCATACTTGCCTGCAGCAGCTAGTAAGGTTCCTTTGACTCGCTTACCATGTTCTAATAAATGATGCGTATGACTACCAATAATCACATCAAAATCCGAAAAACGGGTTGCAATCTGCTCATCGACCGACAATCCAAGGTGTGATAGCAAAACCAGTACATCATATTGCCCTTCAATACGTTTAAGGAGATAGGGAATTGCCTTAAACACATCAATTGGCTGCCACCCTTCAAGCGGATAAGTTAAAATAAACGGTGCTGTTAGTCCTAATACTGCGACACGTGTATTATTTTTAGTTTTGATAATCTTGAAATCTTCAGCAAAATTCGGAAGTTGTTGATTGGTCTTATCCAATAAATTTCCCAAAATTACATCAAAATTAGCTTGATCATACAAATGGCTAAGTTGTTCCTTATTATTTCCCAGTCCTTCGTTATTCCCAATCGTCACCCCATCATAGTGAATCTCGTTGAGTAACGCAACGTTTGCCTGACCATCCGTTGCTTCTGAAAGTGGGTGTACCCGATCCATTGCATCCCCGATATCAAATGTTAAAACACTGCTATTGGCGCTAGTCAATGCTTCTTTTTGTGTCAACAGGTAACGTCTAATCTTGGGCCAATTTTCAAAGTGTGAATGCATATCATTTGTGTGTAAAATTGTAATCTTCTCAACCATTTTTATCCCCCATTAATCTCTACTGCGATTGTGCTACTTTTACGGCAATCGATCAATGTCGTTTGGCAAAATCAATTGCTTTTTGTTGTACCATCATCTCAATATCACCCAATGAAAATGGTGTGCCAAACGGTATTTTATAATTCAAATAGCCGGCCTCTGGTGTGTCAACACCAACATTGATATTTTCCTTCGCGGAGACTGAATAGTGATGAATATGTCCATGTAGATTAATAATCTGCGGTGCAATCCCCAACATCATTGGATAATGGGTCATATAGTACTGACGATGATCAAACTTAATTAATACGCCAACATCGTGAAACTCGAACTTTGGTTTTCCGTTAACCTGAAAATTATGTTTAGCAAGATATTTAAATAAATCACGACTATCATGATTTCCCTTGATAAGGACTAAATTACCATTTAATCGACTCAATAATTCAAAAACTGCTTCATTTGACTTAACTGCTGGTTTCGTAAAGTATAACGCAATATCGCCGAGATGATAGACCGTATCAGTTGACTGAACTCGTTGGTTCCAGTGATCAATAATCACCTGATTCATCTCTGCAACTGTTGAAAATGGTCTGGGTGCAAAATCACTCATTCCCAGTAAACCTTCATGAAAAAAATGAGTATCCGAAGTTACATAACGCATTCAATTAAGCTCCCTTGATTTTCTATATAATAAAAAGGACCAGGTCTCCCTGATCCTTCCATTATATCTCAAATAACTATTTTTTTAAGCGTTCAACATCACGAGCAATCATTAATTCTTCATCTGTTGGGATGAGTAATGTCTTGACAGTCGCACCATCAGCAGTCAAATCACGTTCAACACCACGAATATGGTTCTTTTCAGGATCAATGCCAACGCCAAAGAATGACAGACCATCCGCAACACTTTGACGAATTTCAATATCATTTTCGCCAACGCCGGCCGTAAATACCAAAACGTCTAACCCATTCATCTCGGCAGCGTACTGCCCAATATAACGAATGACACGATTAATCCAGATATCACGAGCCAATTTAGCTCTGTGGTTCTCGTCCATTACTTGTTCAAGGTCACGCATGTCAGCTGAAACACCTGAAACACCAACCAACCCAGATTTATGGTTTAAAATATCAATCATTTCTTCTGAAGAAATGTTAAGTTTCTCTTCCAGCCATGCAATCAGCGAAGGATCAACATCTCCCGAACGAGTAGCCATGGTTATACCAGCTAATGGGGTGAAGCCCATTGACGTATCGAATGATTTACCATCTTTGACGGCTGTAATCGATGCACCGGCACCTAAATGTAACGTGATCATCTTCAGATCTTTAACATCTTTACCCAAAATCTCAGCAGCACGAGCGGATACGTAACGATGACTAGTTCCATGTGCACCGTATTTACGAGCACCATATTTTTCATACCATTCGTAAGGAATGCTGTAGAGATAGTTTTCTTCTGGCATATCCGTGTGGAATGACGTATCAAATACAGCGACTGAAGTAATATCAGGTAAAATCTTCTTAAATGCTTTAATTCCAATTAAGTTAGCTGGGTTGTGTAGTGGTGCGTAGTCAGCTAATTCATCAATTTTTTGCATCACATCATCGTCAATTAAAACAGAATCCTTGAAGAATTCTCCCCCTGCAACGATCCGATGACCAACACCAGTAATTTCATTGAAGTCCTTGATAATATCAAGTTGAATCAATTGTTTCAGTAAGTAGTTGATTGCTACTTCATGGTTAGTTGCTTGAATGGTATCCTTTAGCTTTTTACCATCACCATACTTGATGCTAACAAGTGAGTCCTTCAATCCAATTCTTTCAATAACGCCTTCAGCAATAACTTCTTCGCTTGGCATTTCAAAAAGTTTAAATTTTAAAGTAGAACTCCCTGCATTAATGGCAATTGTCTTTGACATACTATTATATCTCCTTTAACCCTTCAAATTAGTCTTTACCCAGTTATCTATTTCAACCATAAAGTTGGCAAACTCTGTTTTTTTCTTAAAGGATGGGAACTGTCCAAGTAATACTTTTGGTGCTTGATGACTATTAGTTCCTCGTCGTTGAAGTAATAAAATTGATTTTTCTGCCTGTTTTGTTTGAAATAGCTCACTTGGTAAATTGACAAGTCCTTGTAAATGAGCTCGACGCTGAATCCATTCAACAAATTGCTTAGATTCATCTGTTTTAAACAAATCACTTGGTATTAAGAATACACCAAATCCACCGGGCTTTAAATAGTTCATTGCTTGTTCAATCAGTAAATGATGAACATAGGAATGACCCTTTTCAGCTCGAGTTTCATAATGATCCGTATTATTATCCAAAGGATAGTACCCAACTGGTAAATCCGATACAACGTAATCGCATTGTGGGATATCCAAAGAATCGATTGCATCCTGATGATACAACTCAATATCTTGCTGTTGCATCTCCACACTCACGCTCGCAACTGCAAGCATTGAATCATCATTATCAATACCGTATCCATGAATCTTCTTGCCAGTCGTCTGCTTTAAATGGTTCATTACCGTAGTTAAAAGATTCCCTGTTCCGACACTCAAATCGAAAATAGAAGCATCATCTTGTTTGATACCAATTTTTTCGATTATATAAGCAATCAGGAACCCCAACGTATCTGGTGTCATTTGATGATTAGGCTGAATAGCATCTTGCTTGACCGCTTTTAGCATACTCAGTTGGATCACCGTTCGTATGGTTTCCGCATCTATGTTGTCCAAATCAATTTGCGCATAAATTTGGTTGAGTTGCTTGATAATCTCTTGAGTTGGCTTACCATCTTCTACTTGAACTTCACCAGCAATAATATTATCCGCACTTTCGATGAACGCATCGAGGTATGAGCTTGAAAGTGATTGCTTAAGTAACATGACTGATTCATCAATGAGCTTAAACAATTTTTCAGTATTTTCTTGTGCCAGCTTTTCTTCCACTCCCATCTCTAAAACTTTGCTACCACACCAGTTTACAGATTTTAGGGAATAAATTCAAGGTACGAGATTACCTCTACTTATATACTTATAACCATTATTAAGCTGAACTTGTAATCCTTTATCATTCACAATCACTTTTCCGGTATTGAAGCTAACAACCGGATCATCAGCACCCGCCTGTAAATCGATCATCGCTTGTGAAATAAATTCATTTTTTAGCATTGTCAAAGATTGCTTCTGCTGCGCATAATGCCGATATAACATCAATTGAATACTAGTTAGTATTGCAATCAAAATAAGTACATTTACTAAAACATATCCTGATCGTGATTTCACTTGGCATCTCCCGCGGATAACATTGGATAAAAATGGACCCTCGCAATTCGCTGACTTCCATCATCCATGACGACTGCAATCTGTACTTGAGATCTTGAAAGCTGTTCTGGATGATACATTTTGACATGTGTCATCAGTGGTAGATAACCGCCACCATTATGGCTTAACGTCAGGTACATATGATCATCTTTACACTCCAACTGATACGACTTCGCACTAACGCGACTTCGTAACATCAGTTCATATCGACCAACATGCGTCAATTCAAATTGATGCGTATCCGATTCCAGTTCACGTACGAATAAATACCACTGTAAATCATCATTAAAGGTTGTTTTTTGACTGGTTCGTGATACTTGGACTATTAAATTTGCTAGCATCGCAATCAGTGCGACAATTAAAAAGGTCAGCATACATTCTATTAATGTAAAACCGCCATGCTTTATTGTTTGGTGATTAACAATCTCGTTTTAGCTCCTTCCATTACCACAACCTTATCCGCCATAGCCCGAACTGTATATTTTCCTCGTTGCTCTGTTACTGGTTGGTGGCTATCATAATAACGATCTGCCACTTCTTTACCAATTCGGGATATATATATTTCTTGACTAGCTCGTTGCATTTGTTTTTGTAATTGCTGTTCGCATATACAAAACCAGGCCACACACACTGTCAGAATCATCAACGCGACCGTGGCATCCGCCATCACAAACCCGCTCCTACTGTGTGACAATTCGGTACCCTCCCCATCCTAACTGAACTTTCATAAGATACGTTTTATGCGTAAGCGACGAGGTAAATCTTTGTGTCCCAGCTTGTACATATCCGTTGGGCATCATCTGTAATTTTTTAAAGTTTCCAACACTAATTGTTGCTGGAATGGTAACATCCTCTCGATATAACCTTTGATTACTAATATCACACCACTGAAATCGAATCGCACCATTAACATATCGAATATTAATGGCACTACTTCCTTCGCGGGCTCGCACTTGACTGGCATGCCAATTTTGTTCTAGTTCTTGCCAAAACTGACGTTCTGCATTCACTTGAGTGACATGATGTCCATATATCGTCCCAAATGACATCATTAAGGCCACTAATCCAAGAACTAGCACCGACTCGATCAATGTAAAACCTAAAAAATTATCCCTTTCCTTGTGTAGCCTTATCGCCAGTAATCGAAATATTTTCATTTTGTGCTTTTTCAATCTGTGCATTTGTCAAATAGTCACCCTTTTCTAAATCTGAAAAACTAACACTCCCGTCACCATGCTCGTTTTCATATAGATCAATTTGTGTTTGAACTACTGACACCATCGCACTTTTATGCACACTGTTGGCATGCTTACGTTGAGATGCTAAATTAGGCAAAATAATTAAAACTAGTAAACTAATGATAAATAAAACAATACTCATTTCAATTAGCGTAAAACCTTTGCGTTTTTGGCCTACTATATATTTTATTTTACTAATCATATTAATAAATTCCTTTCATTGATTGATAAATTGGTAACATGATACTCAGATACATCATTACAATTACAACCGCAATGATACCAAATAAAATTGGCTGAACGAGTACCAGCAACTGCTCAATTTTTTTAATTAACCGGCTGAAAATTAAACTAGAAAAAATAGTTAACTGCTTCCCCAATTCTTCAACAGTTTCTCCCTTATTCATAAATACAATTAGTTCTTGCGGTAAATAGGGGTAGTCATGAATTATTTTAATTGGCGGTTTTCCGTTCATCAAAACTTGATCTAGTTGTGATCCTAACTGATTCAATAGTGACTTCTTATCAAAACTAGCAAATAATTCACAAATTTCTCGGACCCCCATTCCATTTTGAAGTAATAGTGCAAAATTAGTAATTAAATAATAAGCGTAGTATTCACGATAGATTTTCCCAATTAAAGGTAATTGGCAAAGTAACGTTGCTCGATTGACCGCTGAAGACTTGAGCCATCGATATATAATCGAACTACTGATTCCGATAACACCTATCAAAATTCCTAACAGCATCCAAGGCCAAAACGCGAATAAATTATATTGCGTCTCTTGTTCGTTTTGCCACGTTGATAGTTCCGGGAAAATAAATATTTTCAGCACTGCCAACAGGACGCCCAACAACGACAGTAAAATAGCGGGGTACTGTAGTAGTCCTTTCAATTTAGTCTTTTGTTTAACGCTAATCGTTAAAAATTGGCCAATCTGTGTAATACTTTGGCCAAGATCTCCATGCCGTTCAGCGAGTAATAATTGATAGTAGATATCTTGACCTATAAATAATCGCGTACTTTTAGAAAAGGAACCCCCACTGGCCATACTCATATCGATCTCTTCAAAAATTTTTGTACTCTCTGGCATTAGCGTTGTTGAAAAAGTTAATGCCTGCTTCAATGAAAAGCCCACTCGTAACAAATCTCCCATTAAGGAAAACCACCGTGCTTGCTGTCTAATACTTAAACTATCCTTCTTGATATGTTTTGGCTGTCGTACGCGTAATTTCACACTTTTTAACTCCTTCTTCTAAATAGTTGCTCCATTGTGCAGTCATTCGATTAGGTCTATTATTTTTATCCATAACTGCTAAATTTAATTGATCTCCAGCCAGTAAATCATATAAAACAGCAATACTATCTTGAGTCGTTGGTAATAATCTTTGATAACACACTCCTGTCAAAACCTGGGCTAAATACGATTGTTCCACCCCTAATTGCTCCATTCGTGAAATTACACCAAATACATTTTTTGCATGCACTGTTGATAATACTAAATGGCCACTCAGCGCAGCTCTAATCGCCATCTTAGCGGTCAACGTGTCTCTTATTTCACCGATTATAAAAGCTTCCGGCCGATGCCTGAGTCCAACCTTTAATAGCTGATCGTATGACATGTTAGCCTGATTGTTAACCTGCAGTTGGATAAAATTCTTTTCCTCGATTTCCACAGGGTCCTCAATCGTCATCACTACCCGATTTTTCATAGCTTTTCGAGCAAGTTGGTACATCGTGGTTGTCTTTCCAGATCCCATCGGACCGGAAAATAGAATCAACCCCCTATGCCGTACTAATTGTTGCAGCATTCCCAATTGATTTGGAATTAATTGTTGATGACTGATACTCTCAAATGAATAAATGAAGCGAATAACTAAAGACTCTTTTCCGCTATAATCACCGACGGACGATAATCTTAAATTAATAATTTCGCCCTTTTCCTCCATAACCAAAGCACCAACCTGCGGACGTCTATGTTCGCTAACTGCCATATTTGCCCGATACTTTAAATACGAGATAAGCTGATTACCCGCATCCAAACTTATCTTCTTTGTGGTCATCACGCCCTGAACATTGTGGTATAACATTCTGTACTGCTCATTAAGTGGTAAAACGTATAGATCAGAAATTCGATTAGCAATGCACTCATTGATCGTTGCTGAAAAATTCTGCATATTGATAAGTTGTCCCCCCTTACATAGATAAAATACGTAGGTAAAGGACGATTTTCATTTTAATTCTAATAAAAAGAGGAAGTTATGATAAAAGCACTATCATAACTTCCTCTTTTGTTGTTTGTTACGGTCCGTACGAGACTCGAACTCGTGATCTCCTGCGTGACAGGCAGGCGTCCTAACCAG
>Ga0214925_100728_pt1 | contig 11913 bp, 12 predicted proteins | sample Stichaenrichment_FD_168299 | JGI IMG/M metagenome (GOLD analysis project Ga0214925, IMG submission 168299) | Xylose enriched microbial communities from anaerobic bioreactor in Madison, Wisconsin, United States - 63SRT | ecosystem: Engineered > Bioreactor > Anaerobic > Unclassified | place: USA... | reverse complement strand
GTATATTCCACTGATGTTGACGACCTCAACCTCAATTTAAGTATAGTAAAAGAGGTATCAAGATTGTCGTCACAATCTTGATACCTCTTACTTTAGGATGTTTGACAAAGAGCCAAAATAGAGACAAAAAAATCGGGAAAACAAGATTTGAACTTGCGACCCCTACGTCCCGAACGTAGTGCTCTACCAAGCTGAGCTATTTCCCGATAATCAAGTATATTTAATTAACAATAACAATATATCACATATAACTGCTATGAGACAAAAAAATCGGGAAGACAGGATTCGAACCTGCGACCCCCTGGTCCCAAACCAGGTGCTCTACCAAGCTGAGCTACTTCCCGAGACTGCCAGTTGTCAAATTCATGGCAATAAAAAATGCACCCAGTAGGAGTCGAACCTACAACCTTCTGATTCGTAGTCAGACACTCTATCCAGTTGCGCTATGGGTGCAAAATAACTATTAAGTTTAAGTATCTCGATACTTCCCGATATTAGGACTACCGAGGAAGCGGAAGACGGGATTCGAACCCGCGACCCCCACCATGGCAAGGTGATGTTCTACCACTGAACTACTTCCGCAAAATGCCGACTAGACGATTCGAACGCCCGACCTCTTCATTACTAGTGAAGCGCTCTAACCAACTGAGCTAAGTCGGCATATATAATGGTTCTATGCGGGCGAAGGGATTCGAACCCCCACGTCATAAGACACTAGAACCTAAATCTAGCGCGTCTGCCAGTTCCGCCACGCCCGCATTGTAAAAAACTGGCAATGAGCCGTGGCAGTCTCGAACTGCCGACCCTCTGATTAAAAGTCAGATGCTCTACCAACTGAGCTAACGGCTCAATGGAGGATACAGGGATCGAACCTGTGACCTCCTGCTTGTAAGGCAGATGCTCTCCCAGCTGAGCTAATCCTCCATGAAAACATTCATGAATCCATATGTTGTTGGTAGTTACAACATCAAAACAACTATTAAATTTTACCATTATTACTCACTCGAAGTCAAGAAGTAATTTTAATTTAGTTAGTTGTCTGAGCCGGTATCGAAAGCGTTTAACGAATTTCCGACAAGAAATATTATAGCGTATTCTGTCCGTCTTTACCAGAACATTTTTTAATTTTCTTGAATTTTTTTATGAATCCTGCATTTTTTTAAAAATAACAAATCCAGATTCCTTTTATCACATAGGCTTAAAGATATAGGTACTGATTACCAAATTGCTTAAAGTACGGACTCGTTTCTGTCTTTCCTTTGGATAAAAAAAGAGATTGGAACAAGTCAAAGTTCCAATCTCAACTTATCTCTCCGACGAATCCGGTCAAATCGTTTTCGCGTTTCAAGAATTAGGGGGATAACGATTAAACTAACTGCAGTGAGAGGGGGATCTCGAAGCAATTAATTTGTAGCCCAAGTCATTAACCAGTCGGTTCCTAATTTGGGTTACATAGTTATATACGTTAGAAAAATTCAGCTATCTTTTTTAATTTTAACTTTTTTTCATTTTTAATGTTGTTTTTCAATTTTAGTTTTGCCATGCATGTATGGTCGCAAAACTTCTGGAATCGTAACTGATCCATCTTCATTTTGATAATTTTCCAAGATAGCTGCAACGGTCCGACCAACAGCCAATCCCGAACCATTTAACGTATGAACATAATGAAGCTTTCCATCTTCGTCACGATATTGAATATGAGCTCTGCGGGCCTGGAAATCGGTTGTATTGGAGCAACTCGAAATCTCACGATACTTATCCTGAGCAGGGAACCAGACTTCTAAGTCATGAGTCATCGCCGCCGTGAAACTCATATCGCTGGTTGTCAATGTGATGACATGGTAGGCAAGCCCAAGCTTCTTCAAATTATCTTCAGCCTGATGAGTAATTTGCTCCAACGCATCCCAAGAATCCTCCGACTTAGTAAATTTCACCATTTCAACCTTATTAAATTGATGTAATCGGATCAATCCTTTTGTATCCCGACCAGCGCTACCGGCCTCTGAACGAAAAGCTGGTGATAAGGCAGTAAATGATACCGGCAATTTTTCTTCAGGAATAATTTCATTTCTATAATAGTTAACAAGCGGTACTTCAGCAGTTGGAATCATCGTCAGATCAGTACCGGTGATTTCGTAACCGGCTTTACTTTCCAGGAACTTTGGAAATTGTCCGGTTCCATACATCGAGGCACCGTTTACCATATACGGGGGAATCACCTCTTGGTAACCGGCTTCGGTATTTTGATCCAAATAAAAGTTATAAACGGCGCGCTCAAGCAATGCACCATCACCCATATAATAAACAAACCGACTACCGGAAACTTTTGCCGCCCGCTCGAAATCTAAGATCCCCAAATTCTCTCCAATATCCCAATGATGTTTTGGCTTAAATCCGAAGGAAGGCGTCTCACCAACTCTTCGTAATTCCACTGACCCATCTTCTGTTAAGGACACAGGCACATCATCCGCGGGAATATTAGGTAAGTGGGCTGCCAAATCATTTTCATCAATCTCAATTTGGTGCAGCTGCTCATCCAAATCCTTAATTGTTTGACCGGTTTTTTTCATTTCGGCAATGGCTTCAGAAGCATCTTCCTTGTTTCGTTTTAATTGAGAAATTTTATCTGAAACATCATTTCGAGTCGCTTTCAATGATTCGGATTTTACAATCAAATCACGTCTTTTGGCGTCAAATCCCAGTAGTTCATCAATTGTTTCAGCTTTGACTCCTCTGGTTGCAAGTTTTTCCTTAGTGTAATCGGGATCTTTTCGAATCTTTTTAATATCAAGCATAGGTAAATTGTTCCTCCTCATAGGTTTTCAGTATCATCAAGTTATTTTGAAATCAACAGCCAACATAATTAGTTTCAATGCCGACAAAAAAGAATCCTTCGTCACTGGGACGAAGGATTCTTTTCGCGGTACCACCCAAGTTCTCGACATTTTTGTCAAGCTCTCAAAGTATGGTAACGGCATACAACCGTGCGGCATTACCCGCCCATTAACTTGTGCTGGAATATTCGATAACAATTCACACCAACCATTGTCTCTCTGTAATCTACTTAATAGGCACAAAACGTTTTAATCTGTCTCGATTATAACGAATTTTTTTCCAAATCACAAGCAGTCAAATTGCTAATTGGTTTATTTTCTGATCGATCAAATCAAAGACAGCATGTCTATCAGTGTCCTTTTCAACAAAGTCAAATCGATCACCATTAATTTGAATTTTAGCTGATTTGTCATAATTTTCATACCATTGCTGATAGCGTTGATTAAGATCCTTGTAATACTGATATAAACTAGGATCGTTATCAATTTGTTCAAACGGTCGACCACGTTTCTTAATACGCGCCAACATCGTCTCAAACGATATGTTAATGTGAATCAGCAGATCGGGATTCTTACTATGGGAAGTATGTGGCAACTCCTGCATCATATTTTGCAGCAAAGAATCGTAAATATTAACTTCTGTTTCAGTTGCCCGACCAAGATCAGCATTTAAATGAAATAGCAATGAATCTTCAAAAATAGAGCGGTCCAAAACGCTTTCTTCATTTTTCCATGCCTTTTTGATATCAGCCATTCGGCGATTCAAAAAATCAATTTGCAATAGGAACGCGTATTTTTTCGGGTCTTTATAAAAAAGCGGCAAAATCTGATTATGATCAACTGATTCATAATAGGCCGGCGTTCCGAGATGTTTTGACAGCATATGAGTCAGTGACGTTTTCCCGGCACCGATCGTTCCAGCTAAAACAAGCATGTTTAAATCCCCTTATTCGTTTTTATAACAGCACAATATATTGTACTAGTTCTGAATAATGGGTGCAACATCTAGTATCAATTATTTTAAATCAGAAATATCAATTACCTGAATGTTATCTTTGCCGCCATATGCTTCAAACCATGGCGTTGCATTTTCCGAAAGAATCTTGGTTAGATCGGTAACATTCCGAGTTCCCTTACGTTTCAGCCAATCAACCAAACCATCTTCTCCATCGCGGACAAACAGATCGACGCCCTCAATCCAAGTTGCGCGCCCACTCAATACACCATTAAATTGGGCACCTGCACTCCCCGCAAGTTTAAGTTCACGCTGGAAGATATCTGTTGGAACACCGGCACTCAGGAAAATAAACGGTCGGGTTGCTTCATCACTTAATTGTTTGAGATATCCTTTTGCTTGATTCTCAGTATAGGCCGACTCACCGGCACTCGCCTCCCAGCCCTCGATGTACGTTGGGTTGAATGGTACCTCCATTTTTAAAACATCGATATGATATTTATCCTGGGTAAATTCTTTCATAGCCCGAAGAACAAAATCCGGCTTTTCTTTGGCAAATTCCAATGATTTACTATTATATCGATCATCATAAGTCACAATCTCAAAAAATGTCGGCGTTTCGGCAGCCAGTCCTTCAGTACCATACCGTTCTGCGAAGGCTTTCTTTTGGTCGTTAATTTCATCAGGATCATCCGGATTAAAATAAAGTAATACTTTTAACGCGTCCGCACCTTTGGAAACCATAATCTGAGCCGATTGATCAGGAATCAAGCTTGGTAGTCGGCCGGGCTCGTTGGCATCATAGCCGGTCTTTTCATAAGACATAATCAAACCAGTGTCTGGATCTTTCGCTTCAATACCCTTAAAGCCCATTTGCTCATCCAGTAAAACGGCAGAACTCAACGGACTTAAAATGCGGGAAACGACTTCTTTAAAATCATAAACCATCTTCATACTGAAAAGTTTTCCGTATTTTTCTGAAGCTGTTTTCATCATTTTGACTAACGATCCACGCTGATCTAACGCCAATGCATCAATTTTTCCTTCATCATTGGTTAATTTCAACATTCTTTGATATTTGCCCTTTGAAAGGAGCTTTTTTGCCATAAATCTCACCTCATATTTTTAATATACCAATTATTAGATTCTATTTAGTTATTATACTCTACCGCAATTGTTCTGTACAATAAAAATAATTGGACTACCCCAATATGGGATAGTCCAATTATTGAAAATGAGATTAATTATCATTTAGTTTTGAAAGATCTTCCTCTTCGTGAGATGGGGAAATATCAACCTTTTCAAGTGGGATGATTTTCGTATGCTTTTTCAGTTTATAGCCAAAATACAAAACCAGTACCAGTGGCACACTAATATACGTCACTAAAATTTGTGTCCAATCAAAATGCATAAATGCACTTGGATTTTGTCCCACAATAACCAAAATACATAAAATCAAACAAAGAATTGGGCCGAACGGGAACAATTTGGCATGGTACTTCAATTCCTTCAAATCGTGCCCCTGCTTAACAAAAGCCCTTCTAAATCGATAATGCGAAATAGCAATTCCAAACCAGGCAATAAATCCGGTCAATCCGGACGCGGCTACCAGCCACATGTAAATCTTTGGTCCGGCAATACTTGAAATAAATGTCAGAAGCGATACAACCGTTGTTGCAATCAAAGCATAGTAAGGGATGCCGTTTGCAGCAGTCTTACCAAATCGCTTAGGCGCATAGCCACTATTTGAAAGAGAGTACAACATTCGTGTTGACGCATACATTCCCGAATTGGCTGAAGAAATAACCGAGGTTAAAATAACAGCATTCATAATACTTGCTGCCGCGGCTAAACCGGCTCGTTGAAAGACTAACGTAAACGGACTAATGGCGATATCTGTCGTACTGGATCCCAACAGTGAGTGACTCGTATACGGAATAATTGCCGCAATCACGAAAATAGTCAATATATAGAATAAAATAATTCGCCAAAAGACTTCATTAATCGCCTTTGGAACACTGTGTTGCGGATCTTGAGATTCACCGGCTGTAATACCGACCAGCTCCGTTCCTTGAAATGAAAATCCAGCGACGACGAAGACACTCAAAATAGCAGGAAACCCACCAACAAAGGGAGCTTGTTTGATAGAAAAATTTCTTAACCCAATGAAATGGCCACCCATAATGCCAAAAATTGTTAAACAACCAACACCCAAGAAAATAATGATGGTCACAACTTTAATCAGGGACATCCAAAATTCCGTTTCACCAAACGCCCTAACCGACATTGCATTAATCGATAAAATAATGACTAACGCAATTGCACTCCAAATCCATTGAGGAATATTAGGAAGCCAAAATGCCATTACCAGTGCAGCCGTGCTGATATCAACGGCAACGGTAATCGCCCAGTTAAACCAATAATTCCACCCCATCGCAAACCCCAAAGCAGGATCTACATACTTAGCTGAATAGGCAGCAAACGATCCGGAAATCGGCATGTTGGTTGCCATTTCACCTAAGCTGGTCATTAAGAAATAAACCATCATCCCCATAAAGAAGTACGCTGTTAACGCCCCCAAAGGACCCGCTTGAGAAATGGCAGACCCACTGGCAACAAATAATCCGGTACCAATACAGCCACCAAGGGCAATCATTGACACATGACGCGCCTTAAGGCCCCTTTTAACCTGGCCATTGCCGTCGTTTCCATTTTCATCCATTATCTAAAACCTCATCTCTAAATTTTTGATCCGAATCAGACTACAAAAAAAGTCCCTTTCAAAAATATATTGAAAGAGACGGTAAGTGTTTTTCAACATCTTGATAGCTCCCCGTGGCGGTCAAACCACGACAGTCCTTAATTTGTTAAATTAAGTCCCAACAGACAGTCAGAAAAGTAACTGTCCATTTCGGCACTCATCCCTTTTTACTTCAGTCCCAACTTCTTTTCAAGTTCCTGAAATATACTCTTAATGAATGCGCCTCTACTCGAATACATTGATTTGTCTGATTATTTACTTTTTAACACTAAGAATTGTAACTCAATTCACGACATATGACAACAAACGTGGTTTCGTCATGTCAGCTTCAACTCATAAATCACCTTTTGACGGCCAACAATCGGATCACGCATCTCCGTTACAAATGCAAACTTTAGACGCTTTAAAAGGGCCGTCGAACGCTTGTTATCAACAAATACCTCCGCAACAATCGACTCAACCAAAGGATGTCCCCGAAGATTAGCTATGAGTCCGGTAATTGCTTCGCTCATATAACCCTGTCGCCAACAGGTCGGTGTGAGGAAATAACTCATTTCCAAATGATGATCATCCGGACGGCCGCCTTTACCGATTCGTTTAAATAATAAAATTGCACCAATTAATTGAGATCCCTTAAAAATGCCGTACGATCCAGGTGCTCGCAGCTGCCGCTTTAAGGCACTTTGAATCATCTGGGGGTTATTGATCAAGTTAAAGCCCGCACCGCTTTCAACTTCCGGCTGGGACGTTAAATCAGCATATTGGGGATAATCATCCAGGCCAAGATGCCGAATAACCAGCCGCTGTGTATAAATCGTCAATTTTAAAACCTCTCAAAACTGTTCTCCGTTAAGTATCAGCAACGGCCCTAATGAAAAACAAATCACATAGAATCAACTTAAACCTTTGTATTCACGACAAAGCGGAATCGGGCAACCTGTGGGGCAAATTTAACATAAAACATTTCTGAAATTAACAGCCAGCTATATGCAACTAACGCGGCTCCCAGTGTATCCGTGGGATAATGCGCATTCAGATAAACCCTGGAAAACATCACTAGAATAAGTGCAATACCCATCAGAATTCGTAAAATACAACGTATCGATGCATACTTAATCAACGGGATCACAGAAATCCACAAAACAGCCATAATCAGGAAAAAGCCAAGTACATGGCCGCTGGGATAACTGTACCCATTGTCTACGCCAAGATGAAGCGGCGGCCGATGGCGCTTAACAAGGTGCTTCACCACAAAACCAATGATATCCCCACCGCCAAGCGTAAAGATTGCCCATAACGCTGGAACTTTATATTTGAATCCCCACAAGAAAAAGGCAATGACAAACACCCACAATATATCCATCTTTGGACTTGCCAAAAATGATATCAGCAAATATATTTTTTCTAAAAGCTCACTTGGCGCTTTTCCTTGGATTGCAGTAGTAAAAATTGAATCCAAAAATTGCAAATAGTCGAAATTAAATGCCACCGAAATTGATAATAACAGGGTAATAATGATACTAACCAGCAGCTTAAAAGCCCGGTTCACATCCCTATCGATCATCATGTAACCTTCGTTCCCAAACATCTTCAACAATCCTCTCTACGAAATAAATCTCAGTTTTGAGTATATCACATTCATTAACGCCTTTTTTTATTCAAATTAAATTTTCCAATCTCTTAAAGTCTGATAAAATAATCAAAAAAATAGACCGATCAGTTTCTTTAATAAACGATACAAGAAAGTAATCAGTCTACTCTTTATTCAATCGTAACGTCCCCACCTTCGGAAGACAGATGATATGAAACAGCTTTCTTCTTATCCATGTTCCACGAATGATTGGATTGACCAAACAATTCAACGTCTCCGCCTTCAGCACTCACAGCGACTCGCGATTGTTGCCGGTTAAGAACCTGACCGTCTATATCACCACCCGCCGACTTTGCAGATAACCGCTTCAAAATTCGATTATTTCTGAATGAAAAATCACCGCCCTGAACATTTATAGAAACGTCCTTGAACTGATTATTTGAAATCGAAATATCGCCACCGGCTGAGGATAGATAGCTGTGGTTGTCAACAAAGCGACAGTTCTGATAATCGATATCACCGCCCAATGTGTCCTGAGAGACAGACGGTGCACTGACTCTGGTAAGCGTTGAATCACCACCTGATCCTTTTAAGTTCAAGTCTGACGCAACTTTGACATCCTGCATGTCAAGATCGGCCTGCCCTGACAATTGAAAATCTTTAAGTGATAAATCCCTTACGAAAAGCTCATCATTATTTCGACCACTAATACGTGTCAGTTTTGCTTTTCGCGGAAGTGTAATTATTGTACGCCCCTGATCATCATCTTCGGAATCAATGTTAATCCCAACTCGCCAAATATGATGCCGGTTAGGCGAATCAACCGTTAAAATATCGCCATTTTTTTGAACCTTCGTTCCGGTTGTATACGACACTTGCGTTTTGGAAACATCACCACTTCTGATTTCAATGGTATTATCAGCTGTAAATTCAATTTGTTTAACATTAGTGCCAAAGGTCTTTTGATAAGTCTTCGAGTTGTTCTTTTGACTCTCAACTTTAAAACCGCTGTCCCAATATACCGTTTGAAGGCCTGAATGGCCCAAAGCAACCACGGCGAGAATCAATCCAACAATCATCGTAACCAACCCAATAATGACCGGTTTTTTCATTTTTGTTGTCCCCTTCCGTGTTTTTCTGCTCGATTTTTTTTGACAATCTTGCTATACATCCACTTCGAGAAAACCGTGATGCCATGAATGACACCGTCTACCAGTCCTCGAAAAGCCGGTATCAGCATAATAATCGCGCCTGCAGCAATTAATCCAACGCCAAGGTAGAAAATACCAACCCAAAAGTTGTTGCTGACAACACCTAATCCGGTTACCAGAGAAACCAGGCCGCCAAAAATAACGCCAAAGCCAACACCGAAGATAGCCGCTAATATACCGACGGCAACCGCAATTGCGGCGATAAATAAACCAACCGCCCCAAACGCTAGCGGGATGGTAATCGGTGTCGACAAAACTGCCAGCACAATCAGCCAAATTGTTTTAACATCATCTTTGGGTTTATTAGCACGACTTCCTGATTGAGAAGCTGTATTCAAATTTTTAATGGAATAATCCGCCAATACCTTACGTGCCAACTGCCGTGGAGTGCCTAGTTCTCTGACACAGTCAGTATATGTGACAAACTGGCCATCTTGTAAGTACTCTGTATAGAAATCCAGCACATCGCTTTGTTCTTGAGCTCCCAGCTGCGTTAGCATTGCTTTTAATTCTTCAATATAATCATTCATGCCCCGCTTCATCTCCTAACATTTTATCAATCCCGGTTTTAAAGTCCCGCCATTCAGACTGGATCACACTAAATTGTCGTTTACCTTCCGCAGTAATTTGGTAATAACGCCGGTTACGTCCCTGGTAGGGTTCATCATAAGTGGTCAACAGTTGATTCTTTTTTAATCTTCGAAGAACCGGATACATCGTTGATTCTGAAACGGAAACCGACTCTTGAACTTTCTGTGTTAAGGCATAACCATAGTAATCATCATGCATCAACAGTCCAAGCACACATCCATCTAAAAGTTCCGAACTTAATTGGATTGCCATATCGTCACCTCTGCAATACTATATGTCATATAATATGATTTCATAAATATAGTAATTGATATGAGCTGCTTTGTCAATCATCCAGTTTAAAGAAAGCGATTAATAGATATTTCCCAATACCGGTTATCGTCATTTTCGTCAATCAACAAAAAACGAGGTTGGACAAATTTCGCTTGTCTCAACCTCGCTTTACTTAAATTTTTGATTTTCGTGACCGTTTCAACTTCCTTAAATCACGTTCAACTTTTATCCTGATCTTATTAACCAGCTCCGCAACAATAAATCCAAGCGCAATTGACCCAGCAATCCAAATCACCTCTGATAGATAGCTGAACGCCGCTTGATAATTCCCCATCGCAAAACTTTTAATTGTGTTATAGGCCTGACCGCCGGGTACTAATGGTACCAATCCGGGAACATCAAATAAAATACTCGGCATTTTCTTCCAACGTGCAATGATGACTGATGTCACACCGATGCAGAGACCGCCAAAAAAGTTGGACGATCCCAGGCCGCCCCATGTATTGATGATCACGTAATAAACCAACCAGCCCAGCAGCGCATTGAAGCCTGCGATATTTAGTGCTTTATGTGGGAGATTCACGATCAGGCCAAAACCGATTCCTGACAGGTAAACACAAATACATTTTATGATAAAAAACTCAATTGGATTCATTTCATCAACCTCATCACATAAAATGCAGTGCAATCGCCACGCCAAAGCCCAAAGCACAGGCGCTGATCAATGCTTCAATACCACGGGCAGGACCACTAATCAGATTACCGGACAAAGCATCTCTCACAGCATTGGTCAGTGGAATCCCCGGTACCAGAGGCATCATCGCACCAACGATAATATCATCCGCTTGATGTCCAAAGCCGAGCTGTACAGACATAATCGCCAAGGCTGCAACAACCGCAGCCGCCAAAAATTCACTTAAAAACCGAATCTGAACATAAATATTCAAAAAATACAGAACAGCCCAGCCGGCCATTCCGACCAAACAAGTAATCCAGAAATCAGCAATATTATTTCGAAAAACGACGGTTAACGCACCACTGACAATCCCGGCACCGATTTCCTGAACCCACAAGGGAAACGTCCCGACCACATCATCAATGTGAATGAGTTGATCATAAAAGTCGGAAATATCAATTTGCTTGGCTTCAAAAAGCCGGGACAACTCATTAACCTTGGCAACCTTTTCCAAATCAAAGGATCGCTTGTCAATCGAACCAACCTGCGCACCAACGTCTGACACGCCACCGGACATAATAATTCCTGTGACGGTCACATAGACTCGGGCCTTTGCCAAACCGGCATTTCGAGCAATCCTTAAAATCGTATTATTCACCCTGGTCATTTCTGATCCGGATTCAATCATAATGGTTCCGGCAAGAATACAAGTATCCAATACCAGCTGATCGTGTTGCCTTTTTTGTTCATATTTACGTTGTTCTTCGTCCATTAGCTTACACACCCCAGAAATCACCGGATTTAAAACTGACAATCTTACGCCACTAATTTGATTTATCAAGTGCGCTGTCATAACTGTCAGAAACGCATAAACCAATCACATCATCATTTCACAAATACGTAATGCGCCGTCTTGTACCCAATTGTCAATTGTTTCTTATCCGTCAAATTTTGTGCAACAACGGATCCCTCAAACGGGTCGTGCGAAATAATTTTTAAACGATCGCCAAGATCCAATTTA
>Ga0214925_100726_pt1 | contig 11930 bp, 10 predicted proteins | sample Stichaenrichment_FD_168299 | JGI IMG/M metagenome (GOLD analysis project Ga0214925, IMG submission 168299) | Xylose enriched microbial communities from anaerobic bioreactor in Madison, Wisconsin, United States - 63SRT | ecosystem: Engineered > Bioreactor > Anaerobic > Unclassified | place: USA... | reverse complement strand
TTCAGGAAGCGGCATGTCCATCAGCTCCGAGCCCTTTCTCTTCTGGCAGTTTTACTTCTGGTAAAACTGCTGATCCAGATAAATATTGCGTCTCCTGGTATGAAGATAATTTGCTATCTGTTAGAAGTTTATATTCTTAACTCCGAACTTAGCCAGATATTCCTTAACCTCTGACTTGCTGTGTCCGTCTTTAACGAGGAGCTTAGCATAGGAAGTGTAACCCTTGTCGGAGAGTTTCTTGAACTGAGCAGCTTCTGCGGATGTGGTCTTATGAACCTTGATGCCATCCTTCTTCTCCCACTTTGTGAGCATCTGCTTGGTCTGCTTTCTGTTCAGCTCTCTCTGATACTTCATAGCCTTCTTAGCGTCCTTGATGAAGAGCTGCTGCTCAGCCTTCGGCATAGCATTGAACTTATCCTTGTTCATACCGAAGAGCAGGCAGTCATAGGAACCTGTCCAGTCGGTAACGTACTTCTGTACTTCCTGAATGGAGGAGGAGTCTGCTGTCGGGATAGGGTTTTCCTGTCCGTCATAAGTACCTGTCTGCAGTCCTGTGTAAACCTCAGACCAGTTAGCCTTTGTATAGTCTGCACCCCAGTCCTTAAATGCGTTCAGTACTACAGTGGATCCTGCAACACGAATCTTCAGGCCCTTCATGTCGGAAGGTGTCTTGATCTCGCGCTTGCTGTTGGTTACATCACGGAAGCCGTTCTCGCCGATAGCCAGGAGCTTGACGCCCTTCTTGTCTGCTTCCTTGGACAGTGCCTGGAAACCATCACCCTGCAGAATCTTATCTACATCTGCTGTATTACTGTACAGGAACGGAAGAGATACTACAGAGAACATGTCATCCAGTCCGCCGTAAATGATGTTGGAATGAATGGACAGGTCTGTTGTTCCATCCATCAGGTTCTGAACACCGCCGGCCTGGTCGCCGTTGGACAGCTGGTCACTCGGATAAGTCTTAACGGTTACCGCGCCGTTTGTATCCTTATTGATCAGTTTTCCGAAGTACTTCGCTGCTGTGTTCCAGTTGGACTTGTCACCAGTGGACAGAGCCAGCTTCAAAGTTTCCTTTGTGTACTTGCTTGATCCGGAGCTCTTGGAAGAGGAGCTTGACTTGCTGCTTCCGCATCCGCCGAGCATTGCGATTGCGACGGTCAGACCCATTGTGACGGCCAGAACCTTCATTAATTTGGTCTTTTTCATGATTTCCTCCTAATACGATTTGATTAGAATTATTTAGAAACGCAATATATAATCATCAAATTTAATATTCTGAAATTCAGCTGATTGAATTTACCCGGACCGGATGAGCCGGCCCGGATATACGTTTTCTGTTTTAGAATCTTCCCAGGATTCCGATGGACAGTGCCGGGATGTAAGTGATCAGCAGCAGTACGATGAGGCAGACGCCTACGCACTTCAGTGCCGGCTTTACCATGTCGGTAACGGATACATTGCCGCCTCCCGGGAGACGCAGACCGGATGCAACGAAGAGGTTGACGCCGACCGGCGGGGTGAACTGTCCGATAGCCAGGTTGACGGTGGCGATGATTCCGAACTGAACCAGGTCAACGCCCAGTGCCTGTGCAACAGGGAACATGATCGGAATGAAGATGTACATCGCGGAGTTGGCGTCGATGAAGCATCCAGCGATCAGGAAGATGATGTTGACGATGAGCAGGAAGACGATCTTGTTTCCTGTAGCTCCCAGGACTCCCTGAGCAGCTGCGGAAATTCCCTCTGTCGTGCAGACGTAAGAGAAAAGTCCTGCACATCCGATGATCAGCATGACAGATCCGGATGTTGTTACACTGTCAACGAAAATGTCGAACAGATCCTTCAGATGAATCTCTCTGTAGATGAAGAGACCTACGATCAGTCCGTATACTGCGGATACTGCGGCTGCCTCAGTCGGTGTGAAGATTCCTCCGTAAATACCACCGAGGATAATAACCGGCATCAGGAATGCCCAGAATGCATGGCAGAATGATGTCCATCTTTCCTTGCCCGTTGCTTTTTGTCTGGTGGAATGGATGCCTTCCTTCTTGCAGGTAATCTTGATCAGGACAACCAGGGCAACGCCCATCAGGATTCCAGGAATGATTCCTGCCATGAACAGATCTCCTACCGGAGCGCCTGTGATGGAGCCGTACACAATGAATGAAATGGACGGCGGAATGACGATGGCGATGGATGATGCTGCGGCAAGCAGTGTCGCGGAGAAGTTCTCCGGGAATCCGTCCTTGCTGATCATAGCAGGAACCAGGATCGCTCCCAGAGCGGCTACAGTAGCCGGACCGGATCCGGACAGTGCTCCGAAGAAGCATGCTACAATAACAGATACGATGGCGATGCCGCCGTCTTTATGGCCTACGCAGGTGTCGGCGAACTCGATCAGTCGATCGGAGATGCCGGCCTTGGCCATGATGTTTCCGGCCAGTACGAAGAACGGAATGGCCAGGAGCAGGAACTTTCCGATTCCTGCATAAAGGTCAATCGCTGTGATGACCGGGTTGACGCCCGCATACAGCAGCGTAATGACTGCTGACAGTCCCAGACATGCCGCGATAGGCACATTCAGAACCAGAAGCAGGATAAAGCTTCCAAACAATATTACGTTAACCATTTATGCGTTCACCTCCTTACCGTGAATCAGATCATGGATGTTATCGAAGATGAACTCCAGATAATGCAGGAAAAAGCAGATGGAACTGAACGGAATCATTGCTGTGAAGTACCACATCGGGATTCTCAGTACATCAGTTACCTGATGCGTCATCATTAGATTCTGTGTACGATCCAAGCCTGTCTTGAATACAATGATAAAGAAAATAACTCCCAGAATCGCATCGATAATATTCAGGATGCGCTTGCCTTTATCAGGAAGAGCTCCGTTCAGGAGCGCCATGCTGACAAGGCCGTTTTCTTTGCTCGCGAGCATTCCTGCTCCGATCAGAGAAAGCGCTACGAAAAGGTTTACTACGAGTTCCTCAGTAAATGACCAGGATACTGGAAGGACATATCTGGAAAGTACGTTACCGAACGTCAGTATCGTAACCGTTGCCAGCATGATGACGGTGATGATCTTCTCTAACATCAGCCATCCTCTCATGAACGCTTTATACGCCTTATACATTTATTGCTGAACCTCCCTTCATCTAAATTGACTATACTCTAATATACTTTTAAGTCTTTTTCGAATCTTTCGAATAATATTATACACGATGGCTTTATCGCTGTAAAGTGATAACCCCCACTTTTATCATGTATACTTCATCTGCATCCTATTCTCATCAGGATCTTTACACGTCCCCCTTTTTTCTTCATCTCCTGATGACGGCTTGATTACCGTTTCTTCGCAGGATGAACACATGGAACTCCTGCGGAACCGCTGCCAGCTGCCTCTCCAGGCCTCCTGCAGCGTTTTTACCTCTGACGACTTACAATATTTATCCGATTAATCCACCTCCGCGAGACATCCCGTCGCATATGGGGACGTCCCGCTTCGGTGTTATCAGGCTCATATTTATCCGATTATTTTCTATTCTTATTTCTTTTTCTTCTTTGCAGGCGGGAAGTTCATCGGACGGTCTTCTGCCATGCAGGCTGCGTCTCTGACTGCCTCATAGATGGTCGGATGGGAGTGGATCGTGGCAATGATGTCATCGATTGTTCCTTCCAGATCCATTGTGATGGCCGGCTCAGAAATCAGGTCAGAAGCTCTGGCTCCGAGGATATGGCATCCGAGGATTTCTCCATACTCATCATCAACGATGAACTTGACGGTTCCCTTTCCGCCGTTCTCGATCAATGCCTTGGCGTTCGCTGTGAGCGGGAATTTACCGACATGGTAAGGGATTCCCGCTTCCTTGACAGCCTCTTCGGTCATGCCGACGCAGGCAAACTCAGGATTTGCATATACTGCAGAAGGCTCTACTCCGCCGTAGTGGGAATCGCCTCCGGCGATATTCTCTGCGGCAACCTCGCCCATGGACATTGCAGTATGAGCAAGCATGGTCTTTCCGACACAGTCACCGATCGCATAGATGCCCGGTACGTTTGTCTCCTGCTTGTCGTTAGCAACGATATGGCCCTTTTCAAGCTCCAGGCCTGCTGCCTCAGGATTCAGGCCGTCCAGGTTGGATCTTCTTCCGATGGCAACCAGAACCTTTTCTGCTTCATAGGTTTCTTCTGTACCGTTATGATCAACCGTTACCTTAGCTCCATTTGCGGAGGACTCGATCTTCACAACCTTGCACTCCAGGTGAATATCCATTCCCTGTTCGGTCAGGATGCCCTGCAGCTCTTTTGTGAGCTCTCCGTCCATAGGCGGAAGAAGTCTCGGCAGTGCCTCGAGAATGGTGATCTGTGTTCCCATCTCCTGGTAAGCGGTTGCGAACTCGATTCCGATAACGCCGCCTCCGACGATGATCATGCTCTTCGGCTGCTCTTTAAGTGAAAGTGCTCCTGTGGAGTCGATGACTTCCGGGCTGTCCAGTCCAGGAATCTTCGGTGCGAAGTTCTTGGAACCGGTTGCGACGACGGTGGCATCGAAGCTCATGTTCTCGCTTGTTCCGTCAGCCTTTGTCACTTTCAGGGTCTTGCTGTCCACGAAGGAAGCCTCGCCCTTTACAACCTTGATCTTATTGGCTTTCATCAGGCCGGTTACACCGCTTCTCATACGCTTTACGATGTACTCTCTCTTTGCCTGAACCTTATCCCAGTTGACCCCCTTGAATTCTCCGACAACGCCGATGTCATCCATATCCTTGAAGGATGCTGCGACATCTCCACTGTGAACCAGAACCTTGGTCGGGATGCAGCCGATGTTTACGCAGGTACCGCCCATGTTGGCACGCTCGATGACGGTAACTTTTCCGCCCAGCTGTGCGCAGCGGATCGCGCAGATGTAGCCGCCAGGGCCGCCGCCGATGATTCCGACGGTCTTGCCTTTCATATCCAGCTCTGCCGGAGCAGATGCCGGTGCAGGCGCAGCTGCTGCCGGAGCGGATGCTGCCGATGCCGGTGCTGCTGCAGGAGTTTCAGCTGCTGGCGCTGCTGCGTCCGGAACAGCCTCTCCCGGCTGTCCGATATAGGCGAGTGTTCCCTGAACAGGAATATCTTCCCCTTCCTGGGCAACGATCTTAATCAGTGTTCCATCTTCCTCAGCTTCCAATTCATTGGTCAGCTTATCGGTGGCGATGACACAAAGAACGTCGCCTTTCTTTACTTCATCTCCCTCATGCTTGACCCATTCATCGACGGTTCCTTCCTCCATCGTAAGACCAAGCTGAGGCATCTTAACTTCTGTTGCCATGTTTACGATCTCCTCTTTCCCTTACAGCAGAATGGACATTGGATCTTCCAGAATATCCTTAATTGCCTTTTCAAACTTAACTGCTTCTGCGCCATTGATAACTCTGTGGTCGTGGGTGTAGCAGATTCTCATAACCTGGTGCTTTTCAATCGTTCCGTCCTCTGCCAGCTGCAGTTCTGTCTCTGTCGTGCAGACGCCGAGGATTCCGGAATCCGGCTGGTTGATGATCGGGTTGAAACTTTCAACGCCGAACATTCCCAGGTTGGAGATGTTGAATGTGGAACCGTGATATTCATCCTCTGTCAGCTTTCCGTCTCTGGCTCTGGATGCCAGATCCTTTGCTGTTCTGGAGATCTCGGTGAGGCTCATCTTATCCGCGTCGCGGATAACCGGTGTGATCAGTCCGCCATTATCGGTAGAAACTGCCATTCCGATATTTACATGAGCTCTCTGGATATATTCCTTGCCCGCGTAGCTTACACGTGCTTCAGGATGCTCTCTCAGTGCCTTCGCAACGGCCTTGGTGACAAAGTCGTTTACGGAGTACTTGATGCCCTTGTCTGCGCCGTACTCGGAGTTGATCTTCTTTCTCAGCGCGAGCATCTTGGTGACATCGACCTTCATGACGTGAGTAACGGTAGGTACTTCCTGTCTGGACTGGGTCATGCGCTTTGCGATTGTGCGCATCATGCCGGACATCTTCTTGACTTCGTCGCCTTCCATCAGTTCTACGCCGCCGACGGTCTTCGGTGCTTCCGGAGCCGGTGCTGCAGCTGCTGGTGCCGGTGCCGGAGCTGCCTTGGCTGCCTCAATGGCTGCCTCGATATCTTTCTTAATAATTCTTCCGTTGGTGCCGCTTCCTGCCAGACCGGAATAATCAATTCCGTTCTTCTCTGCGATCTTCTTTGCCAGGTGGGAGATCTTTACTCTTCCGCCTGCCGGAGCCGCTGCAGATGCAGCAGGTGCTGCTGCCGCTGCCGGTGCTTCAGCTGCTGGAGCTGCTTCTTCTGCCGGAGCTGCTGCCGCTGCGTCCCCTTCAGGAACCTTTTCACCCGGCTGTCCGATATATCCGAGGACACCCTTTACTGGAATGTCTTCCCCTTCCTGAGCGACGATCTTCAGAAGAACTCCGTCTTCCTCAGCTTCAATCTCATTGGAAAGTTTATCGGTTGTGATATTTAAAAGGACATCGCCCTTCTTTACTTCATCGCCTTCATGCTTGACCCATTCTTCTACAGTTCCTTCTTCCATAGTCAGTCCAAGCTGTGGCATTAAAATTGCACTTGCCATTTTCTATTATCCCTCCTACTACTTGTTCAGAATCTGTTTGACTGCCTTTGCAATGTCATCCGGATGTGGGAAGTTCAGGTCTTCCAGAACAGGGCTGAATGGGGAAATAATATTCGGTCCGGTCAGACGCAGGACAGGTGAATCCAGCTCATCATACAGGTCCTCATTGATCTGTGCGGAAATCTCGCCGGCATAGCTGCCTCTCTTGGTCTCCTCGGATACGATCAGGACATTGTGTGTCTTGGAAACGCTCTTTACGATTGCGTCCCAGTCAAGCGGAACCAGGGAACGAAGATCTACTACCTCAACGCTGATTCCCTCTGCCTTCAGTTTATCTGCTGCTTCCTCAGCGAATCTTGCTTCACGAGACCAGGTGATGATGGAAATATCCGTTCCTTCTCTTGTGACGTTTGCTTTGCCCAGAGGAACGATGAAATCTTCATCTTCAGGAACATCGCCCTTCTTCGCGTACAGAAGCTTGTGCTCCATGACCATTACCGGATCGTCATCTTCGATTGCTGCCTTGATCAGGCCCTTCGCATCAGCAGGTGTGCCAGGTGCTACGACTTTCAGTCCTGGGAAGTGGCAGAACAGCGCTTCCAGAGACTGGGAATGATGTCCGGCGTTTCTTCTTCCGGATCCCATCGGCAGACGCAGAACCATTGGAACTTTAACCTGCCCGCCGGTCATGTATCTGGTCTTGGCAGCCTGGTTGAAAATAGGGTCGCCGCAGACGGTGATAAAGTCGTTGTACATCAGCTCTGCAACCGGACGCATGCCTCTCATTGCAGCAGCTACGCACATGCTTGTGAATCCCTCTTCGGAAATAGGCGAATCGATGACACGCTGTGGTCCGAACTCATCACGGAAGCCGATGAAGCATCCGAATACGTTACCCATAACGCCGACATCCTCGCCGATCAGAAATACCTTGTCATTACGTACCATCTCTTCATGTACGCCGGCACCGATGGCCTTACTATATGTCATTCTTTTCATTATCTTGCCACACACCTTTCATTATCACTTGCATATACATCTGTTAACAAAGTGTCCGTTGAAGGGTACGGTGACTTGTCAGCGTACTCTACTGCTTCGTCCATTTCCTTGTCCGCCGCTGCCTGAATCGCGTCAAGCTCTTCCTGTGTAGCGCCGAGTTCGATCGCAAGCTTGGAAACCTTATCGATCGGGTCCTTCTTCAGAGCCTCTTCCATGTACTCCTTAGGACGATAGTTGGCAGGATCGCCGCAGTAGTGTCCCTGATATCTGTAAACCTTCGCCTCGACGACGTACGGTCCCTTGCCGCTTCTCGCCCAGTCGATGGCTTTCTTTACTGCTTCATAAACCTCGATGACGTCTGTTCCGTCAACGGTAACGCCCTGTGCGTCGTATGCTGCTGCACGGCAGGACAGGTTTGGTGTGTTGGTTACACGCTCAATTGCTGTGGAAACGCCGTAGCCATTGTTCTCAATGAACCATACCAGCGGGAGCTTCCATGTAGCTGCCATGTTCAGGCACTCGTGGAAAATACCCTGGTTGGTGGAAGAATCTCCGAAGCATCCCATGGTGACGGAATCATCGCCCATCAGCTTGGATGCCAGGGCAGATCCTGCGGAAATTCCCTGGCCGGCACCAACGATTCCGTTAGCACCGAGGGCTCCCAGTCCTTCGATGTCTGTAATGTGCATGGAGCCGCCCTTACCTTTGCAGTAACCGGTTGCTTTTCCAAACAGCTCAGCCATGGCCTTCTTCGGATCAGCGCCTCTTGCGATTGCGTGACCATGTCCTCTGTGTGTTGTGCAGAAGTAATCTCTCTTTTCCAGAGCTGCAAATGCTCCTGCCTCAGCTGCTTCCTGGCCGATGCTCAGATGAATGTTTCCTGCAAGCATGCCCTTTGTAAAGCAGTCAGCTGCGTGATTTTCGAATGATCTGATTCTTACCATTGTGGTGTAGAATCCGATGATCTGTTCCTTTGTGTACTTACCTTTCTTAGTAGCCAATTCTTTCACACCTTTCTAAAAGAATTTATTTATAATTGCTGAATAATTATCTTACTCATCGGCCTGAACCGGATTGAAGATCGGAACTCCCAGATCCGGGTCATACTTTCTTCCCATAATTACGCCGCCGGTAATCTCCGCCATAACGACATCCGTGGTCAGCAGGACTTTGGTTCCCTCGACCAGATGTCCGCCGTGTCCGGTTCCATATCTGTCTGTCAGACAAATATGAACGTGCAAGTTGGTAACGCCTTCGTCATCGTGGCAGATGATTCCGCTCATTGCTGTCAGCTCGATCGGTCCCTTCAGCTCCAGCGGTGTGTCATATCCGTATCCCGAAGGAGAATCCTCAAGTTCCACCGGATTGCAGTATCTTGCACCATCCAGGCTTCCCATGCCGGTGATGATTACACCATTCTTGATTCCCGCGTTCGCTGCCGCCTGTTCCAGTCCCTTGAGGACATCTGTACCCGGCTTCAGTCTGATTGCAACAACCTTGCCTAGACGGCCTTCAGCCATCTCCAGCTTCTCTGCGTCCTTAGCCATTTTTTCCTCCCTTTTCAGATAAAGAATTTCTGCAGCCTGCCGGCCGCTGAAAGCCTATTCAAACTCTTCTGCCTGCATAGGCTCACTAAATGCTTTTACATCACCATTTTCCGGATCCCAGCGTTCCATCCGCCGTTTGAGCAGCCGTCGCATTTTCATGCTGTCGTCTTTCTCAAACGGAACGTGGTAAACACCGAATGCCCTCGAGTGAAGCTCGCCATGGTAAAAGCGGCGATAACCTAATTCTCCGAAAAACAGCGGATTTACAAATGTTACATCAACTCCCCGTGCCAGCTCGCGGAACTGGTGATAGGTATAATCAACATCCGCGGTGATCAGAACCTTTAACTGATCAAACTGCAGGAGATAACAGAAGTTCGGCACATTCCTGTATTCCTTGTCCAGATGTCTCATCTTCCTGGCTCTCAAAACCAGATGATCCTCCAGCCGGAAGATTGTCCGGTCTGTTTTCTTGGTCAGGATGACTGCAGGAATGCGATGCTCCTTCAGGAATGCGGTCAGTTCATGCCCTCTGGCCGCATCCTTAGGAAGAAACAAGCCTTTGACTTTTCTTGCCTTCAGGAACTCAATCAGCCGGCTCTCTGAGAAGTGGTCCGGATGATTATGTGTGAAGAGAAGATAGTCAATTTTTTGGAATGGTTCATCTCCAGCCAACATCTTCTTCCAGGTATCCTGAGGAATCTTACTGAAGGGATGTCCTTCATCCTCATAGATCGCATCAACGAGAATATTGATATCTTTGTACTGGAGGAGGATTCCCGCGTTGGAAATCAATGTTGTCTTAAGCTTACTCATTATCCTTTCCGAATCTTCTTAAATCACAATTACAATGCTTTGATGATAAGGATTTTATCAATGTGCTGCACGTCCAGGCGCGCTCACACCCGCGCTCATTCGTGTATACATTATCCAACTAATCACTTTGTTAACTTATCATTCACACATTCGTTAATGTTGCGTCAATTTAAACTCTTCTTTTATGTTTTACATATCATACGCTCCTACATGTATGATATGTACTTCTTCATGTACCGTTTGTCTACCCTTTTTCCAATTTTGATTCTATCAGCGATATATGTTTAATTCAAATATTGGATTTTTATTCAAGGATAAGGGAACATTATCTGTATCCATTATACAATTCTTGTGGATTCATTCATTGTCCTATACAATAATTTGGTGTTTCAGACAATGTTTCTGAAAAAACATTTTCAGTTTCGCCAGAAGAGGGCGATTATCCGGTCCTCCGGCACAGAATGCACTGTGCTCCAGCACAAAGCCAAGGCCTGCTTATTCCTGCTCTTTTCCTACGTCAACGCTCATCTTATCCTCAAAGAATTTCACCATGGCTGCCTGATCATCATCGATATGACCATTATCCTTCATCCAGTCCATGATCCGAAGCGTAACATCCGTAACAGGAAGATCAATTCCAAGAGAATGTGCATACATCTTCGCATTCAGGATATCCTTGCGGTGAACCGCGATTCTTGCACCCGGTTCATAATCTTTATTTATGATCTTCGGCACCTTGTTATCATAAAGCGGTCCTCCGGCAAAGCCGCCTCTGGTCGCTTCAAAGGTGGTCTGAAGATCAATTCCGGCCTTTGCAGCAAAGGCATAACCTTCTGCAATCGCGGCCAGATAGGCACCGGCAATCGTGTTATTCACGAGCTTGGTCGTGTCACCGGACCCCGGTCCGCCTGTATATACCGGAGTGCCCATGCAGTCCAGTATGAATTTCACCTTGTCAAATATCTCTTTGTCCCCTCCGGTCATGATCGCCAGAGTTCCTGCCTCAGCCATCGGATTTCCTCCGCTGACCGGTGAGTCCAGAAGATGCTTTCCGCCTGCCTCAGCCTCATCGTAGAGCTTTCTGATGATGTTCGGTGCTGCGGATGAACAGTCGATGATGATCGTACCCGGCTTACCAAGGCTGATCGCCCTGCGGACAGAATTCGCAATCGTCTCATGCGTCGGCAGCATCTGCATAATCACATCGCAGTTCTTATAAATTTTATCCGGATCATCCTCCGGAATTCCGCCAGCCTCCTGAAGTTCCTTCATCTTCTCCGGCACAACATCACATCCATAAACCGGACATCCTGACTTCTTTATTACATTCTTCACCATCGGCAGACCCATCACACCGAGCCCGAAAAACCCGATGCGGATATCATTGCCCATCATACTCCCCCTCTCTTACTCAGAAAAATCGCAGCAGCCGGCCAGTTTCACAATGCAAGACTCACACCAAGACTGCTGTTGCTTTACACAAACTTTATCTTTCCCCGCTTGTCTCTATTAACAGTCTATCAAAGGGTAAAGGAAAGGTTAAATATCACGATTCTATCACAGAGCTAACACATTTTTATGGTCCAGGCGTTTTTATCAATCCATAAATTTCATCTATGATACGACTGAACGGATATTCAATTTACTGAACACTGACAAAGGTTGAAATTTCAAGGAAGTATATTTTGTACGGATATAAGTACTGCACATTTATTGATACATTATTTTTTACTCCGAGTACAATTTCAAATACAAAAAAAGAACACGATCATGCAGCACAGTACATATGACGAACAAAGAATAAGAACCCCACCCTTCCACGACGCTGAATGAACTGCTCCCCGTCAAGAAGACAGTGAAAAAATATAATATTTTTGACCAGTGACCGTCCGGCTGCTGGTCATTTTTTTGTTTATTGTACCGCTATGCTGCGCGTAGATACGCCTGATATTTCT
>Ga0214925_100725_pt1 | contig 11970 bp, 9 predicted proteins | sample Stichaenrichment_FD_168299 | JGI IMG/M metagenome (GOLD analysis project Ga0214925, IMG submission 168299) | Xylose enriched microbial communities from anaerobic bioreactor in Madison, Wisconsin, United States - 63SRT | ecosystem: Engineered > Bioreactor > Anaerobic > Unclassified | place: USA... | reverse complement strand
TCAGCCTGGCGGATCACACCCATGATCTGGGCGTCAGTAAAGCGATTACTCTTCATCAGAATCTCCTCAATTCTTACGCTGAGAAAATTCTCATTCAAAAGTCACTCTTTTTATGGGGGGATTACCCCGGGACTGAACAGACTCACCAAGCTGAACCAACTTGTCCAACAGGTACATCCTGGGATCCAAATAGATGTCGCGTTCGACGAACGCGAAGACTACCATATATTCGCCACTATTCGGACGAGAGAGTTTTTCGGTGAAACTCGGCCGCTGGAAACTGCTGCGACCGGTGTACTGCAAGTTATTCAGATCTTCGCGTATCTCATCTTATTCGAACCCAAGATTATGTTAATCGATGAGCCGGATGCACACCTTCACCCAGACAAGCAAGAACGCCTTATCGAGGCGCTAGAGCGAGCCGCACCTGCTTACGACACCCAGATCATCCTTACCACCCATAGCCCCCATATTGTCAGGGCCGCGAGCGCGGCGGCTAAGCTCGTCTGGATGAAAGACGGAAACATTGAAACGGAGGACGACGAGGCGATCCGCCGCCTACTAGGCTGGGGAGGCCTCGACAAAGGAGCTCTCTTTTTTGTCGAAGATGAAGACGACAAGCCACTCAGGGCAGTCCTTCGGCAGTGGCCTGATCTCGCACGACAGGTCGCTGTGTGTAGGTGTTTTGGAATAGAAAATCTGCCACGTGACAAATTTTTACAGGGTCTCCTAGTTGATGGAGAACTTAAACTCCGAGCGTTGCTACATCGCGATGGAGACTTCATGACGCCTGAGGAGGCTTTGTTGTGGTGTCAGAAATTCAAGACCCCGGGCGTCTTTCCTTGGGTCACGGCGGGGTCGGATATTGAAGCCTATTTCTGTCAGGTCGATTACCTATGTGCACTCTACGATGTAACGCCCGAGGAGGCGGAAGATTGGCGGTTACAGGCTGCCCGTAAAGTCGGAAAGGCACGTGATGCCTTTCTCGAAAAGCGTAAAAAAGTTGTACAGGCTGTGTGGCCAAACGGTGGATCGCCTAATGCAGATGCAATGTGGACGGAAGCGGGCGGTCCTTCGCCTGCAACAGTGAAAGGTAAGCGGCTTCACCGCGCGTTAAAAACAATTGTCAAAGAAGCTGGACATGATGACACGCAGTTGAACGCATACAAAATTCCCAGTGGATATACTGTCGCGCCTGAACTAAAAGGGTTGATCGAAGAAGCTATCGGAAGTGTCGTTACTACGGAAGACGAATAATATGACAGCCTTCATTCGCCGCCCCCATATCGTTGGTTGTCATAAATTATGCAGGTAGCTACCGGATCTCGCCTTCATGAGGGGTCACTTTTGGTTCCGCTATAGAAGCGCGTTGATGACCGAGATATAGGCGATTGCCGCCCGTCTGCTCCGGCATCACTGAGCAGGCGGGCAGTTCAGGGGGGGGAAGTGGAATGTCGGTTATCGACCAAACCTTGTCATAGACAATACCCCCGATGAACGTCTGATTCTGTCGGAGACTGCGAAGGACAGATAGGTCCCTGGTTGACGCTATTGCATTGAGCGCTGTGGTTGGGGATTTTGGGACTATATCCTTGAGCCCGATCCACCCAGCGATCCGAACATCGCACGGATGCTATCATCGTCGTCGTGGCTCTCCCGGGCACTCTCTTTATAGCTATCCATCTCCTGGTCGACGCGTTGTTCTTCATATTCTCGATATTCGTCGAGGGCCTTGGCGACTCGAGAGACATGCGCGCTAACATCGACGCAGAGCGCGCCATGAAAATATTCGAGATCCGACAGCAACTCCTCGTAGTCGCCCTCGGAGGTGCATTCGCTGAGCTCGTCCGACAAGCTCTGCCGCACGAAGGTGGCGTAAGCGCTCAGGAGCTCGGATCTCAGCGGATGATGCTCAGAGCTCAGCATAGGATGCTCGGCGCTGCTCGCCTCGTAGAAGAGCAGCAGGCTGCGCAACTCGCCCGAGCGGCAATGCTTGCTGGCGCTCGCCATCAGCTCGCCGGCGCTCTTGTCGAAGAACGACCTGAAGCGCGCCAATGCCGACCACTCCGATTCCTGGAACTCGCGCATCGCCGTGATCATGTCGTCGATCGGGCAGAACTCCTGCTTACGATCGACCAAAATCCGCTCGATCAGACGCTCGATCGGTACCAGTGCGTCCGGATCTCTGATCTCGTCGGCAATCTCGATCAGCTTGGCGAGGCGCTGCTCATAGGTGGGCGCCAGATAGGCCGTGCTCCCATCGCGCTGCCGCACGGTGCGTGGTGCTGTGGCAAGCTCGACGATCTTAGGCGCGAGCGTCGAAATCCGGCGCGACAGCATGTCACGGGAAGCCCCGCCCTGATCGGACAGGACGAAGCCCCAGACCTGCGAGAGCTGTGTGAAGCGACAGGCACCCAAGATGAGATCGACCGCATTTTCGGGCGCCTCGCGCACTACACTGTTGAGCCAGTCCTGCACCGAGGGATTGATGAACTCGATCACATCGCCCGGCATCGGCCTGACGAAAGCCCCGTTCAACTCCTTACGCGCGCTGGTGTAATCATCGGGCCGGCGCTGCAGGCCATATTTCTGCACGCGGTGCGTGTGCAGGGTGTCGAATCCTTCGCGCAGCAGTGCCTCCCCTGCCCGCCCCCCGAAGCTCGAAAGCGTGAGCAACAGGCTGCGCCCGGCGTCGCTGATCTGCTGCTCATAGGCATGGCGCCAGATCTCCGCGGGATTGGCAAGCAGAGTGGTCACGAATGCCCGATAGTCATCGACCGCGACGCCCTTCAGCCGACGCAGCGTCGAAAGCCACTCGATCAGGCGCGGATTGAACTTATTATGCTTGACAATCTTGAAGTAGAATTCGTCCTTAAGAAGCTCGTCACGATAGCTCAATGGCAGATCGCTGAAGAACAGGTGATTGTAGAGAATCTCGGCACGCTGGTGGAGGCTGTAGTCGCCCATGCGAATGACGAGCTTGTGGTCGATGATGCCAGAATCACGCAGCTGCTCGGACGCGCCCCAAGCCTGCTGGAACATATGATCGCGCGTCGTGAGCACCAGCCTCTTGTCCTTTGCCGTGCTGATCATCTCGATAAACTCGACGATCGCGCGATAGTCGCGTTGCTGCCTCGCTGATCCTTTGTCGCCGAGGAAGGTCACGCCCATGAAATCGTCAAAATAGAAAATCTGCGGACGGTTTTTCTGGAAGAGCTTCTTCCCCTCCGCAAAATTCTCCCGCATTACCACCGGCTCGAACCCCCGGGCCAGATGCTCGTAAAGGATCAGGTCGGCGAGCGTGGTCTTACCGACGCCGGGCAGGCCCGACAGGATCACGACGCCGCGCGTGTCGAGCGCCTCCATTGCTCGGGGATAGGCGCTACCCTGGACATAGCGCCTCATCTCGCGGTGGATCTTCTCCACCTGAAACCCACTCTGCAGCAGGATGTCGTTGTGAAGCACAGCCTCTAGGACATTAATGCTCGCCAGCCAGAGCTTGTAATGCGCGCGCTCGACCTCGGGATGGCGCCCGAGCAGGCCGTTGAGCTCGCTGCGGCCGAAAATATCACTCGTCGTCAGGAACTGCGGGCCAATCACGCCGACGATCTCGTCCTTGTTCGCCGGTGACAGGCTGGCGGCGGTCATCAGGATATAGCGTTGGGGCGCGAGGCGCTGAACCTTCGCCGCCTCATGCCGGAGATCGCGCAGCAGCCCGGAATAGCCCGTCTCCACGAACCTTTTGCACTGGACGATGGTGGTGACGCCCGCAGTGGCATGGCGGAAGTCGATGCCGCCATCCTTGCCCGACTTGAATGATTCCAGGCGCAGCCCCTCTTCTTCCTGCAAAAGGTCACGGCACATCAGCTCGAAATCATGCGGGCTCAGCTGGCTGAAATCATAATTGGTCATGGGAGCCATATTGGCCTAATCGGGCGCCTTTTGGCAAAGCCGAAACCGCGATCCGTCTTCGCACACGCCCAAACCGATCCCCTGAGCCTACACAGCGCGCACCCTCATTCGCCGCGACTCAGTCAATGACTGATTTATCCGAGACCTGCCATTCGGACTTGTGCTCGCGAACGGCGGGTTTGTCCCAAACCCGGTCTATCGCGGCTCGCCTGACAATGGCGGCTTTCGGGCAGCTACCATCACCACTTCGATGTCTGACTTGTAGGCGATAGCTGCCGCTGCATTTCTGTGCCAAACTCGAAACACATGCCTCTCCTTCGCTTCGCCGTCGAATTCGCTGCCCTCTATCTCGGTGGCCCTCTTATCGTCCTCGAACTCCGCCGCCCCGGCATCCTGTTCGGGCTCATCTGGGTGGCGGCTATCGTGGCGTTTCTCGCGATCCGGGGCGAAAAGCCGCAACCTCATGACGTGCGTCGCGAGCTGCGGGCAATCTTCCTGCGTTTCGCGATCCTCGCACCGGTTATTGTGGCGCTGACTGCATGGTTCTGGCCAGAAACATTCCTCAGCCTGCCGCTTCAAAAACCGCGGTTCTGGCTTCTGATCATGGTGCTCTATCCGGTGCTGTCGGTATGGCCGCAGGAAGTGCTCTACCGCACATTCCTGTTTGCCCGATATCGCTCGCTGTTCCGCAGCGACACAGGCATCATCATCGCAAGCGCACTCGCTTTTGGCTTCGCCCATGTGATCTTCCTGAACTGGATCGCAATCGGCATGACCACCGTCGGCGGCCTGCTCTTCGCCCGCGACTACGCACGTCACCGGTCGCTGCTCCTGACTTGCCTGGAACACAGTCTCTATGGTTGCCTGATCTTCACCGTAGGCCTCGGCCGCTTCTTCTACACAGGCGCCGCCTGGCACCACTGAGAGCGCTAGCCTACCGGGCCGGAGCCGGCGTTCGCCCGTCTCGGCACCTGCAGACCAACGCCCCTGAATCCAGCCGGGCTACCACGTCAGCATTACGGAAGATGTCCACTTCCGGTGTCTCGCGCGGGCAGTTCGGGCAAGGTCAGGGCGAAACCGGTAGGTCCGCTTAGCGCGTAGCAAGCAGACAGACAGCTCTCGCCTCATGTCGGTCATCCGGGCGGTTGGGAGAGTTTCTCGAAAGCTGTCATGAATCATCTGACGCTCTATCGGAAAGGACGAATGGTGGACGTGTGCACGTATTCTATCCAGTCAAGGTTCGAATCTCGGCGGACGGGCCATGCCGGATAGCGATAAGAACTATACCCCTCCAAAACAGGTGCAATAGCATGGCTAGCTGATGCTGGCCATGAGACTTTCTCTTTTTCGCAGTTCGCTCCTTATTGCTTCCCTTACTGTATTCAGACGAGCCTGAATCTGATTATATCTCGATTTCAGGCACGCCTGCATCAGTCAGAAGCTGATAGAGTTCAGCCACATTGTTTCGCTTTCCGCGTTGTTGGCAGAAGGCGAAGATGGCGCGTTGTTTCGCCCGCGAGAGGGCGACGAAAAACGCTGCGACACCTTCGGGGTCGCCGGGGGTGTGGGCCCACCAAGCCCGGTCATCGAGGCCAACGAAGATGATGGTGTCGTATTCAAGTCCCTTGCTCTTATGGACGGTCATCATCGGAATCTGATTAACCCCCTCGAACGCATCTAGGCAGGCTGCCCAGTTCGGGGCGCCATCGGCAGAAGCGGAGAAATGGATGCAGAAAGCTTCAAGGATGATCTGAAGCAAGTCGCCAACGCCATATTCGGCATAAGTTCGGGCGATTGCCCCGAGATCGAGGTATTCGAAAACACGTTTGACGAAATCGGCAGCGCTTTGCCGCGACGGGGCAGTGGCCGCCATGTCGGTGCGCAAGGCGGTGAGAAATGCGCTGAGTTCCGCCTCGACCTTGGCCGCGCGCGCATCATCGTCTTGCCCGGTAGCGCGCAGCGCAAAGACAGAAGACGAGACCAGCTGCCATGCGGCCGGCGCGCGGCGTGTCGCGCCTAGGCGGAAGATCGCGATCGCGAGCCGGCTTAAGTCATCGGAAAGCAAATCCTGAAGCGAGCTTTTGCCAAGGGTATGGCTCTCGTTACGGATCCGCAGACCGTGAGCGGCGAAGGCTCCAGCGAGTTCGTGCTCATAATCGTCGGACTTCTGTTTCACGAGGAGCGCGTAGTCACGCGGCGCTCGGGCGCGGGTGGCCATGTCGTTGGCGATCCATTGCGCTAGGTGGGTGGCTTCCGCCGCCTTGGTATGGCTGGACCAGACCTGAGCCACGTCGCCATCGACTTGGCGCGTTGTCTGAGCGACCGTTGGGACGGTGTTCGGATCCAGAGCGCGCGCGACGATGTGCTGGACAGCGACCAAGTCGGGCGAGGAACGAAAGTTAAAGAGAAGGGGGAAGCGGGCTCCCCCGAAATCGGCCTGCAGCCGCTGAAAGGCGTCCTGGCGCGCGCCAGCGAAGACCATGATCCGCTGCTTGTCGTCACCGACGCCGGTGATGACGGTCTGTCCGCCACAGAAGGCCGACAGCAGGAAGTCGTATTGCGCGTAGGTTGTGTCCTGGAATTCATCGACGAAAACGAAGGGATAGGTGGCGACAAGCGCCCGACGGATGTGGGGATTGGCCCGGAGCAGCAGCTCCGCGAGCCGGTTGATGCCGACGAAGGTAAGTGCAGAGGGCTGGCCTGGCCGTAGTTGCGTTGCCCACCAGCGGGCGATGGCAAACTCGGCGGCGTTCTGGGGCGCGATAGGTCCCATGGGCAGGCGATAGCTGCCGACGATCTTGGGTTCAAAGTCGCTCGCGCTGTAGCCAGCGATTTCCGCCTGCCATTCCGGTGGCGCACTGAGTCGGGCGAGCGTGAGGAAGCCTTCTATCGCCTTGCGCTTTGGGAAGGAGATTTCGTAGGGCCGGGTCGGGCGCCAGTCGGCGGGGATGGCGTTGAGAAAGCGATCGACCAGGCTCTTGGTGAAGGCGTCGAAGGTGACCGACACGAACCGGTTGGCGAACTCTGGCGGGCACCGCTGGCGGACGCGCGACGCGAGATTGTTAGCTGCATCTGTTTTGAACGAAATCGCCAGCACGCGGTGCGGCGCTCGGCAGAGGCCCGTCTCAAGCAAATAGTCGGCGCGTTGGGCCAGAAACTCGGTCTTGCCGGCGCCGGGGCCTGCGACCACACACGCCGAGCCGACGTGGCGCAGGGCATTCCACGCCGCCGGTTCGAGATCGTTAATGCCACTCGGGCGCCAGTCCTCTGGCCGAATAAGGCGCATGGTCAGACACCCGCGGGAGGCGGCGGGGTGAGACGAGCGACAATTGAGGTCAGGAGTGCGCGCAGTTCTTCGGGAGCGGCGGCTGCGAGGGCAGCTGGGTCTTGTGCACTCAACACCCGAACATGGGTGCTGGGCTTGCCGCGCCCCAGGAATAGATACCGATACCAGCGCATCAAACCGTCCTGGTCGGCAGCGTACAGATGAGGCAGACCGTCGTCGCCGAGAACCGCCGTGCGCGGCTCCCCTGCAGGCGAGGGACCCTGGCGGCCTGGTTCGACGATCTGATAGGCGAGCGGGAGAGCCTTGAGCATCGAGTAGTCGAGGTCGAGGGGCGTGCAGAAGAAGACATTGAACTGGCGCAGCCAATTCATCCAGTTTGCGATATTCGCAGTGTCCTCGATCGGCAGAGCATCGAAAGCTGCCAGATTGGCGGCTGGCCCTTGGAGGTTAAGGTGCTGTCCGAAGATGGCCTGTGGCGTGACGTTGTTTGCGAGCAGTTGCGTGCAGGCCGTTTTGATACGTCCCCACCCGCCCCCGGAACGGCCCCAGTCGAGATCCAGCAAGGTGGCGTAGGGGATATCGAGATCGGTCAGCAATTGCCAGAGGTGGTTCACATGCCGGCCGCCCAGCGGAACTACCGCGACAAAGGATCGATCGATGTCGAGCCCCATCGCCTCGGCGAGACGGGGAAGAACGACCTCCTCGGACGCACCTTCTCCCAGCACTACGAAGCGCGCGAAATAGAGTTCGGGATAGGTCCGCACGGCCTCGCGAATGAATTTCGATGCCTCTTCCTCGCCCACGGGGAGGTTGATCGGGCGAATGCGGGCCGTTCGATCGTGCGGATCAAGCCGGAAATACCGGACCTGCGTCGGATCCACGCGGGCGAGGATGCTTGGGGAATGGCTGGAAACAACGGCCTGCGCCTGCGGCGACTTTGTCAAGTCCTGTATTTGTCGGACGATCCGGGAGAGATAGAAGGGCGCGAGATTGTTCTCGGGCTCTTCGATCGCGATGAGCGTAAGCGCCGGTAACGGTACGCCGCCAGCCTGAAAGCCGGCCCCAGCAGGATCGGCGACGATCCCGGCTTCAACGTCTAGTGTTGCCGCGGTCATCGCCAAGTGGAAGAGCGACCTCTGGCCGTCACTCAGGTCATCGAGGGCTCGCTCCCGGCCGACCTCGTCGGGGCGGAAGACCACCTCTACCTTCCGGATGAAATGCTCAAAACGCAGATCGAGCGGGCGGAAGACCGGTGTCGTGTCTGTTCCGGCTGTGTAAACTTCCTGCCACCGCCGCGTCACCGCTCCGGCAATCACATCGACGGCCGGCTCCCCAGCGAAAGCGCCATTCAAGGCGGTGCCGGTGTTCGCGAACGTGTCGCGGACTCCCTGCGACCAGTTGATGGCGCGCCACAGCCTTCCGCGCAGAAAAGCCGTCACTTGGGAGGCGCCGTCCCGCGTCGCCGGCACGTAGATCATTTGGATCCGCGCCCGGTCGGCCGCTTTCAACTCGGTGCAATCAGCGTCGGTGAACGCCCCGAAAGTCCGGACCGCCCAGTATTTCTGCTCAATCGCACCATCGAGCGAACCGTCATCGGTCCAAGTCGCTTCGAGACGCATGCGGCATTTCAGCTTGCCCGCCTCGTCAGCGGCCATCTGGTGGAAGAATTCTGGAATTGCCCCGCCGTCGGCGCCGTCGGCGTTGAGTTCCGGAAAGGCAATGATTGCCTCTAAGACGAAATTTCGCTGGAGTGGCGCAACAAGCTCGGTGGAAGGGACGTGAAAATCCTGACGCCGCAGTCGGCGCTGATCGCCCGTCACGCCGAAGAGGCGCTGCAAGGCCTGCAGCAGGGCCGTCTTTCCCGCACCATTGACTCCGACAAACGTAGTGAGGCCGGAGGTGAGGTCGACGCTTGGCCCTTCAGGTCCGAAGCAGCGGAAATTCGTCAGACTAAGCCGCTCAATAAACATGTTTCCACCTTCCTTTATCGGCAGCTCATCGCGTCAAGTTTCCCTTGATCACTGCCCCCCTTTATGATCTCGTCACCTATACTTCATGAATCAATATGAATCGCCCTTGGGACAAAACTTCTGATCAAATCGCGATAGTCAAAACTACAACTTAGGTCACGTTGACAAAAGACCTGATCCAGAACCTTGCTGCGGCGATAGGGAGAAAGCTCATGAAGGACAAGGCGGTCTTGTCGTATCGGGTCGCGATACGGCGCATCTGCTTGAGTTTGTTGAACATCCGCTCGATGCGGTTGCGCTCCCTGTAACGCCGCCAGTCTGTTTTCTGAGCAACGCTGCGGCCTTTGCGTGAAGGAATAACCAGCAGGATCCCATGAATCAGCAGGTCCTGACGGCTTTGTTGCAGAAATACTGGCAAGGGATTCCCTGTTTGAATCCAGTTTGTTAGCTGTGAGTGATGAGCAAGCCGAAGCGCACGCGCTACCGAACGACGAACTGGTCCTCCTACAACGCAGCACTGAAGAAGCGTGGGTGTCTGACGGTGTGGTTTGACCCGTCCATGAATTGGGAAGGTCTTCCGACGAGGCGCCGCGGTCGTCAGCGGAGTTACAGCGATGCTGCGATCCAGGCCTGTCTGACGCTGAAGGTTCTGTTTGCTTTTGCCCTGCGACAGACGACGGGCTTTGTCGAAAGCCTCCTGCGCCTGGCGGGGCTGGCATGGTCTGTGCCGGATTTCAGCACGCTGAGTCGTCGGCAGAAAGCCCTGACGGTCGATATCCCCTATCGCAGTTCGGACGGTCCGCTTCATCTTCTGATCGACAGCACCGGGATCAAGGTCGAGGGAGAAGGCGAATGGCACAGGCGCAAACTTCATATTGCTGTTGACGAAGGCTCTCTGGAAATCCGCGCCGTTGAAATGACGGGAAACGAGATCGGTGATGCCCCGGTTCTGCCAATGCTTCTGGAGCAGATCCCTCAAGATGAAGACATCGCCAGTGTCACGGCTGATGGCGCGTATAATACAAGGCGATCCCATGACACCATTGCCGAACGTGGCGCTCAGGCCATCATTCCCCCGCGGAAAAACGCAAAGACATGGTGCCCCACATCACGCCCGAAATGAAACTCTACGGGCTTGCAGACATCTCGGGCGGGCTATCTGGAGACGATGGAGTGGTTATCATCGACGAAGCCGCATTGAGACGAAAATGCACTGCATCAAGCTGCTGGGCCAGCGTCTGACAGCACGCGATTTCGACCGTCAGATCACCGAAGTTCATGTCCGGATCGCCGTCCTCAATCGCTTCACAGCCCTCGGAATCCCCCTCACGCACCCTGTCGCGTAAGAAAACCCCTCAAAGATTGCAGCACGCCCAATCGCTGGAATTGTGCAACAGAGTCACGAAGAGGCAAACCTTCGAGCACCGCAACCAGTCGGAATGGATCGACAAGCTGCCCATCGACGGCGGCTTGACACTGTATCGCATCAAGGCGGGCTCTGAATAAAAAAGCTGGAGAGAGATGGTGAGCGTGCAATCGTTGATTCAGTCGCGCGACTGCGGTCGCACTTTCAACCAAGAGCCGACCAACATTGAGACAAAGAAGCGGAGCCACGAAAACTACCGCCTCCTGCCGATTGACATCAATCTGGCAATACTTTTTCAAGAATATGTTTTCTACTGGACTCCAACTTACTTTCGTATTCTGCAAACATCTCTTTATATATATATTTTTTTTGTTTGAAAACTACCGACTGACCGTTATTTCTTTCCACAGACACGTAGCTATATTCTCGTTCGAGTGCATGCTTCCATTCAATAATACTATTTTCATTCCATCCGATTTCTTTCGTTACTTCCTCTGTTTTATGTTTACGTATATCAACAGCTGTCCGATACCATTTTTTGAATCTGGAAAGCACAATCTCTGCATTAAAGTATAAGCGTACAACCCGCATTTTCAAAAACGTAATAACTTCGCTATCGCATTGCGTGTCTATACGTTCGTTTTCGCTCTCTATCGTATGAAATACATCGTCGATAGAGTTTGAATAGAAATCAAGCATTGTGAGAATATAATTTTGAAATGCGTGATTACCATGAAATTCTGGGAGCGGAACCGGCGATTTTTTTTGGCGCTCTAATCGCTGGATATATTTTTCTTCATAACGCCGAAATTCTTCTACAAAGAGTTTGCGGTCTTCAGCTGTAATAGTTGTTGCGTCTGTCAAATCGCACCTCATGCCAACGTTTAGCCGGACAATCCTGTCCTGTCAGGAGCCCTCCAGAAAAATATCCTGAAAGAGGACGTAATTTACCCTAAAACCCCCTTTGGTTCAATCTGCGCGGAAATCCGGAGAAAGGCCCTCTTCCCCCACCCTACTTGCGATAATCCCCTTTATCGCAAGTAGGGGGAGGGCAATAAAAAAGGCCCCGTTAAGGGCCTTTAGTGCATGCTCTCGGGCGCATATCCAAAGACAGAGGCGTATTCGAGAGATACGCAATGAGGTATACCCGTCAGCGTTATGACGGTCAACAATTTCCCACTTTCGGAACCGGTTCTGCAAGCCCTGCAGACAAGCCTCTCGCCAGAGCGGTTTTCATCCAGGGACAACTGATCGACATCTGGGCTACTTGTGCGGCAGCCGGGCTAGGTGAGCAGGTCGAAGAGAAGATCCTGAGTGAACTGCGAAATGGGTAGCCAATCGTCCCCGAAGGCCTCATGCCCATTATAGAAGCCGTATTGCCGCTGAAACCAGTGACCTCTGGTAGGCCGATAGATGTGTTGATCAGGACAGTGGGG
>Ga0214925_100723_pt1 | contig 12037 bp, 20 predicted proteins | sample Stichaenrichment_FD_168299 | JGI IMG/M metagenome (GOLD analysis project Ga0214925, IMG submission 168299) | Xylose enriched microbial communities from anaerobic bioreactor in Madison, Wisconsin, United States - 63SRT | ecosystem: Engineered > Bioreactor > Anaerobic > Unclassified | place: USA... | reverse complement strand
CCATTTGCCTGAACTGTCTTTAGAATTACGGGTTTGGAAATAAATCTCACGTGGCTCAGCATTCGCGTTAAGTTGCAGTGCGGCAACGGTTAGTAGAATGTCCTTGATGTTATTTTGAACGCTGGCAATATCAAGACCGTTATCTGTAATGACTTGGTACATTTGTTGCATAGCGCCGGTAACACACATCTTCTGATAATTAGTTAATTCAATTTGGCTTTTAGCCATTTGATTTTCAATTTGTGGGACAAAGTAGTTGCTTACCTTAGTTAAACTTGTATCTGTCATTTTTTATTCCTCCACTTTTGCGACTAATTTTTTATCTGCGCTAACGATCAATTTGATCTGCTGTGCTTGAGTTTCAATAATCCGGTTGACCGATTCAGCGTTGTCTACAAAGATTGGTGCAGTAACGTCATAGTGTTTCGATAGTGTGTTAATAATGTCTAAACCAGCGTTTATTTTGGCAGCGTTATTCAGGTCTGTGCTGTATGGCACACCATCCACCATTGCTTCGCAGATATCGTTTAGTTCACCATTCTTTTGTGTTTCGAACAATTTGAAGTTCACAATGCCGAAAAGTGAATTGATGCGGTCTTCTAACACAGCAACCTTGGTACGCACATAATCGTCCAGCATAAAGGACTGCTTATCGAGTTTGGCATAAGCTTTCTTCAATTTGATTTCTTGAGCTTTCAGCTCCGTAATGCGTTCACGCTGTTTCTCGGCAGTGGCGAACTTAGCAAGCTCATCATTTACCTGATGAATACCGGCATCAATTTTGTCAATTTTGCTTTGAACATCCTGCTTAGCTTTGTCATTACTACCTAATCCAGCAGCAATTTGCTGATCGCATTCAGTAATTTGTTTCTGCAAATCTTGATAAGCCTTAGTTTCCTCAAAGGGGGTAATTGACGATTTACGGTGCGCATACTCAGTTTGAATCTTCTCAAGTTGCTTTTGACGTAATTCCGCCTCTTCTTGAAGGTCGGTATAGCCATCAACTTGCTTCTTTAATTCCGCTTCGTGGCTCTCAAGTTTTTTGGCAACCTGCTTACCCCTTTCGATAATGCCGCTCTTCTTTTGAGATAGGTGAGTGTTGAAGTTGTCTCGCAGTTCATCCTGTTTTTCAGCCGGATAGGATTGTCCGCAAGTCGGGCAAACCAGAGAATTTTCGTCAAACTTTTGGGCGATGAGTTGATGATATTCAGTCAGCATGTCTTTACGAGCTTGGGTTTCTTCAGAAACTTCTTGCTTCAAAGAATCAATCTTTTGGCCTGCTAACTTCAAATCGGTTTGAGCCTTTGCATTGCTCATTTGGACATCGCTTAAATCGGTTGCCAGATCAGAAATAGCTAGTTGACTACCTTGCAAATAGCTGGCTTGTTTAGTAGAGAGTTCCGATTCCAATTGAGCTTTTTTATGTCGCGCATCAATCGAATCATTAGAACTTTCGGCTGCCTGTAAGTTGGCCTGCTCTGCCATTAACTGCTGTTGATAACTTCCTAGCATGCCCTGAAGTACGTCCTTTGAAGTCGTTGAAGTTTCCGGAATGGCCCGGTTGGCTTCATCGATTCTGGCAGGAATCCCATCAATTTCATTGTGCAACTTACGACGACTTGCCACGATAATCTTTCGCTGTTCATCAGCGGAATGAGAACTCAAGAGCTTTTGCAATTCATCGGCATATTTGGTTTGCTTGATAACCTCGTGATCATCAACATCACCAATGAGTGAGAGAAGAATTTCACGACGTTCTTGCCATTTCAAATTATTGAATGCCATTGGATTCGTCAGCAGCTTAAACGTATCTTCATCGATGATTGAATTAACATAAGTGCTGTAATCTTTAAGCTTATAAGGGACCTCATTGACATAGAGTTCCGTTTTGTCGGACTTACGAACCTTCTCGACCTGTCCACGGGGCTTAGACCAGACTTCGCTTAACTTACGGCGTAAGGTAACTTTTTCGCCATCAATTTGCAGGATGGCTTCAATCTCGGGTTCTAATCCAAGAACTTCATTGCCATTTTCATCGAGCGGTTTCGGATTGAACTTGGTTTGCTCTTCACTATTCTTGCCAAATAACAACCACAAGAAGCCATCGAACAGTGATGTTTTACCAACAGCGTTCTCGCCAGACACAGCAATGCTTTTGCCATTCGGTTCAAACTCAAAATCCTTAATACCCTTAAAATTGTGATACGTAACTTTTAGAAGCTTAATTTGTTTCATTATTTTGCCTCCTAATACCGTTTGTAGATTCCGGTAAGCTTATAATCGTCTAATCGGTCTTTTTCTTCGCGGAGATATTCGATCAGACTTTCTTTGATAGGTGCTAAGTGCTTATCAGCAATCGCTTGTTCTAATCCTTGAACTCGGATTTTGGCGTATTTAACTTCCGTTTCGGTTGTTGGCTTTTGAATTTCCTTAGTTTTCAACATGTTTTTAGACCTCTTTTTTAGTGAGTTTGGGATGTGCCTCGCGAATATCTTCCAGGACAGAATTAAGTGCATCTACACCTTCGCCTTCACTTAACCCCATTCTTTGAGACAGCATAAGTGCTGAGGTAAGTAGCGCATATACTGCGTCAAAACCATTCGTTTGTGTTATCGAAAAATCAAGGTCGCCTTTCTCGTCTTGCCGAAAATTCTTAATGATGATTGCTGATTGCCCGTTAAACTTTGTCATTCTTCAAAATCCCCCTCCAGATACGTTGCCATAAGCTTGGCTTTGGCATAGAATAAACTTGTAAATTAATTTGATTTGCTGTTAATTTCGAAGCGTTTCGCAATGTCCGTTGCGAGGCGCTTTTTTCATACGTTTTTCCCATAATTTCCTCCTATTTGAACCATTCACTTGGGTTCTTTACCATCAGATATGCTAAGTAGCATCCAGCAAAGAAGCCAAAATATAAGCATCCATATACGATGAATTTTCCAATTTCGTAAATCATTTTTAAGCTCCTTCCGCAAAAATTTGTTGTCGCTTGAAGTACTTAATGCACTCTTCACGGTTGTACTTACTCTGATTACCCTGCACGACATGTGGGCAATCCGGATAATACTTATCAAAAGTTGTCGTGTCCTTGCATCCAAAGACTTCTAGCGCCACTTGCGATTTGCTAAGTGTTGCTTCCCGATACTTTTGATCAAGTTGCTTAGAAACCTGTTCGGTAATAACCGGAACAAGTTGCTTGATTACAGCTTCAACAACATTTTTCGAATCCAGACTGTCAAGATTGACCGTAACTTCCATATGCCACACCTCCTTGTGGTCTTGCAATTGCCCACTCACGTAATACTTGCCGAATAGCAATTAACATATTGTCTTCAGATTCCACTTCTTCGCTAAACTCCTTGAAGTATCTTTCAACATCCTGAAAATCCTGCTGAGTGATTTCTTTAGCTGGTTTATTAAAGATTGCCAACATATGATCATCCAGCGCCTTGCGTTGCTTCTCCTCTTGAGAAGCTGCAAATAATCTTGTCTGTGGAATTTCAATACTTAACTTATCTTTTGCTAATAATGGCAATCCAACCAGATACTCAGCTACCTGATACCGAAATAAGTCGTCGTCTAGATAATTCATCACGCCGAGTAACCGATTTAAAGGTATCTCGCGATCGCTCGTCAACCAGTTAGTAATGTTGGATTTTGACAAATGCATTTCGGCGGCAACCTGGCTCTGCGAATAACCCGATCTTGTGATGGCATCTTTCAAATCCTTTCTTATTTCGTCGCTACTCATAAACATCGCCCCTTAAATTGTGTAATTTTTGTAATGCTGTTCATCCCCCATAGAAGTACATTGATACTAGAGAGATGGCTGTTGATCAGTTGTAACTGGCTCGCCCAAAAACTTAGTTGCAAAATACTGTTGCCCCTTACCAGTAATCAATGGTGTGAAGTTATTGATCGCTCCATGATTGGTATTAATAACCGTCTCCCGAACTTCCATTACCTTGAGTTCCATCGCTTTTTGTGTTGGCGCGTTATGTCGTCGACCGCCTCGAATTAAGAAGCCGTGACTTCGTAACCATTCAAATAAGCGATTTTGTCCAATTGGCACACCCTTTTGTCTAAGAATCTTTGCAAATGTGCCAACCGTTACCGAATCATCAGAAGCACTCACTGCATTGCCTAAGAGTGCCGGAACACGCAATTGTTTATTCTCTTCTGCCAATTGTTTACGTTCGAGATACTCCGTTTTCCAGCGGTCGGCACGCTCAATTGGGTCATCGATCATGTATGAATCTTTCGATTGGTTGATAATCTGCTGCTCCATATGGTTAAAAGCTTGAATGTACTGGAGCTTGAAGTTTAATGCCTCTTTGCCCGTGAATCCCATTGCCAGCAAAGTGAACCCGTCACGGTTCATATAGTAAATTTTCCGATCACGTCCATATGAATCAGGGAAGTTGGCCTCAACAAACATCTCCCCAAAATTGGGTAGATCTTTTTGAAAGTGTTCGATATCACGTAAAATGTGATCATGTCGTTTCTCAAATGTTTCAGCAACTTGCAAACTTGTTGTGACTGCTTTTTGATTCTTCATAATTACTAGTTCATTCATTTACATCATTCCTTTCACTATTTAATTTTTTAGCAAGAGAAGTTAGTTTGGCAGCCCCGTCTAGAAGTGCCTCGCTGGCTTCTTTTTTCTTAGAAACGTCGATTCCGTTTAACGAGATTAGAATTTCAATCAGTTCTTGTTCCATTTATTGCCTCCTTTTGAAAGTCCAACAAACCCAGTATTCACTTTTTCTTCACTCTTAGTGAACAAAATCTGTAAAAAAAAGTTCATCAACAGTTTTACCGTAGAACTTGGCTGTTTTCCACATCGTTTTCTTCGAAGGATTTTTACTACCATTCTCCATCTTAACTAGCATAGAATAACTAATTCCGATGCCCTTTGCAGATTCAAATTGGTTTAAGCCTTTTTCCCTTCTGGCTTCTTTTAAAGGATTCATTTTATCACCTCCACCACTCTACGTGAATAATATACCACCACTTAGAGTGGAGAGTCAACACTTTTAGTGAAATAAATTAAAAATCATTCACTTTCACCGGCAGTGATAGTATTCTATAAATAAATACAGGGAGTGAAAAAATATGACTAACGGACAACGAATTGCTTATTTACGTAAGCAAAAGCGAGAAAGCCAAAGTGAGCTGGCTAAAATCATGCACGTAAGTCCAAGTACTATTGGTATGTGGGAAACGGGCCAGAGAGCTATTAAAGACAACGATTTATCCAATTTAGCAGATCATTTTAATGTAACAACTGATTATATACTTGGCCGTCCCGAACCTGACGATGGCTTACGGGTAGCGGCCCACTTATCTGATGACTATGATTCACTACCTGAAAGTCAAAAACGTGAAGTGCAGGAATATATTAAATTTAAAACTGCGCAATATAGAAAGGAACAGCAAGATAAAAAGGACTGATGCTTATGGAAAACATCGATAAGTTAATGTCGGATTATCCTCAGTTTAGTTACAAATATGAATCGATGCCGAAAGGAATAGATGGCATCAACATCGGTAATGAAATTATTATCAATTCTAAAATTAGTAAAGAAGAACAACTGCAATGGCTATACGAAGAGATTGGCCATGCGATGACATCTGAGGGAGACATTACAGACTATGGTGATCGAAATAATATGCGCCAGGAACACGAGGCTCGTATCTGGGGAATGAAGCATCATATTTCATTTGACCGCCTTGCTGATATTCCAGCGGACGAATATGAAAATGATTATGAAGCCGCCCGTGATTTAGGTGTTCAAGTCGATTACCTACATACAGTTGGCTTTATGTACGGATTTAGATATAAAACTATCGATTAAAATAGGGGGAAATATGAAAACTAAAAACGTCATTTTATGTAGTATAGCTTCATTAACTTTTTTAACCTTTGGCGTATTTGGCACTTCTCAAAGTGCATCTGCACACACTTGGTGGGACGGAACGCCGTCCGCTGTAAAGGGATATTGGAGAACCAGATCTGTTTACCTAAAAGATATTGGCATGAATAATCACGCTTCAATTAAAGCAACTAGCCACACTATTACGTTTGCTTACTCTGCCTCGTCCCGTATCACCTTGAAAAGTACGTACTGGCGTAAAACTGGTTCAAATTCTTACACAATTCATGGAGCTATGGTTCAAGACGACCATTTTGACCACCGAATAACGGTTAAAAAGATTGGTCCGTATTATCTGCATGCTTATTTTGATGGTCACTCAATTACTCGTGGCTCAGTATATCCAAATTCATTTTTCAAAAAATAGGAGATTAAATCATGAAAATTAAAAGATCGTTATTATTGACGATTACTGCGTTTACACTCGGATTAGGAGGATATATCTCTGCTATTCCCACACCAAATGTGTTAGCAAGTTCAACCTTCGCATACGGTCGATGGGTAACAATCACCAAGACAACTCGTGTCCGGACTGTAAAGCTTGGACATCCAATGTCAAGCAGCCATACAGTTGGCTGGCATACACTTTATAGAGGGCATCACATCAAGATTCGCGAATCATGGGTCTTTGGTTGGGTTGGCGAAAGTGGACACTTTAATTCAGGTGCGCACTATGCTTATGTACTATGCCATCAAGGACATTCATGGTTTAAGCAAGGCATTCATTAATTAACCAGTCCAAATATGGATGAAAAATAAAAAAACAGCTTCATGGCTGTTGGGGGGCAAGTTATGAAAATTAAAAAATCAATATTATTAGGAGTTGCTGCTTTAACTTTAGGATTCGGAACATTAGCAACTACAGCGTCAGCTAATCACAATTTCTTTTATTGGGAACATCCACACTGGGTAACTGTTACTAAAGCATCAACTATTTACAAAATTAAGAGAGTCTATCCATTGTCAAACAGTTATGTGGTCAAGAAATATCGAGTTCATCGTGGACATCATTTACTTATTCACCACGCTGCCAGCTATACCTGGATGGTTGAAAGCGGTCATTTTAATTCAAATGGATATTACACATATTCAGTTGGTCGGTCTGGCTATAGTTGGTTTAAACAAGGTATTCACTAATAAAATGCCCATCAATATGGGCTTTTATTTAGGACATCAAAAGAACATATGTACGCGGATTTGTGTAAAAAGCAGATTGAATTACACATTTGAAAGGATATGAAAACATGGCAAAATCTAAACGAGTTTATAAGAAGTTGAAGCGACATCCCTACATTTACGAGTACGAGACGGAAAATGGGAAACACTATCGAGTTCGCTGGTCCTACTATGATAGTGAACATAAGCGGCAAGAATTCACCAAGAACGGATTTAACAATTGGCAGGACGCGGAAGTAATTCTACGAAGAGCACAAACAAATCTGGACGTTGGCAATCAAGACGTGCTTGCTAAACGTAAAATAACGTTAGGTCAGTACTATGCCCAGACTAGAAAAAGATCGATCGAAATCGGTAAATGGCGCCCTGAAACTGTCGATCAGAAAGACACTCATTGGAAAAATCAAATTGAACCAATTTTTGGAAATATGAAAATGTCGGAAATCAGTCGAGCCGGCTATCAAAATTTCATCGATAATTTGGTGAAAAAGAAATATGCGTATACCACAATTAAATCCATAAATTCAATTGTTCAGCTACTGATGAATCGTGCTTCTCTAAATGATGTTATTGATAAGAATCGATTGAAATCTATTATTATCGAAGGAGCACCAGCGAAGAAGACTGCAAAGCTAGAGCCTGAGCAATATCAAACCTTTATCGATACTGCCCGTAAAGTACTTAACAAGTATCAACTAACATTAGTTTATTTATGTGCAATGGGTGCTAGACGGGAAGAAGTAATCGGTTTACGATACAATTCATTCAAATTCTTCAAACAAAATAATCAAGAAATTTGTGAGATTACTTATAACTTAGGCCGTAACCGACTAGAAACACTGGGTGGCCCTTTAAAAAATGAATCAAGTTACCGTCAGAATTATGTAACTGGTGAAATGGCTGATATGCTAAAGTTTTCAATTCAATATTCCAAAAATATTTGTCAACGAACCGGACATATTTTAAAAGAAGATGGCTTTTTATTTTTAAACGAGCAATCTGGTATGCCGGTTTATATCCAATACCCCAACCGCCTATTTAAGAAAGTCGAAAACTCATGTCACATTCACGTTTATCCTCACTTGCTTCGGCATTATTTTGCGACTATGGCACGTTCGCTTAATCTTTCTCCAACCGATGTGATGCACTGGCTCGGTCACTCCTCACTTGATATGACAGACTCATATACTCGTCCTACCCAACAAGGCAGCTTAAAAGTGATCAACGGCATGCAAGATGTCCTCTTTAAAAAAGATGCGTCAAATGACTGATATGCATGCATTCCAAGCAATTTTATGGAACATGATCGCCTAAATTTACCCATGTTCCACAGATGTACCATAAAGTTTTCATTCTGATTCGCATTCAATCAAATTTAATATACAAAAAAATCGCTCCGTACCAGTAGTAAATACCGATACGGAGCGATCTGATTTGAACTATTTATAACTCTCTTACTTAAGAGTTACAACGCCACCAACAGCCTCAAGAGTTTCCTTGATCTTGTTAGCTTCGTCTTCTGAAACGCCTTCCTTGATAGTTGAAGGTACCTTGTCAACAAGACCCTTAGCATCCTTCAAACCAAGACCAGTGATTTCACGGACAGCCTTAATTGCTTTAACCTTTTGGTCACCAGATTCAGTTAATTCAACATCGTATGAATCTTTTGTGGCAGCTTCGCCACCAGCAGCACCAGCAGCGGCTACAGGAGCAGCTGCAGAAACACCAAATTCATCTTCAATTGACTTAACTAAGTCGTTAAGGTCGCTAATTGAAGCATCTTTTAATTGATCAATAATATTGTCTTTATCGAAAGCCATTATATTTTCCTCCAGTTTAATTGGAATTATTTTTAATTATTAAGCAGCGTCTCCGTCGCCATCTTCTTGTTTCTTGTCAGCAATAGCTTTAACACCATATGCAAAGTTTCGTACAGGTGCTTGAAGAATATTAGCAAGAGTTGACAACAATTCTTCACGACTTGGCAATGCAGCATAAGCATTGATTTCGTCAAGAGTTGCAACTTTACCATCAATAACGCCACCCTTGAGTTCAAGAGCATCGTTACTCTTAGCAAAGTTATGAACGATCTTAGGACCTGCAACTGGATCTTCTGATGAAAATACAACAGCTGTAGGACCAGCAAATGTATCTTTCAAATCATCCAAACCAGCTTTCTCAGCAGCACGTACTAAAACCTTGTTCTTAATAACTTGCATCTTTACGCCTTCGTCACGCAATTGCTTACGCAAATCCGTCACTTCAGCAACAGTTAAACCACGATAGTCAACAACAACAATTGATGAAGCAGCCTTGATACTTTCAGTGGCCTCTTCAACCTTTTTTGCTTTAACTGCAACAGTTTGTTCACTCACGAGTTTCACCTCCCAAAAATTTTTATGGGATTTAATAAAAAATCCCTATGCCAACCTAGACATAGGAAAAAGATTCGTTTCCTCGGCAGGATATTAAGGCATTTGCCACCTGAGTCTTAGGCATATATCAGCATTTAACAGCATATCACATAATGTGATTGCACGTCAATCCGGGATTTAATTTAAATCGAAAATCATTATTCAAATGATTCAAGATCAACTTTGACACCAGGGCCAAAGGTTGAAGAAATTGAAACGTTTTTAACGTAAGTACCACGTACAGAAGCTGGACGAGCCTTTACGATAACATCTTCAATTGTCTTCAAGTTGCCGATCAGCTTTTCACTATCGAATGATACCTTACCAACTGGCACAGCAACGTTACCGTCACGGTCAGTCCGATAAGTTACTTTACCGGCTTTTGATTCTTGGACTGCTTTTGCAACATCCATTGTTACAGTACCAGTCTTAGGGTTTGGCATTAATCCTTTAGGTCCAAGAACTCGACCTAAACGACCAACTTGAGCCATCATATCAGGTGTTGCAATGGCAACATCAAAGTCAAGCCAGCCACCCTGAATTTTTTCAACTAAGTCGGCTTCACCAACAAAATCCGCACCGGCTGCTTCGGCATCTTTAGCCTTGTCACCCTTTGCAAATACGATCACAGTTTGTTCTTTACCAGTACCATTAGGTAGAACAACCGCACCACGCAATTGTTGGTCAGCTTGCTTAGTATCAACGTTTAATTTAAATACAATTTCAACAGTTGCGTCGAATTTTGCATAATCAATTTTCTTTACAAGTTCAACGGCATCTTGAACCGGATATACCTTAGCGGGATCTACTTGTTCAAGAGCTGCTTTATATTGTTTACCTCTTTTACGAGCCATGTGTTTTCCTCCTTGTTTGTGGTTCTAACGGATTAACCTCCCACGCAACGTTCAAACAACGCTTTAAACGATATTAGTCTACTTCGTCATAAGTCTTTTGTTGAAATTAGTCTTCAACAGTAAAGCCCATACTACGTGCAGTACCTTCAACCATTCGCATTGCTGCTTCAACGTCAGCTGCGTTTAAGTCTTTCATCTTTGTTTCGGCAATTTGCTTAACTTGGTCTTTTGTAACCTTAGCAACCTTGTTAGTGTTTGGTTCACCGGAACCCTTTTGAACACCAGCAGCTTTCTTGAGTAACACAGCAGCAGGTGGAGTCTTTGTGATGAAGTCAAATGAACGATCTTCATACACGGTAATAACAACAGGAATAATCATTCCTGCTTGATCAGCAGTACGAGCATTAAATTCCTTTGTGAAGCCCATAATGTTGATACCTGCTTGACCTAAAGCAGGACCAACTGGAGGGGCAGGTGTTGCTTTGCCCGCAGGAATTTGCAATTTAACAATGTTAGCTACTTTTTTAGCCACGAGACATACCTCCTTAAGTCCGTGTGTGGTAATTGGAGATCAAAATTTCTCCTCCCACGTCAGTACATTCACCTAAGCAAACATACCAGTACAATATACCACAAACACGTAACGGAAACAATACGAATTATTGCTTCCACAAAAAATTTACAATACTTTCATCAACAATTTGATTTTCGTGCAACAACCGATGGCTTGCACGACGTCCCTTGATAATTAATTCACGATAATATCCCAACGGCCGTTTTAATAAAAAGCGCAGAGAAAAAGCACTGTTAACAGAAACCTGACCGTCATCCTTTTGCCGATCACTAATCCTGCCGGCGATATTTAAAACTTTAATAGTTGTAGGTAACGTCGAAATATTAGCAGACAAAGCCGAAAAAATCGGTCTTCTGTGAATCGGGCCAGTTGCGGTTAACGGAACAGAGTCAACAATCGGTGTGTTTCGCGCAATTTCAGAGTCATTAAACGGCCCTGCAATTGCAACAACTTTGTCAATCATAATTGCTGCTTTTCGATGCTGGTGGGTTAAATACCAAAAGATTGTAATACAACCCATTGAGTGTCCAACCAAGTTAAGATGGTGAATTTGATAATCAGTTTCAAGCATCTGGCAAATATCGTTAAGCCACGCTGCTTGTTGCTTAGGTCGGGATGTCTTATTTTCAAACAAAACCTGGATGACACACCTCTGATTTTTAATATTGCCATACAGTTTGAGACGTCCATTTCTTTTAACAATAATAACCATCGATTTATTTGCATCATATTTTCGTACAAGCCGTTTGAGTAAAAAGCCGAACGAAAAACGATTCCCGAAGTATCCGGGAATAAACAAAGTCGGCACGTTGTCAACAAAGGGCTGGTTTTCTTTTCGGTTGTTAAATGGACGTCCCATGTGGATACTCCAAATCATTAAAAATAAAAACAAGCCGAAAAAGATTACAAATATAATAATCAATAAACGTGGACTTATCAACGCCATCACCATCTTTTAGTCATTAATCAGGTTAAAATTGTTAATTTCTATATTTCTGTATCAACCTGGTTAAATTCCAACTCAGTACTGGTTTCTCGACCAAACATTTCAATATTAACTTTTAATCGCATCTTTTCATTGTC
>Ga0214925_100720_pt1 | contig 12096 bp, 16 predicted proteins | sample Stichaenrichment_FD_168299 | JGI IMG/M metagenome (GOLD analysis project Ga0214925, IMG submission 168299) | Xylose enriched microbial communities from anaerobic bioreactor in Madison, Wisconsin, United States - 63SRT | ecosystem: Engineered > Bioreactor > Anaerobic > Unclassified | place: USA... | reverse complement strand
CGTCAACGGAAATTACCACGCCCTTCACACAGAGAAAATGCTGGTGGACGACCGGACCCTGCTCTACGGAGAGGAATTCATGCTGCGCTATGTGTTCGCCGCGCTGGAAGCATATAAATAAAAATGGGGCCGGATAGCCGCGGAATCAGGCAGAAAACCGCGCGGACGCAGGTCCGGAGAAGCCTTGCCGGATTTCCTTTTGTCCGTGAAATCCCGGCAATTGAAAAAATCAATTGTGTAAAATTAATTTATATGGTTAGAGCCGGGAATGGCGGGTATAAGAATTTCAGAATCAATGATGATCAAACATTTGATGTTGAACATATGCGCTATTGAAGAAGTGCAGGAGGTAAAAATATGGCAGCAGTTAATGTAACATGGGAAAACTTTGAAGATGAAGTACTGAAGAGCGACAAGCCTGTAGTTGTTGATTTCTGGGCATCCTGGTGCGGTCCGTGCAAGATGCTCTCCCCAGTTGTCGACCAGGTTGCTGACGAAGTTCCAGACGTCAAGGTCGTAAAGGTAAACGTTGATGAGAGCGAGCCGGTTGCAATCAAGTATAATGTTGCATCCATTCCTTGCCTGGTACGTTTTGTCAACGGAGAGGAGACAGGCCGTTCCGTCGGCGTCATTCCTAAGCCGCAGGTTGAGAAGTTCGTAAAGGGCGAGTAATCACAGAAATATACAGACCGCCGCACCTGTAAGGGCGGCGGCATTTTAATATCGGAATAAAAGCAAGCGGCAAGGGGCCGCTGGGAGGTTGTTATGGCAGAAGTTTGGGATATGATCATCATCGGTGCGGGTCCGGCGGGAATGACGGCTGCAATTTACGGGCAGCGCGCGGGCAGAAAAACACTGCTTCTTGAAGCGAATATGTATGGCGGACAGATCATCAACACCCCGGAAATCGAAAACTACCCGGGCATCAAGAAGACGTCCGGCGCGGAGTTCGCGCAGGAGCTGTACGAGCAGGCGACCGACCTGGGCGCGCAGATGATCATGGAAAAAGCCGTTTCTGTTGAAGAGGACGGTGACATCAAGCACGTTCACACCGAGCCGGGAAATACATACGACGGAAAAACCGTCATCATCGCAACGGGCGCAAAGAACCGTCCTCTCGGCCTGGACCGCGAAAAAGAGCTGACGGGCGCCGGCATTTCCTACTGCGCGACCTGCGACGGAATGTTCTTCAGAGGAAAGGACGTAGCCGTCAACGGCGGCGGAAACACTGCCCTCGGAGACGCGCTGTTCCTGGCGCAGATCTGCAGCAAAGTCTATATCATCCACAGAAGAGACCAGTTCAGGGGCGATAAAAGCGACGTCGAAAAGCTGGCATCCCTGGATAACGTCGAGTTCGTCCTGAACTCCAATGTCACAAAACTGATCGGCGATCCGAAACTGGAAGCCGTTGAAGTTACCGACAGCAAGACCGGCGAAAAGCGTGAAATTCCAGTCAGCGCCCTCTTCGTCGCCATCGGCCAGATGCCGGAAAACAAGGAATTCTCCAACGTCGTCAAGCTCGACCAGAAGGGCTACGTGCAGGCCGGCGAAGATTGCCTGACCGGCCACTCCGGCATCTTCACCGCCGGCGACTGCCGCACAAAAACAGTCCGCCAGCTCACTACAGCTGCCGCAGACGGCGCCGTGGCAGCACTTGCAGCCAGCGGAGAGATCGACTAGGTTGGTTAGCGAACAGCCAAACGATTTGCAAAGTGTCCGGTTAGTAAAGCAGAATATCCTTGCAGAGGTCAGCTGCCGGCGGTGAGATCGGATGACTATATAAATGAAACATGTAAAGAGAACCCATGCAGAATTTCTGTAAATACAGGAATCATGATAAAAGCCGCCGCCCTGAGTTGTAAAATTCACCTGGGGCGGCGGTTCCTTTTATATGCAGACTGGAGATGAAGATGGTGCGGCTTGTTGTGAAAATGTCCTCGGGTGGAAAGGCAGACAGAGAGTCAGGCACAGGCAGGTCGGTTAATATGAATGATGTGGTGGTATACTGTGTGCAGGGTCGGTTGGCTTTTCAGCTTTGGCGCCTTCCTTTTCTGGTATTCATATTTTATGCATGGTTTAGAGGCTGGAATATTTGCAATCTGGTCATTATTTTGGTAGAAAAGCGTCAAAGCCATGAATTTTTCCAAGTATGCAGTATTATTTGGTACGATCAATTGAAAACGCGATTCTTTACCAAATACCTATTGCTGACCTAGGAAAGCCAGCTGTTAAGAGCAGGCAATTTCGAGCATTTTCATTTGCCTTAAGTAGAGAATGTTCTGATAATTAATAAATTGAGTAATTTACACCATATATTTAATGTGCTGTTGCAGAGAGAATATACATATTTGTTTATAAATATTATTGACGGCAGATAGGTGAGGAAAATGTATCTATATAAGTACAATAGTTAGGTAAAGATCATGATTATCAGCCATTAATCCCAAAATATTTTCGCGTTGGTAAAATAACGTATTTTCTACAATTATTACCAACTGTTTTTCACGGGATTGCTGACTGCATGAACCGGGTGATGATGCTGCTGGTTTTTCAGCCGGCAACATGGGAGAAATAGTTCACAAGTGTCGAGAGACTTGCGGGAAACAGCCGTATTGTTTAAAATAATACTAACAGAATTGCCGGGTTGATCACACCGCTCTGGCATATTTGTTGTATCGCGGCCGTCCGGCGATAATTGTATACAATGTGAAGCTGCTACAGAGCAGTTTATGATTATGGATAATCGTAGAGTTTTCCGGGAACAAGGAAGGAGAAAGGCCAATGAAAGAACTGAAAGTTGGAATTAAAGGTGAGCAGAAGGGTGTAGTTACAGCAGATAAGACGGCAAAGGCAATGGGCAGCGGAGAACTGAACGTTTTCGCAACACCGGCCATGATCGCGCTGATGGAAAAAACCGCATACCGCTCCGTTGCAGACTGCCTTGAAGAGGGACAGGGAACCGTTGGGACAATGATGAACATTAAGCATGTGGCTTCTACACCAGTCGGCCTCCGCGTCCGTGCAACATCCGAACTGATCGCCATCGACCGCAGAAAACTGACCTTCCATGTCGCGGCCTACGACGAAGCCGGCCTCATCGGCGAAGGCGAGCACGAACGTTTCATTATTGATGATGCCCGTTTCCAGGAAAAAGCTGATGCCAAGCTGCTGACGAGATAGCCGCAGCGGGTTTGTCTGACAGGACTGAAACTGCAGAAACGGCGGCACAGCTGTATAGGCGAAATGGTCAACCAGAAGAATTAAATTGTGGGTTCAGCAGATTTACAGTTGTAAACAAATCGGACGGATTTCCGACAGTAAGCGCTTGAAAAGTTCGGAAATCCGTTCGTTTCAGCCGCTCATCCGAAATACAGGAATTGATTTCGGATCACTGTTGAAATGAGGCGACTATCCGAAGAAAAGAAGATAGCAGAGTGTATCGTATACAGTATACACGCACTTTGTTCTGTTTTCTGGAATCAATTATTGTATCACGGCAGCAATAGATTATCTGACCATCAAAAAACCGGGGTACACAGTATACCCCAGCCTCATTCTGCTTTATCTGCTGCTTTGTCTGCATTGTTTTTTATCTGCTTGTTTCCCTTATTTATCAACTTCTTCCCGGAAGCTGTTCAGCACTTCGTAAAGCAGGGAGTACAGGCGTCTGGCGTCTTCTTCCGGCAGGTCGACGCATTCCAGGATGTGGCCTGGAACGCTCAGGGCTTCATCTTGCAGATTGCGCCCTTTGTCGGTGAGGGTGACGATCAGGCTGCGCTCGTCTTCCTTGCTGCGCTGACGGGTCAGGTAGCCCTTGCTCTCCAGCTTCTTGAGAACCGGGGTCAGGGTGCCGGAGTCCAGGTAGAGGTATTCGCCGAGCTCTTTTACGGTCAGGGACTCGTGTTCCCAGAGGACCATCATGGTGATGTACTGGGTGTAGGTGAGGTCCAGCTGGTCTAAAAGCGGCTTATAGCGGCGGATGATCTCTTTTGAGCATGCGTAGAGCGGGAAGCAGAGCTGATTTCCCAGGCGCAGGCAGTCGTACCTGGAACCGGTATGGACTGGTTTTGCCAGTGGTGCGTGTGTGTGTTTATCAGCCATAATGGTTTTCCTCCCTTATCTGTCCAGTCTGCATGGATCAGGCGTTCTTTTTTTGTTCTGCTGTTCCTGTTCGTAGGCCTGGCGTACGGCGATGGCGAGCTGATCTCCGCAGGATGTCTGCTTGAATCCGCAGTGAATGCCCTTCAGCTTTTCTTCGATCTCGTCGACGGTCATGCCGTCTACCAGGCGGCTCACTGCCTGCAGGTTTCCGTTGCAGCCGCTGGTGTACTGAACGTTGTAAACGCGGTCGCCTTCCAGGTCGAAGTCTATCTCTGTGGAACATGTTCCGATGGTTCTGTATGTATGTGTCATTTTTCCCTCTCCTTGGTTCATGTACATAGCCGGAAGTCCGGCTGGTTCATCGTATTGTGCCAGATGGCGCGTTTTCTCCGGAATATGCCCGGCGTGGATCTGGCAAGTTACTATGTTTACTGATGCCCGCAATCGGGGCGGTTAATCAGTTGTGTAAAATTTATTTGCATTACTTATTGTATAGAAGCCTGTGTGCAGTGTCAATGAAATTTTCTTCATATAAGCGAATTGCGCGGTAAAATCCGATATAATGGATATAAATAATGTAACCGGAAGCAGGAGATTAAAGGAAATGCAGGCTGTGCCGGTGAAGAAATGCCGGCATGTGAAATGAGATAATCGGAGGGGAATAGACCATATGAGGGAATACAGGACTTCATATATTGAGAATCAGGATGGACGCACCGGGATATTGATCAGGGTGTTTGCGTGTCTGATTTCGCTTTTTGCTGTTCTGATTCTGTGCTGTGGCTGCGGAACGCAGAGTTCGGCGGAAGATACGTCTTCATCCAATCAATCGGCTGTAAAAGGATTTGTTTCTTCGCATTGTCATGAGCAGCGGCTGAAAAAGCGCGGTGCTGTGCAGTACGCGCAGATTTATATCATAGCGGAAGGATTCCGGAGGCGCGGAATGGCGCCGAGGAAGGCCTTTATGCAGGCTTCAGAGACATATATGGCGTCCATGGCGCTCTCTGAAGAGGCCCGGACGCGGGGAATTCGTGTGACAAAAAGTGAACTGGACAGCTACATCAGCAAGATGATAAGTGACATGAAGGCCAACGGGATCTATAAAGACGTCCAGAAAGAAGCGCTCCGCCACGGGACGACAGCAAGAGGAATTCTTAAAGATAACCGGGATGTTTATCAGAAACAGATTGCCGTTTCCAAGCTGTACCAGAAGGAAAGAAAAGAATATCTGCAGGCGGTCGATCAGACAACAGCAGCAGAGCAGAAAGCCTGGGATAGGAAATGGGGAAAACTCCAGAAATCCGCGGTAGATCAATACAGAAAAACGCCAGAAGGAAGTAAAATCCAGAAGAAACTTCCGCAGATGCGTAAGGTTTACTGCAGTAAATACCGCTGCCACGCAGGAAAGGCATACCAGTCAGAAAAAGACGCTGCTTAATGCGCGGCAGAAGGACGTGTTGGAAATCAGACCAGGCCGGGAAGACAGATGCCGCCGTTTTCAGGCTGAGAATCCGCTTGGCAATCGGTCTGAAAGACAATGGAACATAGGAAGAAGGCCGGATGAGGCCTTCAGAATCAGGCAGGGAAGAAAGTACTGAAGAGCCCGGATACACCGGAAAATCACAGACCGCTTTCTTTCTTGTTTTTATTTTTTTGTCCTGCTGGAATAAAATATTCCCGATACAGGAAATAAAAACTGGATGAGAGTTGACATAACCCCGCAGGCGTGGTACTATTTCAACATAGCATCGGTTTAACGCGTTAAAGCGTTAAAATCGGTGCATGGTTCATGAATTGGGGGTTATGATAAAATGAAAAAATCAAGAAAGATCCTGGCTCTGCTGCTGACGGTTGTTCTGGGCGCGACGATGGCGCTGGCAACAGGCTGCGGCAGTTCTTCAAACAGCAAGGACAACAGCTGGAACTACATTAAGAAGCGCGGCAAGCTGATCATCGGCCTGGATGATACATTCGCACCGATGGGATTCCGCGATAAGAACAATAAGATCGTAGGATTCGATATCGATCTCGCAAAACAGGTCGGAAAGGAACTGGGCATCAAGGTTGAGTTCAAGCCGATCGACTGGGACGCTAAGGAAGCCGAGCTGAAGAGTAAGAAGATCGACTGCATCTGGAACGGACTTTCCGCTACACCGGGCCGCCAGAAGAGCATGTCCTTGTCCCATAAATATATGAAGAACCGCATTCTGATCATGTCCAGTGATAAGAACCTGAAGATCAAGAACGCCAGCCAGCTGAAGAAGATCAAGCTTGGCACACAGGCAGGATCCTCCGCTCTTGAGGCGATCCAGAAGGATAAGCACTACGATGAATTCAAGGATAACGTTAAGACCTATGACGACTACAATGCAGCCCTGCTGGATATGAAAGCCGGCAGAATCGACGCGGTAGCCATCGACGAGGTTTACGCAATCTACAATAACAAGAGCAAGACCAAGCTCTACGAGTCCCCTTACAATTTCGGCGCTGACTACTACGCAGTCGGATTCCGCAAGGGAGACAAGGCTTTGACAAAGAAGGTCAACACCGCCATCGGCAAGGCCGTAAAGAACGGAAGCGCGGCAAAGATCAGTAAAAAATGGTTTGGAAAAGATATGACAATTGATGAGGGATATTCGAAATAGGATTGATTCCTCTCTGTAATGTGCAGCGGCCATCCGGACATTTCCGCGGGTGGCCGTTCGTCATGAAATGCATGATGCAGCAGGATCGGAAATAATAAGGAGCTGAATTTTTACATGAGTTACGTATCAGAAATTTTACCGCCTCTTTTGCAGGGCGCCGTTGTCTCGGTGGAACTGTTTGTGATTACGCTGGTGCTTTCCCTTCCTCTGGGACTGCCATTCGCGTTCGGCGAGATGAGCCGCTTCCGTCCGATTCGCTGGATCTGCAAGGTTTTCGTATTTGTGTTCCGCGGAACACCGCTCATGCTGCAGCTCTTTTTCTTCTATTTCTTCTTCCCGCTGGCGCTGAACATCGACATTCCGGCCTTCCCGGCAGCGGTGCTGACCTTTGTACTGAACTACGCCGCCTATTTCGCGGAGATTTACAGAGGCGGAATTTTAAGCATCGACAGAGGACAGTATGAAGCCGCTCATTCCCTGGGCCTGAGTAAGGCGCAGACGACTTTCGGCATCATCATTCCGCAGGCCATGCGCGTGGTCCTGCCGCCGGTTTCCAACGAGGCCATCACCCTGGTCAAGGATACGGCTCTGGCCTCCGTCATTTCCATGTCTGAGATGATGCGTGTTTCCGAAGGTATCGTAAACAGAGACTACAACCTGACCGCCTACGTCGTCGCAGCGGCGATTTACCTCTTCTTTACCTTTATTCTGACCCTGGTGCTGAACCACGTGGAAGCGCACTTCTCCACCTACACAAGAAAGGAGAATTAGAATGTCTGCAATTCTGGAAATGAAAAACATCAATAAATATTTCGGTGATTTTCACGCGCTGAAAGATATCAACTTCTCCGTGGAAGACGGAGAGACCGCGGCCATCATCGGCCCGTCCGGCTCCGGAAAGAGCACCCTGCTGCGCTGCATCAACTGCCTGACGAAAATCACGACCGGGTCGATCACCTTGAACGGAAAGACCTTTGTCGATACGCCGGAAGGCGGTGCGGCAAAATATATTCCGGACAAGGAGTTAAAGTCTGTGATCAGCCAGACGGGAATGGTTTTCCAGCACTTCAACCTCTTCCCGCACATGACATGCCTGGAAAACGTGATCTACGCGCCGATTAAAGTAAAGAAAGTCCCGAAGGACAAGGCCGTGAAGCGTGCGGAAGAACTTCTGGACCTGGTCGGCATGCTGGAACATAAAGACCAGTACCCGGAAATGATCTCCGGCGGCCAGAAACAGCGTGTCGCCATCGCAAGAGGCCTGGCCATGGATCCGGAAATCATGCTCTTCGACGAGCCGACCTCAGCCCTCGACCCGGAAATCACCGGCGAAGTTCTGAACGTCATGAAATCCCTGTCCGAGCAGCACGTCACCATGATCGTCGTCACCCACGAAATGGGATTTGCCCGCGAAGTCGCCGATAAAGTCGCTTTCATGAACCAGGGCGAACTGCTGGAAACCGGCACTTCCGAGGAAATCTTCACGCAGCCGAAGAGTCAGAGACTGCAGGATTTCCTGAGTTCGATGATACGGTAGGGGAAACGTTTTTCAGATTATCAGCTGACACGAATAAAACTGCATTCTATTATAATGGCCGCGTTCTGGAGCGGTTCTCAAGGTCGGACGCAGCTGCGGAGTTCTGTTTTTAAGATCTAAATATTCATATCGCATCTAATGTGGTGACCGAATTTCGGAGCGCTCTCCGGGCTGGCCGCAGCTGCGGAGCACATACGAAAACCCGTGGCAACTGCCGCAAACGGAAATGTATCCGGTGCGGCAGTCTGCTCACGGGTTTCGTCGTCTGGCTCCGGCTGCGGCAGCATCCCTGCGAGAAGCTCCGTTATCCGGCCACCCATTTAGAATACGCTTATTGTCAGATCATATAAACCAGAATTCCTGCGTCCGTAATGGAGAACTTTCTTACTGCAGTCATTATAGAAAAGCAGTCTATATTGTTACGAGTGTTCTGATGCTGAAAAGTGGTTCTTCGTGGTTGTGTTTATTGGTTGTTCTCGATATATTTGAAAATATAGAATCGAAATTGTGAATACAATAGAATGACATGACAATGATATGACATTGTGATAGAATAGTGATAACGGAGGTGAGGATATGTCTAATTCTTACATTCAGATTCGTACAGATGCGGAGGATAAGAAAGAAGCCAGTGAAATACTAAATGCATTGGGCACAAACCTGTCTGCTGTATTAAATATGACGATAAAGCAAATAATTTTACAGAGAAGAATTCCATTTGATGTTGCGCTTCCTGAAGAGAAACCTGTGTCCAAGTCAGTCCAGAATGTTGTTGCAAGTTTAGAAATGGAAGGCCTGCCATTGAGCAGCAGTCAAATGAATGATCTGGAAGATTTTGAGAAACAATCGAAAGAGACTCAGGAAAATAATATTCGCCATATCGTTGATCAGTATAAGCCGCATGGAGGAGAAAATGCCTGATTCTGTCTATTGTTATCCGGGAACCGATATTCTACGAAATAAGCTGGATATTCATGATGCAGATTTACTCAAAAAGGCTGAAAGAGATTTAACAGCGCGCCGCCTTTTACAGTTGCAGCACCATCCTGTGATTGGACATTTTGATTATCAACATTTAAAATCAATACATCATTATATTTTTCAGGATTTGTATGACTGGGCTGGAAAACAGCGTACTGTTGATATAGCAAAATCGAATATGTTTTGCAATGTGTTGTACCTTGATAATCAGGCTTGGAAAATATTTAATGCGTTGAAGTCTGAAAATTTGCTAATTGGCTTATCCAGGGATGATTTTATTAATCGACTTGTCTGGTATTTAGGAGAAGTAAATGCGTTGCATCCATTTAGAGAAGGAAATGGGAGGACACAGCGGGAATATTTTAGAGAACTTGCTTTACATGCTGGTTATATCATTGATTATACCGCAATCACACGAAATGAAATGATAGACGCCAGCATTGACTCGTTCATGTGCAAATATGATAAATTAACCAAGCTCTTCAATGAAGCTATTACTATAAATAAAGTGTGAGGTTTGATGTCTATTTCGATGATGACCAGAACACCGGTTATGATATCGAGATGCAAAATGACAACCAGGGAGATTTGCTGAGGCGTTCCCGGTATTATCAATCAGACATTGATATAGAGCAGATAAAGGCGGGAGAGCCATATGAAAATTATTCCTCTGTAATATTACATTAGGCAACGACTAACAAAATACTATGAAATCGATGAGTGCTGAGGGGGATCTTCTTCCGTTCAGACTTCGCTCATCTGGCACGATTATGAGCTTGTCTTCACGGGGATAGGTCTCCCTGGCCGTTTTTTTTGCCGCAAAATCTGATTAAGCGTTGACTTAAACAGAACGATGTGCTACATTTTAATTAAGCAAAAACTTAATTAAATGATTTTCGCTGGCAGTCTGCGTGATGTACTGTATGTCTTGGGGGAGTCGTGATACAATATGCGGGATGAGGAGGAAATTTTATGACAGAAACAGCTATCTGGAAGGCACTGTCCGATGAAAAGCGAAGACTGATCATCCGCCTTCTGCTGGAACGCGATTTCTGTGTGCGCGCGCTTTCCCGGCGTCTCGGTATATCGGAAGCGGCAGTCTCTCAGCATATGAAGGTGCTGAAGCAGGCGGGGCTGATTGTCGGGGAGAAGCGCGGATACTTCGTGCATTACACGGTCAACCGCAGTCTTCTGAAGGATCTGGGTGCTGAACTGATTCAGCTGTCTGAGATGCAGCAGGAAACCGTCTGTCCGAAGAACTGCGGCAGTATGCCTTGTCATGCGGGCTGCGGGCGTGGACGTCGGGGAGGCGGCTGCGCTCGCGGAGTGCATCCAGAGCGGGAATCGGAATAATATTCGCAGGAGGCGCGTTTATGAAAATTGCAGCAGCATATGATGTAAATACTGGTAATATTTTCCAGCACTTTGGCAGAACGGAGGCATTTAAGGTTTACGACGTTCAGGAGGGCAAAATCATCAGCAGCAAGGTGGAAAGCACCAATGGCAGGGGACACGGGGAACTGGCCGGGGTGCTGACTGACCTGGGTGTGAGCACACTGATCTGTGGAGGTCTTGGTGCTGGCGCACAGGAGCACCTGAAGAATAGTAATATCTACTTCTTCGGCGGCGTATCAGGAAGTGCGGATCAGGCCGTGCAGGACTATCTGGATGGGAAGCTTCAGTACAATCCTGATGTAAAGTGCAGCGGCCATCATGACCACGGTGAAGGAGAGCACCACTGCGGAGGTCATCATGATCACGGAGAACACCACTGTGGCGGTCATGGACATGGCGGATGCCACGGTAAGGGAATGGACCATAACTGCTAAACGTGCAGAAATGGCTGGAAAAGAAGGCATATTAACTGCATAAAAACTTTATTACCTGAATCTGCGCAAACATACGACAGCACAGGTCTATGCGAGTAATCTGCGTCTGCACCGTCAGTGACGGCGGTTCGGCTGGACAAAATCATAGTATATATCCAAATCACTATTTACCACAAAGCAGGAAGGCCATAGTTATCCCGATTATCGGGAAAACCGGGCATTCCTGCTTTATGTTTTCTTTCTGAAATCCGCCTTCATATGATAAAATAATGGGAACACATTGTAAGGAAAGCAGGAGGAATACGACATGGGATTTGCATTTAACCATTTTAATTTCAATGTTCTTGATCTCGAGAGGAGCAAAAAGTTCTATCATGACGCGCTTGGACTGGATCCGGTCAGCGTCAACGATCAGCCGGAGTTTACAATCTGCTATCTGGGTGACGGCGGAAGAACCGGCTTCCGTCTGGAACTGACCTGGATGAAAGATAGGAAAGAGCCGTACGATCTGGGAGAAATTGAATACCACCTGGCTCTGACGGCAGATGATTTCGAGGCTGCGCATAAGAAGCATCAGGAGATGGGATGCATCTGCTTCGAGAACCCGGCTATGGGAATTTACTTCATTGAAGATCCGGACGGATACTGGATTGAGATTCTGCCACCGGAGAAATAAAGGCTGCCTGGTAATGGCAGGAATATGATAAATTAAACAGAAACGCCGCCGCAGAATCAGGCACGTTTCTGTTTATAGGAAGGCCGGTGCCCGGCGCAGATTTCAGCGTCGGGCACCGGCCTTCAATTGTCTGCCCGTTAGACGACAACAAGGTTCCCGGGCACCCACCCGACGCTTCAGCGTCGTGGAAGGGTGGGGTTCTTATTGTAATTTCTTTAGATGAGGATTTATCGAGCAAAGCGAGATAAATCAATAAACCACCGGCTATGCCGGTGTGATTAAAAAAGCTTTAGCTTCAAGAAAAAACCTCCTGTGGTAAGATAATAG
>Ga0214925_100717_pt1 | contig 12123 bp, 13 predicted proteins | sample Stichaenrichment_FD_168299 | JGI IMG/M metagenome (GOLD analysis project Ga0214925, IMG submission 168299) | Xylose enriched microbial communities from anaerobic bioreactor in Madison, Wisconsin, United States - 63SRT | ecosystem: Engineered > Bioreactor > Anaerobic > Unclassified | place: USA... | reverse complement strand
TGCTCCGATTCCGATCAGCTGCGTCTTTCCCTTCTCTGTATCTTCGATTTCCAGGACAACGTAACTGGTAAAAGGACCTTCACGGAGATAGTTAAATCCCGTGTCACCGTTATCCCCGTTTTCCCCGTAGAGATAACTCCTGAGCGTGCGGTGGGAATCCTTGTTTGCCGCCTTGTTAAAGAAATTTCCGCTCGTCTCTCCCAGAAGAACCAGCTGAAGCGCATCGATGATCGTGGATTTTCCGGATGCCGTTTTTCCGGTCAGAAAATTGATCATGCCGAAATCGATCAGCTCAAAACTGTATCCGTACCAGTTAATCAGCAGTAATCTCGTCAGTTTCTTCATCCGTGTTCTCCTTTGTTTTTATCAGCTCGCTGAGATTGGAAATCTGTTCATTGGAAACGATGAACAGAATGGACGGCAGGATCAGGATCCGCGTCTTCGCATCCGACCAGGCCCCGTCTACTTTCTTGATAATGTTATACTTTTTCAGCGTCCGGAGCGCCTTGTCCATGTCCACATTGGCCGGTTTCTTCGGAATCGCCCCGAGTGTAATCAGCTTATTCACCAGATTCCCCACCGTCGTGAATACTTCATTGATCAGCTGGAGTTTCTCCCGCTCTTCTTCATAGATCAGCCGCAGGGCATAGGTCATCAGCGTGGTCAGCTTGTTAAAATGCTCCAGATTCCCCTCAAGGGTACTGCTTAAGGCGATCACTCCATAAGTCGTGTCTTTATCCAGCTGAAAGCCTGCATACTGGAGATAATCCTGGATCATTTCAAAGTTACGCTCGGCAAAAATATAGTCCGGATTGACGGTGCTCACATCTTCATCGAAATTATAGTCTCTGGAGAGCAGATAGGTATGGGCCAGCAGGTCATTGACAATCTCCTTAAATGCTTTCTGCTCCGTTGAAGACAGTTTTTCATATTCTTCCTGAAAAATCATGACTGCTTCCTCACTTTCCGTTTAAATACCGCTCTCGGCACGCTGTAACCCTGCCGCTTCGTATTTCCCTCTTCAAAATCAATGGTAAAGGGTGCCGTCCGCTCTTTTCCCCTAATCGTGCAGAGAAGATAGAGAATAAAGTCTTCCGAATCCAGAATCTGAATATCCTCCGTTGTGATTCTGTCACGTCCTTCCATGCATTTTTCCATATAGGCATCAATCTTTTTATTGGAATACTGATTCCGGACGTCCTCCAGAAATCCGCTGAACACCTGCGGGCTGTCCTTTGGCTTTTCCAGCTTCTGATAGCGCTTTTCCTGCTTTTTCGTGCGTTTTACCCGGTCATACATGGATTTCTGCCCGGCGTATTTTACGGTAAAGACATTCAGATTTTTTTGCATCTCTTCCATCAGTTTCGGGTCGCCGGAGGCTTTCAGAAGATCGATGATCCTTCCCTTGGCGCTCCGGTCAGTATTCATCAGATAGCGGATCCGCTCCACGGAAGAATTGGTGTATTCATTATGTTTCCGGTCGATCTGCGCGATCATCTCTTCGATGCCTTCATAGGTATCAACCGTATACTGAATCATCCGCAGGACTTCATCCCGTCCCTGCTCCTCATCTTCCAGCACCTGGCGGTTCAGCCCCTGACGGGTGATCCTCCCGATCATTTCATCGTCATTCAGCCAGCCGTTCAGGATTTTCATAATCGGATTCTTGAAGCGCGGAACAGAATCGATGGTTTTCAGCGGAAAATAGACCTTGTCGATGACCTTCTCCTTATATTCGTCAAAATGCTCATGCAGCAAGGCATTCACGTCATTTTCTCCCGGAAGATAGGAAAAATACCTGCGGATATTATTAAACAGCCCCTTCAGCTCATCGACCAGGTGAACCGTATTCTGGTAGGCCGTCTGCAGAGCCTGGTAGACATAATCCGGCGTCCGCTTCGCGTTTTCCAGAGCCGCGTAGGTGGCATACACATAACTGTTGTATTCCTTAACCTTCTCATTAGAAAGATCATACAATAGATTAATGACCGCAATCGCGTATTCAGGAACCGTTACATTTTCTTCAAAAGACCGGGGTTCATATTCCGTCTCCACCCAGCCGGTCTCTTTCAGCCGGCTGAACAGAAGATGAGCCTTGGCAGACAGTGCAGATGCATCCGTCTCTCCCTCTTCCTCGGCTTCTTCCGAAAAATCCGCTTCATTAAACTGATCTTCCAGCGAGTCCATAAACATCGCGAGAAGATCCTTTCTTTTTATTACCAGTTCCGTTTTAAATGCCTGACGCAGCACAAAAAGCGCCTCCACATAGAGTTCTTTCTTGGGAGACGCTAATATGCTGAAAAAATTTCCCGGTATACGACTGAATAAATTCATTAGATAATCATTTCTCCTGGCGCATTACTTTTGTCTTCTGTCCAGTCTAGTATACCATATTATTCCAAGCCATGACGGCCGGGATTAATTTTCTGACTTGTTCTCTGTCTTTTTCCGGCCGAAATACAGTGCCGCGATCAGTGCCGTCGCAGGGATGGTCAGCACGACGCCAAGGCTTGAGGACAGGCCCTGCATAATCTCGATGCCGACGGAATACATGTTGATGACTTCTCTGTATGGATAGGCATAGGCATAGACGTAGATCAGCGTATTGATGGATCCGCCCGCGAAGGCAAGGATCAGGGTGTTGGTCATGGTTCCCATCATGTCTCTTCCGACATTCATGCCGGACTTGAAAAGTTCTTTTCCGCTGAGATCCGGATTCTTGTCATGAAGCTCGGAGAGGAAGGACGCTATCGACATTCCGACATCCATGACCGCGCCCAGAGCGGCAATCAGAATGCCGGCGAACAGGAGCTGTCCGATCTTGATTTTTGTCATTTGTCCAACATAAATCAGCTGCTCGATATCCGACACATTCAGGCCGGTAATATCCGTGACCGCGCCGAATATCCAGGCAAATATTCCCGCTCCGATGACGCCGATGATGGTTCCCAGGATCGCCGCAATCGACTTCTGCGTCAGTCCGTCGATCAGAATCATGGTCGCAAAGGTCGTCAGGGCGCAGATCAGAATCGAAGTAAAGATCGGTGAAAATCCGCGGTATACCATAGGCAGGAAGACAAAGAACAGACACAAGATCGTAAAAATCAGACCGGCAATGGAATAAACGCCTTTCCGGCCGTCGTTATCCAGAAGCTGGACTTTCGATGAACTCTTCACATTTATAATGACCTTTCAGCTCATTGGATGATCCGATCTGCGGGTCGCCGACAAATGCAAAGGAGAAGGACTCTGACGGTTCAACCGTATGGGAACGTACAGAGGAATATTCACCATCTTCCGGCTCATAGCGATAATAGTAGCTAGTTCCTTCTTTAAGTCCGGAGGCTGTTACCTTATTGGATGTGTAGGTGTTTCCGCGGTCATCCTTTTCATCTGCTACAGCTGTCTGAGAAGCGGTGTATGTTTTTGCGCCTTTCATGGATTTATTGGTGGAAATCTGCAGCGTGATCTTTCCGTGTGTAAAACCATGCCAGCGGCCGAATTGTTTTATCTTATTGCGGAGGTATTGAGTTCCAAAGCATCAGCATTGGTATTTTCTGCCATTATTTAAAATTTGACTTGTTATCTTTTCTTCCCAACTCACTCAATTGTGCATACTGCATACACTTCTTTATTCATGTAAAGAACAAGCAGATCTGACCATTTTTTACGCGTATAAATCCATAGGAAATATACGGTTTCCCGATGCAGTTTTCTCTGCTACAGGATCGTTTCGCAGATCGTTTTTATTCATATACAAACAAGACTCTTCCTCTTGCAGCTTTGTTTTTGTCTGAAACACACATAAAATTGCAGAAAATCAGGACTAGAACACAGTACATAATACATATCGGTCACTTTCACGAAAACGCTGAAATGTCAAGTATTAATGATTCTTTTTATAAAGCTTTTCTGTATTGACTTTATCCATTTTCTACGTTATAGTTTTAACAGAGATTACGGTTGAAAATCAATCGCGTAAGGAGGTAAGAAAGATGAAATTAACACCGAAGATTGACTATTCCAAGTATGTAGACCATATCAGAACGATCGAGGCTCATACAGAGGGTGAATACTGCCGTGTTGCGATCGACTGCCCGGAGACTGAAGGCAAGACAATGATCGAGAGAAAACACTATCTGGAAGAGCATTATGACTATCTGAGAACAGCACTGATGTTCGAGCCTAGAGGGCACCACGACATGTTCGGTTCTTTCATCACCGAGCCATGCAACCCGGAAGCTGATTTCGGTGTATTCTTCATGGACGGCGGCGGATATCTGAACATGTGCGGACACTGCACCATCGGAACAGTTACTGCAATTCTGGAAGGCGGACTGATGGAGATGAAAGAGCCTCAGACAGAGGTCGTTCTGGAAGCTCCTGCAGGACTGATCAGAACTGTTGCAGACGTTAAGAACGGCAAGGTTACCGGCGTAACGCTGACCAACGTTCCGGCATTCCGCTATAAGAAGGATCTGCATACTACATATGAAGGAAAAGACGTTGTCTATGATATCTGCTTCGGCGGTTCCTTCTTCGCAATGGTAGATACAGAAAAGAACTTTGGAATCAAGGTAAGCCCGGAGACAGCTCCGTTCCTGACCAAGTTTTCAAGCTTCATGCTGAATGAAGTCAATAAGACAGTTGAAATTCAGCATCCTGAACTGGACATCACAACCGTAGACTTGGTTGAGAACTACTCCAGCACAGATACCCCGGACGCAGACCTGCGCAACCTGGTTGTATTCGGTGATCCTGACGATCCGCAGCTCGACAGAAGCCCGTGCGGAACAGGAACATCCGCTAAACTGTCCCTGCTCCATGCTCTCGGTGAGCTCCCGGTCGGCAAGGAATTCGTTTACGAGTCCTTCATCGGAACCAAATTCTACGGAACCATCAAGGAAGAGACCAAGGTTGCTGACTATGATGCAGTAATTCCTCAGGTAAGAGGCGCTGCTTATCTCTGCGGAGAAGCAACATGGTTCATCGATCCGGACGATGCACTGGGAAAGGGATTCGTTGTTCCTAGATAGTTTCCATAATGACGAGACTAATGATTTTACGTAATGAATAGAAGTAACAGACCGCCGCTGGCAGGGTGCATCATCCCTGCCAGCGGCGGTCTGTTTTTATGTCTGATCAATCGGGCAGACTCTGCCAGCGAATTCTGCACAGGATAAAGATCCGGCCAGCCTGTCTGCCTTCCTTCTTTCTGTTCAGTCCGCTCGCTACAGACATAAAGAGATGCGCCGGCTGACAGCCTGGATTGTCCAGACTGCTGACGGCGCTGCGCATGTTCTTTCCTGCAATATTATTTTTTCTTTTGTTCCCCTGCTACTTTACCAGATCAGCGGCATGGTCTGTCAGAAGACCCTGTGCTCCGCCGATGATGTAGGTAACGTCCTTGAATCCGTTTTCTTTCAGAATGGAAATTGCTCTCTTGGCTCCGATATTGTAGTTCCGGCGTACTACCTGCACCAATATATTCTATCAATGTTAAGCCTATGATTCTAATCGGTAATAAAATACCCTTTTAGTATTCGTGATTTCTAACTTAATATAGATTGTGACCCTGACACCTGATTTGTCCATTCTTTCATCACAATAGCGATTCCGATCATCACAAAACGGAAGAAATGTGAAAAAATTGTGCCTTCTGTGATATCAGCCTTAACTTAATTTATATTTTCCTGACGCGGAATGAACATGACTCCTGATTACAATAAAGCCATAAGTTAAAGAAAAGGAGATGCCTGAAACGGTATCCTTCAAGGGGAAAGGAAACGAGGTGAAGGCCATGCTGAGATGGAAAAAGAACCGAAACAACAACGCACCAGGCAGTGCAGACCCATACGGCCGGGGAAATGACCCGGTGAACCGCAATTATTACAAGCAGAATTACAGCGGCGAGGACTGGAATAATTCCTATGATGACAGCAGCTGGGGTGACTATCCTCCATTCGAAGAAAACCGCGGATCTTATTCCAATAGCAATTATACCGACGGTCCATCCTCATCTGGCGCGTCACGTCTTCAGCCGATCAGGAAGAAGACACTGGCACTGATGATGGCAGGCTGCATGCTGGCAACATCAGCCGTTTCCGTCGGCGGATATGCCTTATACACCAACTACTTCGGGAGTTCAGGAAGCACCACTTCCGCGACAAATTACAAACTGACAAGTTCCAAAACAACTCTGACGACAGACAGCATTGTGAAGAAAGCAGAGAACTCTGTAGTTTCCATTACAGTCAGCTCCTCTTCTTCAGACAGCAGCGGATTTTCCAGTGCTTCTTCCCAGACGACTAGCAGCGCCGGATCAGGCGTCATCATCCAGTCGAACGGATACATTCTGACCTGCGCACATGTTGTGGAAGATGCGTCCAGCATCAAAGTCACGCTGAAAAGCGGAAAATCCTACACGGCAAAGCTGATCGGTACGGACTCCGATAATGACCTTGCGGTCATCAAGATCACCGCGACAGGCCTTAACGCAGCAACATACGGAAACAGCAGCAAGCTGGAAGTCGGCGACTCCGTTGTTGCCATCGGAAATGCACTGGGCGAGCTCAGCAACACGGCGACAACCGGAATCGTGAGCGCCCTGGACAGAGAACTTACCATCAACAACCAGAAACTTACCCTGCTCCAGACCGACGCATCCGTCAACCCTGGAAATTCCGGCGGCGGCCTCTTCGACAGCTCCGGAAACCTGATCGGCATCGTAGAATCAAAATCCACAGGTTCTGACGTAGAGGGCCTCGGATTCGCCGTTCCGATCAATACAGCAGCCAAGTCTGCAGCAAAAATCATCAAGACCGGCGGAAACATCGGATCCAGTTCAAGCTCGAATTCTGACTCCTCTTCAGATTCCAGTTCTGACTCCCAGTACGGTTCCGGCTCTGATTCCCGTTCACAGTATGGCTCCGGCTCCGATTCCTACGGACAGAACGGCGGCAGCAGCGGATACGGATCAGACTCCGGTTCCTCCGGAAGCCTCTGGTAAACCAGCCAATACAGCGCAGCACGGACACGGCTCCGCTTTCAGATAGATGAATACTATTTATACTGACCTATTCAGTTTACATAGATGAACCTTCTTGACCGTTATACCAATACGATAAGTCCTTTACATAATAAATGAGATTGAAACAGGCATCCGGAAACTCCACATCCGGACGCCTGTTTTTCTTGTGTATCCTCACAAATACTTTAGTCAGGTAAATTATCACCCGTGTCAGACTGTCATTTTTCTGTCAGAATCCTTGCACATCTACTTTCCCAGTCATATAATTGAAGCGGTGGCAAAAGTAAAACGCAAGGAAATGACGGACTGCCCGGCAGCCTGTTTCTTTCCCTGCCAGTTGGATTTTGTCAAAAAGAAATACTGCCCTTCCGCACAATGAAAGCGCCAGACGGACAGCCATCTGACATGATTAAAATAAAATCTTTATATATGAAGGAGTGAAAAAATGAAGGCATATGAACGACTGATGGAATACGTCAAGTATCCGACCGGATCAACTGAGGAAAGCGACGCATGCCCGAGCAACCCGAAGGAGTTTGATTTCGCGAACGCCCTTGCGGACGAAATGAAGACACTGGGTGTGGAGGATGTTGATGTCGACGAGCACTGCTATGTAATGGGCACAATTCCGGCCAACATCGAAAATTACGACGGACCGGTTCTGGGACTGATCGCACACATCGATACATCCCCGGACGCACCAAATGAGAACGTTAAGCCGGTTATGCACCACTATGAAGGCGGCGACCTGATCATCAATGAAAAGGAAGGCATCAAGGTTGACGCAGAGTCCCTGAAGAATTTCGTCGGCTGCGATATCATTACATCTGATGGTACGACGCTTCTGGGCGGCGATAATAAGGCCGGCGTTGCAGAAATCATGACTCTGGCAGAAATCCTGCATAATGACAGCAGCATCAAGCACGGCACAATCCGTATCGGATTCACTCCGGACGAGGAAATCGGACGCAGCAGCGACCTGTTCGACCTGGAGAAGTTCGGCGCAGACTGCGCATACACCATCGACGGAGACCTGTTCGGCGAGTGCCAGAGCGAGACATTCAGTGCAATGGGATCCAAAGTAACCATCAACGGAGTCGGCGTGCATCCTGGATTTGCAAAGGATAAGATGGTCAACGCCCTGCACGTTGCCGAGGAATTCGACGACATGCTGCCGAGAAATGAGCGTCCGGAGTACAGAGAAGGAAGAGAAGGATTCTACCATCTGGTTACCATGAGCGGCGGTGTTGAAAAGGCAGTCATGAACTTCATCCTCCGTGATTTCGACTGGGCTCTCGTTGAAAAGCGCGGCGAAATGATGAAAAAGACGGCTGAATTCCTGAACCATAAGTATGGAGAAGGAACAGTCGTTGTAGAGAACACAGAGCAGTATCATAACATGGGAGAAATCATCGAGAAGCATCCGAAGCTTACAGAGATTCCACTGTCCATCATTAAGGAAATGGGATATGAGCCGGATACCGCTCCGATCAGAGGCGGCACAGATGGCGCATTCCTGTCCTTCAGAGGACTTCCGTGCCCGAACCTGGGACCTGGCGGAAGCAACTTCCACGGAAGAAGCGAGTTTGCTGTAGTCCAGGATATGGAAAAAGCTACAGAAATGATCACTAAGGTCGTTCAGAAAATCGCAGAAGTAAAAAAGGCTGATCTGTAATTTTCTTTACTGGACGCATTTCTGCAGATCAGGATCAGCCAACGGCTGTCAGCTGCTGAGAAGCTTTGGAACTTACGATATTCTTCCCTGCTTTTCAGCGATACAGAAAGACGGTACTTCCGGCAAAACGCCGGAGATACCGTCTTTCTCTGTTTTCTTTGTAATTATCTTTGTATTATCCTTGTTTTGTCTTTGTTCCCGATCTTGCACATTCTGGCGGACAGAAGCCTGGCTGTAAAGTCGTCTCAGCTATTGAAATGCAGACGGACGATCTCTATCGCCTGCAAAGCTGCAGAACCGTTGTCAGTCTTTTACCCCGCTCTGAGGGTTTTTGAACCGCAGCGGCAGACATCGGATAACAAATCCGCGTAATCATTGAAAATCCAACAGATCCGCGTATCCTTAATTTAGCTTAATCCATCTGGAGCTCTTCGATCTCTTTTTCAAGCTCAGCAATTTTTTCCTTATGCGAATCGATTTCCTCAGCCAGTTCACCAGCTTCACCGACAAACTCTGTTTTTCCGCTCTTATACTGTGCATAGTAAATCTGTCCGATTTTCTGAAGTTCAGAATCAATCAGCCGGCTTTCTGATGCAATCATATTCTTGCGTTTCGTAACTTCGATTTTCAGTTTTGCATCATCACTGACCTGTTTTCCAGCTTCCTTTGCCACGGAGCCAGCCTGTTTTGCTGCCTCTCCGGCCTGCTTTGCCGCTTCACCTGCCTGTTTGGCTGCTGATTTTGCTTTGCCCAGAATCGCGTCTTTGTCAAATAATGCCATATTCTTACCCTCCAGTCTGACGGATGCGCCGCAATTATAAACTTGATTATTCTGTATATTACGATTATACCACTGAATGGAATGATGCAACACGAAATCTGCTTTCTATCTCTTAGCCGGCCTGCACCATGAGAATATCCATATCGACAGTTCCTGTAATTCCCGGAAGTTTCCCGCTCTGCGAATACTGCCACATCAGATACTTATGCTGAAAGGTCGTCTCATTGGTATAATGCGCAATCCAGAGATTATAACTGGTCAAATAAGAAAGATCCAGAGAGTTGTTAATCCATGTCGGATTTCCGTAAATCAGCGGCTTATAGCCATTCTGCTTCACAATCGAGCAGAATGCATCGGTGATTTTCGTTTTCTGCGTCATAGACAGTTTATAGGTCCGGCTTGAAGAATCCTCTTCCATATCGAACGCCACAGGCATCGTAATCCCCTTATGCTGAATCTGCTTCAGGGTCCATTTTGCTTCCTCTACAGCCTCTTCTGTGCTGACTGCAGAAGAATAGAAATATACACCGACATCAAGGCCCGCTTTTTCCGCGCCTTCCATATTGCTCGCAAAACGCTTGTCCATGCTGATTGTACCATTCGTGGAGCCGCGGTATCCGGCGCGGATCATTACAAAGCTGATTCCCGCCTTCTTCACTTTCGTCCAGTCAACGTCTCCCTGATAGGCGGAAACGTCGATTCCGTTTCTGGAAGTCCAGTTCGCATCCTTATATTTTTTCAGGCCGTTTTTCCAATAATATGCTGAACTGCTGTATGGATTTGCGGCATAGGTCTGCTGCTGGCTCAGTCCCTCATATTTTCCGTGAATCGTGTTTGCACGCCAGTAAAGCAGGCCTCCGCAGATTACTGCAGCAATCAGGATCAGAATAATCATCTTCCCTTTTCTTCCACCAGACCAGGAAAAATCGAAATGCCCCCGGAACCACTGCTTAACAGCAAATGCTTTCGGCCGCACGGACGTTTTTCTCCCTGGCGATTTTCTTTTTGTCCTCTTCATCATGCATTCTCCATCCAGTCCTGCCGCCCGCCGGTACAAGAACCCCGCCCTTCCATGACGCTGAAACATCGGCCGGGCAGCCGGGAAACTTGTTATCGTCTGACGGAAGGATAAAAAAAACCGCGAGCTCCTGCCTCTGCAAAAGCCGCGGAGTTTCAGAAAAGAAATTTACAACTCTTCCTTTTCACTCATCTCATCGTCCAGTTCGCTGTATGCGACAGCCAGCACGTACATAGCCAGCGCACACAGGCTGAATGTGATCCATTTCTTTTTCATTGAAAACCCTCCATCTGCACGGAGTTACACTTCTCTCATATTTCAGTATAAATGCTGAACCATCAAAAATCAACTGCAAGGGACATATCGGATGCAGCGGCGGGCAGAAGTCTCATGCCCCGGCCTTCCCACGGATATTCATGGAAAACAGGATGATGCCTGCACAGCTTCCTGTAATTTCCCGTTACAGGTCCTTATGTCCATGGTCGCTCTCTTCATCCGGATTGACATGAACCATGCAGTGCTTCAGCTCAGGATGGCCTTTTTCAAGAATATCGTGGACCTCCCGCGCCGTCTTATGAGCGTCATAGAGACTCAGATGTCCGTCCATCGTAATGTCCACATCGACATAAATCTTAGCACCGAACTGACGGGAACGGAGGTCGTCTACATGCATGACTCCCGGAACAGACTCCACTTCCGCATACATCTGCTCCACCAGATCATCCGGACATGCCCGGTCCACCAGCTGATTGATCGTCTCCCGGAACACATCAACCGCAGCCTTGATAATCAGGATGCCGATGACAATGGAAGCCGCCGGATCCAGTACCGGAATCCCCAGACGGGCGCCGACGATTCCGACCAGACCTCCCGCAGAAGCCAGGGAATCCGAGCGGTGGTCCCATGCCTGCGCCTTCAGTGAGACAGAATTCATTTTTTTCGCCGCACGCATGGTAAAGTGGTACAGAATTTCTTTCACTACAATCGCAATGACCGCGACGATCACTGGCAGCATGGTCGGGACGGCAATTTTCTCCGGGTGCATGATCGACTGTACGCCAGTCTTTCCAATGGAAAGGCCGACGATCAGCAGAATATTTCCTAAGACAATGGAAGCAACACATTCAAAACGCTCATGCCCATAGGGATGGTTTTTATCTGCGGCGCGGTGAGAAACCCGCGCTCCGGCCATGACAATCAGTGTTCCTGCAACATCGGACAGGGAATGAAATCCATCTGAAATCATGGCCGCGGAATGGCCCAGTATTCCTGCGAACATTTTAATAATGGAAAGTCCGATATTCGAAAACAGGTTGACCAGTGAAACATGGTAAACTGCTTTCTCCTGCTGATCTCTGAGCTCTGCTCCGGATGCTGCACTGATATCATCTTCTGTCTGTGCATCATGTTCATGATGAAATAATCCATGCATATCATTCACCCTCTTTATTAATTCATCTAACATTGGATAGATGCTTTTAACATTCATCAGAAAAACCGCCAGAAAGCTGGCGGCTAGTCCAAACCTAATATCTTCAGTATATATTTTTCGATTATATCACTTCATTCTTTTTTTATCAACCAATAGCCTATCTGTTTCAACTCGGAGGGTGTAAAGT
>Ga0214925_100715_pt1 | contig 12171 bp, 14 predicted proteins | sample Stichaenrichment_FD_168299 | JGI IMG/M metagenome (GOLD analysis project Ga0214925, IMG submission 168299) | Xylose enriched microbial communities from anaerobic bioreactor in Madison, Wisconsin, United States - 63SRT | ecosystem: Engineered > Bioreactor > Anaerobic > Unclassified | place: USA... | reverse complement strand
TAAAATCAGGGGATAAAATCCCGATTTTATTCAGAAAAAAAGGTTTATCGAGAAATCAAATTTTGATTTCTTCGATAAACCTTTTTTGAAAGCTATGATTTACGACTTAAGTCACAGCCTCTTTTAACAGTTTCAGAAAAATTATTTGTGTACCCAATAATAGTAAGTTTTGTCATTATCAAAAGTGTAGAGAAGTGCTTTCTTCCCGTTATGGTGAGTTGGTTTAAGATACAGAATTTGAAGGTAGCCAAGGTACTTCATTGGGCCACTTGGTGAGATTTCGTACTCCTTTGAGGAATACCGATAATCAATGTAAGCAAAATATTTGCGAGGAAAAGTCATTTTCTTAGTTTTTTTCTTGTTACCTTGATATTTAACGTACATCGTATAGGAATCTTTTCTGATTGTGTAGGTATACTGTGTTTTTATTTTACCGCCTTTATTCCATCCGCTCTGCCGCCACGTTCCGCGCAGAACAGATGGAATTGTTTTATAAAGATGGTAGTAAGCAGCGTTTGGATTTGCAGCATGTGCTGTAGGTGCACTCGAAAAAGTCGCGGCAATAGCAATCCCCAAAGTAGCTACTATTGCTAAAATAACATGTCTAATTTTCATCGTCTATTTCCCCCATAAAATATGATTAAGTTCCCTAATTGATTAGTATTTATGAAATAGCTGCTATTGCAAGGAATACTAGTGATCATTCAATCATTTTTCCATAACTAACCCTTCCCTCCCTGATTAATCGTCTTTTACATTAAGCGTTTGCATAAGAAAAATCAATATCATGATAGATTTTGTAGCAAACTTGATTAAAGTACAGCACAAAAAAACCAAACTCCAACGAGTTTGGTTTTTTAATAGGGATTAACTTTCCAATTTAAGGGGGGAAATTGGAAGGTATTAAAGAGGAGCATGGAATCCGTTTTCTAGGGGGAGGAGGATGGATTCCACATGCAATCAGTTCCTAGGGGGGAGGAAACTGATGGAACAAGGAAGTGTACCCTCTTAAAATTAAGAGGTATAGCTTATTACCTTTGCTATGATATAAATATATCAACAAAATGTGACAAAAGTGTGAAATTCAAACGGGATATATTTGAAGTTTTTCTTATCTTAGAAATAAGTTTTTAAGAACGCTGAAACGCGTGCCTGATAAGCCGCTGGATTATACCAGAAACTTTCGGCGTGAGTAGCGTTTTTAACGATCCAAAGTTGCTTTGGTGCTTTAGTAGCGTGGTAGTTTTCGTAGGCCATTCTAACTGGGACGTAGGTATCTTTGCCACCATGGATGAACAGGATTGGTCGATGATTCTTTTTTAGTTGTTCTTTAGAAGATACATCGCCCAGATAGTAGCCTAGTCGATGACGATTGATGGTGCTGACCATTGGTTCAATGGGATATTCAGGTAAATGGTATTGTTCCTTTAACAGATAGGTCATCTCTTCTTTGATACTGGAGTAACCGCAATCTGCAATAATGGCTTTTACCTGTGTGGGCAGGTTTTCACCCGACAGCATTTCCATAGTAGCGCCACCCATGCTGACACCGAAGAGCAGAATCTTTTCGTCTTCGCCCTTGATGTCGATCAGTTTGTTAATCCAGCTCATGTAGTCCAAACGGTCTAACCAGCCAAAATTAATGTATTTTCCGGCACTGTCCCCATGAGCACGGTCATCGGGCATTAAAATATTAAAGCCCAAGTTGTAGAACATTTTTGCATAATTTGCCATTGTCTCGCGGTTTCCCTTGTAACCGTGAGAAATAACGACCGTTTTTTTCAAGTGATCAGGGTGTTGAATAAAAGTTGCCACTAGTCGTTTATGTGGATCGTTTTCATGCAAATACCAAGTTTCCTGTGGCACGTTTTTGAACCAATCCACGTAATCATAGTATTGCTGTGCGTATTTTTGCTTTTCTTTAGAGGTTTCTGGCACGTAGTTGACCCGCTTAAACGCCATGTTAAATAGGTAGTGACTCACGTAAAGTGCGCCTGTAGCGACAGCTGCCAGTGGGAGTCCAAGTGTAACTGTTTTTTTCAAATTCTAACCTCCATTGATTAGTGAGTTAAGTAAAGTTTCTTCAAATCGGCAATATCTTCACTAGATAATTGCAGTGCTTCATTTAAAAATTGCGGCATGGAGCCGTAATGTTCATCGATGGCCTTCATCGCAGCGTCAAAATAACCGCTTGAAACTGACATTTGAGCTTTGATGGTAGCTAACATCGTACCAGTAACGCCCTCGTTTTTGGCTTTAGTCATCCGCGCCTGAACAAACGGCGATAAAACATCGTTAGTTAATAGGTAATCTTGTTTGATGATTTTTTGTGGCACGCCTAGCGCTGAAAGAAAGAACGTCGCGCCCATACCAGTCCGGTCTTTACCCGCAGTGCAGTGGAACAGGAGAACGTTCTTTTCATTAGTATTACTCAACAACGTGGCAAAAAAAGTTTGGTAAGCGGAATGTGCTTGAGGTTCGATTATCATTTCTTGGTAGACACTGACCATGTGATCAAAACCGCTTTTCTTTCGTGCTTTCAGCTCAGCGTTGAGTTGCGCCTGCGTTTTTGACGCATCAGTTTTATCGTCAGGAAAGACTGGGAGGTGACGATAAACGATGTTGCTGGGAATTTGATCTGGTGCTTCGGCTACTTCACCGTCGGACCGAAAATCCACATCGTATTTGAGCCCATAATCAACTAAAGTCTGCTGGTCGCGATCCGATAAGTGAGCCAACGTTCCAGTTCGAATCACGCGCTGCCATTTTACCGTTTGGCCATCGCGGGCGGGATAGCCACCTAGTTCCCGAAAATTATAGCCGTGGTCCATTGTCAATACGCGCTGATTAGTTTGCTGCATGAAAAATCCCCCCTTATTTATGTTGTACATGCGTTCTTTATTGTAACCCAATTAGCGGACCATTTCATGTACAAAGGTATTAGGTAGGTACGATACTGACCGGCAAATTGCTTTTTTAAAGTAAATGAAAGCGCTATAATTGTCGTATTAATATCGTTAAAGGAAGGTGATCATGATGAAAATTGGGATTATTGGTGGTAATGGCAAAACAGGATCAGCCGTGTATGCGGAGGCAAAGAAGCGCGGGCACGAACCAACAGCCATTGTACGTAATGAGGAACGGGCACGTGAAGCGTTGGGGGACGATGCCCAGCTGCTGGTTAAAGATGCCTTTGACTTAACCAAAGCTGACTTAACTGGTTTTAACGTTGTCGTTGATGCCTTTGCAGTTCCGATGGGGTCGCCACTGGCGTATTTACATTTAGACTTACTGACCAAATTAGTGCATGATTTACGTGATACTAACACACGGTTGTTCGTGATTATTGGTGCAGCCAGTTTAAAGACGCCCGATGGCAAGCGCCTGTTGGATCAGTTATTGGCAATGCCAGATCATGATCAGTGGATTGGAACACCGCTGAATCAAACCTACGAATACGAATTTCTGCAAATGATCGATAACGTTGATTGGGTGGCCGTTTCACCATCACGTAACTTTGGGTCGGGTCCAACTAACGGGTATGTTTCAGGAACGGATCAAGTTTTAGTTGATTCAAAGGGTAAATCTGAACTTTCTCATGGTAATATGGCATTAGCGATTTTGGATGAAATTGAATCCCCGAAGCATCAACACCAGCGATTTACAGTGCGTAATCAGGAGGGTGAGTGATAGATGAGTGTACGTGGTGATTGGCTTCTATTTAAGACAAAACGCAGTCGGCTGAAACAACAGGTAGCGACCAGCTTTCTGCATCCTAGCCGGCGAACGGATCACCTTGATCCAAGCAACTTCAAGCAACCTGACCAAGTGAAGGTGGTGCCATTGGAACGTGGCCGCTTAGTCACCCTTCTGCCAGAGACAGCAACGCGCAAGCACGTGGTGATCTTTCATGGCGGTGCTTACACGGTTCCTGCAACCGACAGTCACCGGCAGTGGGTGGAAACGATTGTGGCTAGCATGGGCGCTAAGGCAACCATGTTGGATTTCCCGTTGGCACCCGAAAATACGGCAGTGGTCACGGTACCGGCTTCACTGGATGCCTATGTGGAACTGCAGGCAGAGTATCCAGATGATCAATTTTACTGGCTGGCGGATTCTTCTGGTGCAGGCTTAGCGCTGGTACTTTTACAGCAACTGCGCGCTAAGCAGCGCCCCATGCCAGCTGCCACGGTATTAGTGTCACCATGGGCCGACTTGGCCATGCGTGATCCGGAAATTGTCAAGCGCCACCAAACCGATCCAGAATTACCGTTGCAAGCCATGCGTCAGGTAGCTGCTAATTATGCTGGTAATTTGGTATTAGATGATCCATTAGTCACACCGTTGAACGGTTCTATGGATCACTTGGGCCGCGTTAGCCTTTGGTATGGCACAACGGAACTGTTATTGCCTGATCACCGCAAATTGGCCGATCAACTAAAGCAGGCAGATGGTACGCAAGTTGATGTACACGAAATGAAAAATATGTTGCACGATTTCTTGATGTGGCCGGGCTTACCGGAGAGTAAACAGGTCTTTACGACGTTGCAAAAAATGATGCAAAAAAACGACCAGTAATTTGGTCGTTTTTTTACTTTCGGTCTCGTTCAGCTACTTTTTGGCTACGAGCAATTAAGTCCGCAAAAAGGGCTTTCGATTCTTCATGATGCTTATACATGTTTTCGGGATGCCATTGGACAGCTAAAATCTGGTCGTTATCGATGGACTCTAAAGCTTCGATAACGCCATCGTCTGCTCGAGCCGTAACCTTTAAACTGTTGGCAATTTTTTTAACGGCTTCATGGTGCCGGGAGTTCACGTAAGGTCGTTCCCCCGTAATTTTAAAAAGTCGGCTGTCTGGGTCAACGGATACGTGATGTGACGGCATGTTACCAGCAGCAGCTTGATTATGTTTTAAAGTAGCATGGGGATTTTCTGACAGATCCTGGTAGACGGTACCGCCTAGTCCGGCATTAATCAGCTGCATGCCACGGCAAATACCAAAGATGGCTTTACCTTTTGCAACGGCCTGCTTAAGCAGTTCAATCTCAAACAAGTCCCGTTTACGGTAGGTTACCCCGAGTTTTTCGTGGGGTTCTTCACCATAAAAAGTGGGATCAACATCAGCGCCACCCAGAAAGGCAACACCATCAAATAAATCTATGTAGTCAATAACGTCTTCGGGATCAACACTAGGGAAAATAATCGGTACACCACCAGCTTTTACAATAGCCTCAATGGCTGGCCGGGGCGCAAAGGCAGCGTTTCGTTCGTTAATAATATTGGTAGCTTCAGCTAAAGTATCAGCTGGTAGTGCAATTCGTGGGCGCAAGGGCGATTCCTCCTCTTCTTTGAAATGAACTTAATAGATTGATAATTTGTTTTCAATTCTAACATAGAAAGTCCCATCTCTCCGTTAAAATATTTAACATTCCCCCGAAAGAGGGTTACATTAGTAATGTAACTAAAATTAAACGAGGTAAATGAAGATGGCAATGACAGAACGACAAATGATTCAAGAAATTTTGAATACGGTAGATGTTATCTACGCATTTGAAGACGTTGATGAAGACGCTAAAGAATATACCCTATTGGTTACGCAACAGGATAACGACAAACGCCCGATTGAAAACGTTAACGCGGAAATTAAGAAGTATTTCCAAGAAGCGGATTTCAACTATAAAGAAGAATTGAACCCAACGAATACCGACAAGCCAGCGGATATTCGTGTCGTCATAAAACGATAGTTAAAAAATAAATAACCCTCATGCAGCGGTTGCTGTGTGGGGGTTATCTTTTTTGGAGTAAAATAAAAACCATTCCGCTAACTTTGGCTAGTACCGGAATGGTTTTTACGTTCTAAACATGCCACCGTCATTAACGGTTCTGCAAGGAAGTCCTATTTTAGTAGGGCTTCTTTTTATAAAGTGGCGTCAGTTGAGAAAACTTGGTATTTTAATGCCGAGATGAATCAACGTCTGGGACGGCCACCATTGTATTGATTTAACTGTGAATCGATATATTGACTGACAACTTCTTCAGAAACATGACCAAGTGTACTCATAAAGAAACTTGGTGACCAGAGATGGCCATTCCAAAGCAACTGTTTAGTTTCAGGAAATTGAATGAACCATTGTTTAGCTGACCCGCCTTTAAAAGCTTTTACGATTGAAGAAGGTGCCAGCTTAGGTGGGAAGCTAATGGTCATCTGTACATGGTCTGGCATGATTTGCATATCGGTGATATCAACTGAATGACGTTTGGCAATTTCCACCAAGAAAGCTTTCATAGCGACGATCCGTTCTTCAGTCGTAAAAATTGGTTTGCGATACTTAGTCACCCACACTAAGTGAAAATTAAAATCATACACATTTGTCCGTTCGTATTTAATCATACGGTTACCTCCTAATGTCTGAATATTAGCGATCGTATTCATTCATATCATAACATATGCTAAAATATTGTGAGTAAGGAGGTGAGGCATAAATGACCTATCAAGGCCTTAAATTACGGCTGTATCCTAACCAAGAGCAGCAGCTGAAAATTAAACTGAATTTTGGCTGTAATCGATTTGTTTGGAATCAAATGCTCAACATGCTGATAACGCGTCACCAGAATAATCCCGCAGCCCAGTTTTTAAATGCCTTCGACTTGAATAACTTGTTGCCGGCGCTAAAGGCTGAATATCCCTGGTTGAAGGACGCTGAAAGCACTAGTTTACAAGTGACCAATCATGATTTAATTGAAGCTTTTAAGCAGTTCTTCAAAAAGCAGCATGGTTTTCCCAAGTTTAAGTCACGTAAATACCCCAAGCAGAGCTATCAGTGCAAAGCAGTTAATCAAAATATTAAGGTAGTTGATAGTCATCATATCCAGTTACCTAAGCTAGGCAGCGTCTCTTTTAGAGCGGGTAGATTGCCGGTCGGAAAAATTAAGGCTGTAACGATTCGACTTTCAACAACTGGTAAGTTCTACGCAAACGTGCTGGTGGATACCACCGTTGAAGAATTACCCAAAACTTCAAAAGCTGTGGGCATTGACATGGGCGTTGCTGACCTGATAATCACTTCTGCTGGTGTTAAATACCCCACGATTCGGTTTGATAAACGGCTCAGCAAAAAGCTGCATTACTGGGAGAAACGCTTGGCTCGCCGGAGACGTCAAGCCGAAAAGGAGATTGCCTGGGACAAACATAACAAGATACCAGAACCCAGAGAACTCAGCGACTTTAAAAACTACTTGAAAGCCAAACACATGGTAGCTAAATATAATGAAAAGATTGCCAATCAGCGTGATAACTATCTACACAACATCACCAAAGAACTGGTTGAACAATATGATGTGATTAAGATTGAAGATTTGAAAACCAAAAACCTTCTAAAAAATCACCAACTCGCCCGCGCAATTGCCAATCAATCCTGGCGAAAGCTACGTCTAATGCTGGAATATAAGTGTGCTTGGTATGGGAAACAACTGATCACTGTAAACCCACGAAAGACTTCCCAGCTCTGTTCAGCTTGTGGCTATGATGATGGCAAACACACATTAGAGATTCGCCAGTGGGTCTGTCCTAACTGTGGCAGCAATCATGATCGTGATATCAATGCTGCCACCAATATTCTAAAAGCGACAGCGTAGTCAAACGACCAACTGGGCTGGAACAGCCTTTAGTTAATAGCCGTAACCGCTGCGTACCATTCTCTGAATGATGCGTAAGTCAGCGGTGTTCCTAGAAGCTCGTTACTTTAGTGACGAGTAGTTCACACCGATATAATAACATGTCCCCAAGCTACCGTGGCAGTTTTAAGCATGAAAATACTACTAAGAAAGACTAATAATTGGCTGAGATTGCGTCATAATTAATGACATGAACTTTGTGAATGTGATACAGTAGGACTAGTTTTGAAACCGTTTACTTACCACAAAGTTGGAGGGATTTAATCGCTATGGCAATGAAGGAGCCGGAACATTATATACTCGCAATCGATCAGGGGACTTCGGTGACCCGCGCAATGTTGTTTGACCACACAGGTCGCAAAGTGATTGAGAGCCAGAAGTCGTTTCCACAATACTATCCGCACAATGGCTGGGTTGAAGTTGACGCTAATGAACTTTGGAACTCTGTTCAATCGGTCATTGCGACAGCGTTGATCGATGCGGGCGTTCATCCCGAATACATTGATGGCATTGGTATTTCAAGCCAACGTGAAACCACGGTGATTTGGGATAAGGCTACCGGTCAGCCTATTCACCACGCCATTGGTTGGCTGTCGAAGCAGACCGCGCCGATTGCTAAGCAGATGGTGACGGATGGCTACTCTGACTTGATCCACGAACATACCGGTCTTGTGATTGATTCGTACTTCTCAGCGACGAAGGTTCGTTGGCTGCTGGACCATGTTTCCGGTGCTCAGGAGCGTGCTGAGAAGGGCGAACTATTGATGGGTACCGTGGATAGCTGGTTAGTTTGGAAATTATCCGATGGCCAATTACACATTACCGATTATACCAACGCCAGCCGAACCATGATGTTTAACATTCACGATTTAAAATGGGACGATGAGATTCTCAAAATTTTAAACATCCCCAAGAAGATGCTGCCAGAAATCCACTCTTGTTCAGAAGTGTATGGCACCACTAAAAATTACCAGTTTTATGGTGTTGAAGTACCAATTTGTGGATTAGTGGGGGACCAACAGGCCGCTTTGATCGGCCAGATGGCTTTCAAACCTGGTGAAGTTAAAAACACGTATGGTGACGGGGCCTTCATCGTGATGAATACGGGTGATAAGCCACAACTATCGAAGCACAAACTGCTGACCACGATTGCTTACGATTTAGATGGTAAGGTAACTTATGCCCTTGAGGGGTCGATATTCGTGGCGGGGACAGCGCTGAACTGGCTGCAAGAAACCATGAAAATCATTGATAATGTGCCGCAATCTCGACAAGTTGCCATGGCCTCCACCAATGACGATGAAGTTTACGTGGTACCGGCGTTTAACGGGTTAGGGGCGCCATACTGGGATCAGGATGCTCGTGGTGCCGTCTTCGGATTAACTCGCGGAACGAACCGCAGCGATTTTGTGAAGGCAACGTTACAATCCATTGCCTATCAAACCCGCGATATCATCGAAACTATGCGGCAAGATACGGAAATGCCCGTGGTGGAAATTCTGGCTGATGGTGGGGCTTCGCGGAACCGTTATTTGATGCAGTTCCAAGCTGATATTTTAAACCTGCCAATTGTCCGTTCCAGCGATGAGGAAACCACGGCGCTGGGGGCAGCGATTTGTGCTGGTCTCGCAATTGGCTACTGGAAAGACCTAGATGAAGTCAGCCAGATTCACGCGGCTGGCAGAACGTTTACACCGGAAATGACCGATGAGCGGCGTGCACGCTTATATGACGGCTGGCAGATTGCAATTAAGGCTACTCGGGCGTTTAAACCACAACACTAATTGAAGGTATTCAAAAGGCACATGACTGACATGAAAATCAGTGATGTGCTTTATTTGTGGGCCGGCTGATAATGCAAGATATCGCCAGGTTGGCAGTCCAATACTTGACAAATCTTTTCTAGTGTTGAAAAACGGACTGCCTTAGCCTTTCCGGTTTTCAGAATCGACAGATTAGCAATAGTAACTCCCACGGCCGACGAAAGTTGCGTCAAGGTCATATGGCGCTTGGCTAATAGTTCATCTAGCGTAATTTTAATCATATTTTGAACTCCTAGATCGTTAAATCATTCTCGTTTTTAATCTGTAAAGCCGCGTTCCATAGACGGACAAGGACAGCTATAAAGACGGTTAAAACTAACGGTGCAGCAGCAAGCACGAAACCAATCAGTAATAAACCAGGGGCATCATCTAATTGCGTTACCGCGTAAATGAACGGTAACCACAGCCAAACGCCCGCAGTGACCGTTACTAGGGCCCATTTTATACGGGTGAGGTACGTTACCGCGGTAGTGCTAAAGGCTTGATTGCGGTCGATGACGCCTAGTAGTTGTTCAGCAAAGAAGACGGCTGCCAAAAAGCCGATGATGGCAAGGTAAATGCCAATACCTAAGACCACCACAACGATGTTCAAGTGGTGCGGTGCATGGGTAAACATTTCTCTTAGCATAATCGGAAACGGAATCAGTCCAACTGCGATAACTAAGAGTGCTAATCCGCCTAATACAATCCGTAAAAACCAGGTTCCTTTTCGCATGGTGATGCCTCCAATCTTGTTTTCATTGACGTTAGTATAGCATGGACTTTATCGAAAAACGATAAAGGATTGATTAAGTTTTCTAACGTTAATGTGTAAAATGGGGAAAGTTTAGTTGGGTAAGTTATACTAAAAATAATCATAACAAGGAGGATTTTCCATGACAAAAGTAGATTTTAAAGCCGCAGTAATTGCTGGTACAGTTGCTGGGGTTGCTTCGGGTTTAGTTAAGTTAGGCTGGGAAAATATTTTACCACCACGGACACCAGAACGAAATCGGACCAATCCGCCGCAACGACTGCTGGAACAGATTGGTGTGCCAGAAAAAATAACTCACGCGACGTACACGTATTCTGACCAGCAAATGCCGTGGGTCAGCTTTATGGTACACTTCGGTTTTTCGACAACCTTTGCGGTGCTCTACAGTGTGGCTGAACATTACGCGCCCGCTATTCGTATCGGTCAAGGAACCCTGTTTGGCTTAGGTGTTTGGAGCGCCTTTCATCTTGGCATCATGCCAGCAATGGGGACTGTGCCTAGTGCAAAAGATCAACCGGCTGAGGAGCACGTTTCAGAAGTGCTGGGTCACATGGCCTGGATGTGGACAAACCACATCATCTCAGACGAACTCTATCACGAACTAACCAATACAAAGTAAAGTCGGTGACCAACTGTGAATCAAACTTGGCAAACGAAGTGGCCGGAGCGCATCAGCTATGGGCTGAGCGACGCGGCTGACAACTTAGTCTTTCAGGTGATGACCACCTACCTGCTGTTCTTTTATACGGATGTTTACGGTTTGACGCCCGGTGCGGTAGCGATTTTATTCATCGTGGCACGGGTGGCGGATGTGATTGAGAGTCCGCTGATTGGGCTAATGATCGATCATACCCATTCCCGGTATGGCAAGAGCCGGCCGTTCTTTTTGTGGTATGCCTTACCTTACGTATTATTTGCAGTGTTAACCTTTGTTACTCCAGATTTTTCTCATACGGGTAAATTAATTTGGGCCTATGTCACATACTTGGGGCTGGGTTTCTTCTACACGGCGGTGAACCTGCCCATCACGTCCATCCTGCCCACCATGTCACAAAACGAACGCGAACTGACACTGCTGGGAGTGATCCGGCAATTCTTTGGCAGTTCTGTGCAAATTATCGTGGCGGTTTTTACGTTGCCGTTAGTGGCGTTCTTCGGTCATGGTAATCAGCAACAGGGCTTTTTGCTGACGATGATGTTGTTTGGCGTGATTTCATTGATCCTCATTTGGAACACCTTTTTTCACGTCCGCGAACGGTTTACCAACAAAAAGATTGCTCACCAACCGGTTAAGCAAGTTCTGCCGATGATTTTAAAAAATCAACCTTGGATTCGTATTTCTATCGTAATCTTGCTATTTTGGCTAGTCACTGCTATTAAAAATCAAACGGCGATTTACTATTTCAAGTACACGCTGAATAAGGAATCGCTGGTACCACTGGCCAATAGTTTTACCTTGACCTCGTTAATTGGGGTGGTGCTGATCATGCGATTATCCAGTTTACATGGGAATAAGAAAACCATGTTAACCGGTATCGTGACAGCGTTTGGCGGTCAGCTAGTGCTGGCAGCGGGGGTCTATTTGAACACGTTACCGATTTTATTCACCGGCGTAGTGATCAACGCCATTGGTCACGGCATGGTCGTTGGGCTAGTTTCCATCATGATTGCAGATACGATTCGTTATGGCGTCACCATGGGGATTCAGGCAGAAGGCATTCTGGCTGCTAGCGATAACTTTGGGGTAAACGTTGGCCTTGGGGTTGGTGGTCTGATTACAGCCGGGCTGTTTGGGCCTAGAATAAAAAGTGTACAAGTTAAATAGAGACTTTGATTTAGTATAATTAAGGAAGTAAATTGGAGGATCAAATAATGACGAAGCACAGTTATGACAAGGAATTTAAGGAACAGGCCGTT
>Ga0214925_100714_pt1 | contig 12196 bp, 15 predicted proteins | sample Stichaenrichment_FD_168299 | JGI IMG/M metagenome (GOLD analysis project Ga0214925, IMG submission 168299) | Xylose enriched microbial communities from anaerobic bioreactor in Madison, Wisconsin, United States - 63SRT | ecosystem: Engineered > Bioreactor > Anaerobic > Unclassified | place: USA... | reverse complement strand
TCGAGAGCTTATCAAAATCAATATTTTGCAAAATGCAGCTGTTACCACTGATGATGTTCAAGGCTTTATTGAAGGAAACAGCGATATTATAGTAGTCCAGAAGTTGGGGAAAACACTAGTACTGTTTAAACAATCCGCAAATAAGGATAATCGTGATCTATCAAGCAACGTTTTTTCAATCTAATTAGTATCGAGGTATTTCAAAATGGTTAATGTCAGTCAAACAGTACAAACTTTACCCAAAACAAAGGTTGTCACTCAGGGAAAGCGTAAGCGGGTTGGAATCTTGGGTGGTACTTTTAATCCTATTCATAATGGTCATTTAATTATTGCCGAACAGGTGCGTGACCAACTTGGATTAGATCGGGTTTATTTTATGCCGGATGCAAATCCACCTCACGTAGATCCTAAATTTGCGATTGACGCCAAGGATAGAGTTGCGATGGTTAACTTAGCAATTACTGGGAACCCTAAATTTGCGATTGAAATGACTGAAATTTTCAGGGGTGGGGTTAGTTATTCGTACGAGACAATGCTGGATTTAACACGTCGACACCCGGAGAATCAGTACTATTTTATTATCGGTGGTGATATGGTAAATTATTTACCAAAGTGGCATCGAATTGATGATTTAGTCAAGTTGGTTTCCTTTGTAGGAGTCAAACGTGATGGTTATACACCAGCATCAAAATATCCTATAATTTGGGTAGACGTACCGTACATTGATATTTCTTCGACACTGATCAGGTCTAAAATTCGCCAGCATCAGTCTATTCGTTATCTAGCACCGGATGCTGTTTTGAAATATATAAAGGAGAATCAGTTGTATGAAAAATAGTCAAATGACGTATCATGAACAAATTGTGCCATATTCTCGAAAAAAATTAGTTAAAAAATTGAAAGATGCCTTAACGGATAGTCGTTATCAGCATGTTCTGAGGGTAGAACAAACTGCAATGGATTTGGCTGAGAAAAATAACATTGATATTGAACGGGCAAGCATTGCCGGTTTGGTTCATGATTATGCCAAACAACGGCCTGATAAAGATTTTATTAAAGCAATTCATGAGTATCAACTAAATCCAATTTTGTTGAATTACGGTAACTCAATTTGGCATGGTGTGGTTGGCTGGCTATTTGTTAAAAATGAACTTCAAATTAATGATATTGAGGTTTTGAATGCTGTTAGATACCATACAGTAGGCCATCAATATATGACCCCTTTGGAACAAATCGTTTATATGGCTGACTATATTGAACCTGGTCGTGACTTTCCTGGAGTTGATGATGCGAGGAAAATTACCTTTTCTAATTTGCAGAAAGGCGTTGCCTACCAAACTAAGCAGACGCTAAGTTATTTGGTGGCACATAATAAACCCGTTTTTCCGCAAACCATCATCACTTATAACAGCTGGGTACCAAAGTTTGATTTGAAATAAGGAGAATTTTATGGATAGTAAAGAGATTTCACAGATTGTTGTACGTGCAGCTGACAGTAAGCGAGCTCACGACATTGTTGTCCTGGATATGGAAAAAGTCAGTTTGATGGCCGATTATTTTGTCATTGCCGATGCTAATTCAAACCGGCAGGTAAAAGCTATTGCTGAGGAAGTTGTCGATCAGGTTGAGGCAAATGATATCCATGTTTACAGTGTTTCTGGCAAAGAAACGTCTAACTGGATTTTAATTGATCTAGGCGATGTCATTGTTCATGTGTTCCAAAAGGATACCCGTGATTTCTATAATTTGGAAAAATTATGGACAGATGCACCAATTGTTAACATTGATTCATGGGTTGAGGTATGATTTACCACGAATTTGCCAAGTTTTATGATGACTTGTTTGATGAAACGTTATACGATAAATGGCTTGAGTATACGCTTAGGCGTACGAATCGGTCGGATAAAATATTGGACCTTGCATGTGGTACCGGACGGCTTGCAGTAAGACTTTCCAGAGCTGGATACAATGTGGATGGTGCTGATTTATCTGAAGATATGCTCACAATGGCCGATCAGCGAGCGCGGGAAGCTGATCAACAAATTAACTTCTTTCAGTTGGATATGCGAAATTTAAGCGAATTGCCATCTTATGATAGCATTACGTGTTTTGATGATTCTTTGTGTTACTTGTCATCAGAGTCTGATTTACGACAAACTTTTTCCCAAGTTAGCACTCACTTAAAACCTGGCGGTAGTTTCTTATTTGATGTGATTACGCCATATCAAACCGATGAGGTTTATCCTGGATATATGTACAATTATCAGGATGAAGATCGGGCATTTATGTGGTCAAGTTATGCCTCTGAGAGCGTTTCTCACGCTGTGGAGCATGAGCTGACATTCTTCCTTTATGACGGAGATAAGAATGCCTACGATGCTTATAATGAGCTTCATAAAGAGCGTACTTATCCGGTAGACCGTTATTCTCAAATGTTAACTGGTGCAGGTTTCTCTGAAATCCAAATAACGACAAATTTTGGGGAAGATTCTTTTAAAAATGACGTTAAGCGATGGCTATTTGAGTGTAAGAAGGTAAATTAATTTGCTTAAAGCAGTCGGCATTATTTCTGAATACAATCCGTTTCATAATGGGCACCTTTACCAGATGACACAAGCAAAGGAAAAAACCGGTGCAGATGTCACCGTTGCGGTAATGAGTGGTAACTGGCTGCAACGAGGTGAACCGGCTATGTATGATAAATGGACTCGAGCACTAGCTGCACTTAAAACAGGAGTGGATGTGGTGATAGAATTGCCGTTTTATGCGGCTGTTCAACCATCACATATTTTTTCGGCAGGGGCCGTTAGACTTGTAGCCGCTATGAAATGTGATTGGCTGGCTTTTGGAGCTGAAACACCGGAGATCGATTATCAAAAATTAATTGATAACCAACCTAAGAAAGACGACTCCTTTAAGCAGTTTAATCGTCCATATGCCTCGATCTTTCAAGAATATTTATATAGCAGAACCGGTATTCGAATTGATAAGCCCAATGATATATTGGCTTTTGGATATGCTAATGCCAATATGTTGATAGGCTCTCCATTGCATCTGGTTCCCATTAAAAGAGTTGGAAGTGCACATAATGATCATCAACTAAGTTCGGGGTTAATATCCAGTGCTTCTGCAATTAGGGATCAACTGAAAAATGGGCATTTCGATATTGTTCGAAAATTTGTACCTGAATCTTCATGGCGAACTTTTTCAACAGCTAAAGTGATTGATTGGGACCAATTTTGGCCGTTGCTAAGATTTGAACTTATTGAAGCACCTATTGATACACTGCATTCGATATATCAAATGACTGAGGGAATTGAATATCGCCTGAAACAAGCGGCAATTGAATCTGAAACATTCTCGCAATTTTTACAATTTGTGAAAACAAAGCGTTATACTTACACTAGGATTCAGCGTTTGTGCTGTTACGTGCTATTACATGTAACTTCATCTGAAATGTTGATTAATCCTCAGTATATTCGTTTGTTAGGGTGTACGCGTCAAGGGAGACGGTATTTGAATCAAATTAAAAATGATTTAGAGTTGCCAATGATCTCCAAGGTGAATCAGGAAGTTGTAAAAAAGTTTGTTCATTTGGATTTTAAGGCTGGGATGTTAATCGAGATGGTTAATGGCGCACATCAGGATTTTTATAAACACCCAATCATTCTTCATTAAGGAGTTAACACTATCAAGCAAATCACCTTGACAAGCGTTTTTGTTGCCGGTATAATGAATTTTGTTGCATTGGAGGAATTACAGTGAAATGGTTTTTTAAGGATTTGCAAAAGTACTCCGATACAGATCCGTTCACGTTCAATGAAACCCTTGATATTAAAAGTGACTTGCTGAGTCGGTACGCTGATGAAGTGATCGATGCAAGCACTTTTAAAATAGATGGGGCTGCATTCTCTGATCGTGGTGATGTGATCATTGATACTCATATTGTTGGTAAATTGGTGGTTCCTTCTTCAAGGTCACTAACACCTGTTGATCTACCGTTGGATTTTACGGTTGAAGAGTATTATGTTCCGTCAAAAGCTGCTGAATCAAGATATGGTAAGGACGATGTCGTTTTTATACTTGGTGAAGAGGACGAAGTTGATAGTCGTTCTGCGGTCGTTGATAACGTGATTTTGCATATTCCTATGCACATTTTGTCTCCTGAAGAGGAAGCTGGTAAAACAATGCCAAGCGGACACGATTGGAACGTACTTTCAGTTGATGATTACGAAGATCAGAAGGCAGAATTAAAAACAGTTGATCCACGTCTGGCAAAATTAAAGAACTTTTTTAAAGATAAGGACTCTAATTAGCTGGGCTTAAAAATTCACTAGTGGATATTTTAGTTACGAGGAGGGAAAGACATGGCAACACCAGCACGTAGAACTTCAAAAGCTAGAAAACGGATGCGTCGTGGTCACATTAAGTTACAGACTCCTAATTTGAGTCTTGACCCAAGAACCGGCGAATATACATTACCACATCACGTTTCATTATCTGGCATGTACAAAGGCCGTAAGGTTTTAAAGAATAAGTAAAACAAAAAGCAATTTAGAACGCCATGGATTCTAAATTGCTTTTTTTCTGTCTAAATTTTAAAAATCGGAATCATTTATTCACGGTTTGAGTAACCGATGCTTTGTAGTAAGAATTATTTTAGAAAAAAATTTTCGCTTTTTTATTGTGTAAAAGTGTACAAGTTTTACTTAGAAATGAATTGACCGAATGTAAAAGGAATGCGATAAGGGAGACAAATCCCCTCACATTCCTTTTTATAGCGTAGTTGTTATGAATGATGGAATTCTTTATTTGGTAAAGTCAACAACCATGCGACCAACGATTTTGTTTTGTTTCATTTCATCAATGATATCATTAACTTCGTCTAAACGACGGGTTTTAACAATTGGCTTAACTTTTCCTTCTGAACCAAATTGGAAGGTTTCTGCCAAATCTTGTCGAGTTCCAACCAACGAACCGGCGACTTGAATGCCATCTAGGACGGTCTTGTCAATATTAAGTGCCATATCGCCCTTTGGAAGGGCAACAGCAACTAAACGACCATCTGGACGAAGGGCATTTACTGAAGTAGTGAATGCTTCAGTTGTAACAGCAGTGATTTGAGCATTATGCACACCGCCAACCTTTTTCTGGATTTGTTCAGCAACATCAGGGTCATGACGGTTAATGGTAATATCAGCACCGTTTTCCTTAGCAGCATTGAGCTTGTCTTCGTTGCCATCAACAGCGATGACGTTTGCACCGAAAACATTGTGAGCAAATTGAACGGCTAAATTCCCAAGACCACCAGCACCAACAACCTCTACCCATTGTCCGGGACGAGTTTCGCCAACCTTCAATGCTTTGTACATTGTAACACCTGCACAGGTCAAGGAAGTTGCTTCAACAGGATCTAAACCTTCTGGCACTTTAACGGCATAATCTGCCGGTACAATAACTTGTTCGGCCATTGCGCCATCAACAGAAAAACCGGAATTTTGAACATTTCGGCAAAGTGTTTCACGGCCGGTAGTACAATATTCACAGTGACCGCAACCTCTGTAAAACCAAGCGATAGAAACACGATCGCCTATTTTTAAATTGTCGACGTCATCAGCAACTTGAATAACTTTTCCAACGCCTTCGTGCCCAATAATTCTCCCCGGAACCTTACCAAAATCGCCGGCAGCAACGTGGAGATCTGTGTGACATAATCCACAATACTCAACTTTTACAAGTGCTTCCCCCTGGTGAATTGGTCGTAATTGAACATCTTTAATATCAACGTAACCATCAACTGGGTCTCTAACAACTGCAGCTTTCATTTAATAGATCATCCTTTTTTGTAATTTATTTTCAAACAAGTTTATTATAAGCAAGAAAGGAAAATGATTCAAGTGAAAAAATGCACATAAATGAATAAAGTGAAAAATATTTCCAAAATTTAAGATTCTTTCGAATTCTTAAACTACTGCACTAATTTTCTCATAACTATGTTAAAATGAGAATTATGTTAAAATGTTTTAAGGTACAATAATAAATAAATTAAGATACTTTAGGAGAGCTGATTATTTATGAGTCGAATTTTGATAATTGAGGATGAAAAGAATTTGGCGCGTTTCGTCGAACTTGAATTAAAACACGAAGGATATGACACCCAAGTTGAGTTGAATGGACGAACAGGTCTACAAGCTGCATTGGATGAAAATTTTGATGTGATATTGCTTGACTTAATGCTTCCAGAGCTTAACGGGATGGAGGTTGCACGACGCCTTCGTGAAAAGAAGAACACACCAATCATTATGATGACCGCCAGGGACTCTGTTATCGATCGTGTTTCCGGATTTGATCACGGCGCCGATGATTATATTGTGAAGCCGTTTGCAATCGAAGAGTTGCTTGCAAGAATTCGGGCACTATTGCGACGCATTCAGATTGAAAACGATCAGCAAAAGAGTAGCAAGAAATCCGTTACTTTTAAAGACCTTACAATCGAAAAAGAAAGTCGCATTGTTCGCAGAGGCGACGAAGTGATTAACTTGACCAAACGTGAATATGAGTTGTTATTAACGTTGATGGAAAATGTTGACGTTGTGTTGGCACGGGATGTTCTGTTAACAAAGGTTTGGGGATATGATTCTGAAGTCGAAACAAACGTTGTTGATGTGTATATCAGATATCTTCGTAATAAGATCGATCGTCCAGGTGAAAATAGCTATATCCAAACTGTTAGAGGGACCGGGTATGTGATGAGGTCATGAGTCAAGCCAATAACAAATCTGGGAAACGCAAGATTTCGTTAAAATGGAAATGGGCTTTTTTTACCTCGATCGGTGTTTTGGCAATTGTGGTTGCTTTTTCGGTGTTGATTTTTAACCGTTTTACAAATGTTTTACTTGAACAAGAAAGAATGCATATCGATAATACGTTATCAACAGTTTCTTCGAGACTAACGAATTATTCTTCGCCTTTGGGGAAGGGTGACGTTGAACGTTATTTAAGACCACAACTTAATAGTGGTGACTCTCAAAGCGACGACAGAAACATTTATTCGGACTCGTTAGTTGTTAATTTTTCACGCGACAGCATTCTTGTTAATGTGTACAGTATCAATGGCAAGCGGCTTTTTGAGTCAAAGAAAAATGATTCCAAACTTGCGTCTTCTTCAAAACGAAAGATCATAACTTCTAGGCAGAATGGCAAAAATATTTTAATCGGTGTTGAACCATTGCTTTCCAAGAAGAATGGATCGCTTATTGGCTATGCACAAGTTATCGATGAATTAAGTAGCTATCGGGCAACAGCTCGAAAATTGGCTGCTATTTTAGCAATTCTTGTTTTAATTTCGGTTTTGATATCAATGATTCTTGCTTATGTATTGGTGGCTGAATTATTGCGTCCCATTAATCAGATTCAAGAAACGATTAATAAGGTTAAAACTGATCCGGATTCTGACGCGCGGGTGCCGGATCTTAAGACTCACGATGAGCTTTCCGATTTAGCGGACTTGCTTAACAGCATGCTGGATCAAACCCGTCGTTACATTGATCAGCAGCAGCAGTTCGTTGAGGATGTATCGCATGAATTAAGAACACCTGTTGCAGTCATTCAGGGGCATATAGACATGTTGCTGCGTTGGGGGAAAGATGATCCTGAAGTGTTGGAAGAATCGTTAAAAGCATCACTTCAAGAAACGAAGCGGATGAAGAGTTTAGTGTCCGAAATGTTGGATTTATCACGGGCAGAACAGATTGAATTAAATTATGGCGAAGAGATTACTAATATTACTGAAGTCTTTGAGCAGGTTTATAATGATTTCAAAATGATTCATCCAGATTTTACGTTTACTTTTGATGATGATACCGATGACCATGTATATGTTCAAATTTATCGTAATCATTTGGAACAGGTATTAGTCATTTTATTGGATAATGCGATTAAGTATTCCGCAAAACGTAAAGAGGTTCATATGTCGCTTTCTACTTCAATGTCAATGGTAAACATTGCTATTCAAGATTTTGGCGAAGGAATCTCCCAAGAAGATATTAATAAGGTTTTTAATCGGTTTTATAGAGTTGATAAGGCTAGGAGCCGAGACAAAGGTGGCAATGGATTGGGACTATCAATTGCTCACCGATTGATTGAAGCTTATCATGGTAATATTTCAATCGAAAGTTCCTTAGGATATGGGTCAATTTTTCAAATTAATTTACCAATTTTGAAGAATATGCCTCAAGAGGATGATGATAATGGCAGCGGTGAAGGAGATACGCCACTTAACCTTAATAGTTCAGATTCCAAGGAACCGAATCAATCTAATCAAAAAAATGATCATTAAAAAGAAGTGCCGGGAAAAAGATTCCCGACGCTTCTTTTTTTGTAAAATTTATGTTCTAACGATGCCTTTGTTGCTTACCGGCATTTCGCCGTCTGTCATTCTTGTGAGGTTGATTCTTGGCTTGTGTTTTTTCAGGATTAACATCTTCAACCGGTTTGCTTATCTGCTGTGTTTCACCAGTTTGTTGCTTTCCAGCATTTCGTTGCCGATTTCGATTATGAATATTTTCCTTGGTATCAGTGCCGTTTGATTGATTTATAGGTGCTTTCGGCATTAAGTCTTCGACAGTGACGGGTTTCTTGCCTTCCATCTCTTTGGCAATCTTTTTTCGAATGCCAGGACGATATAAATTCATAATAATTGTTTGGAGGCAAGCAAACAATCCGCCGATAAAGAAGTAAATCCCCAAGCCGGCCGGGGCAGAAATAGTGAACAGCAAAATCATAATAGGACTCATGAGCATCATGGCACCCATTTGCTTTTTCTGTGCTTTAGGCGTTCCTAACATCATTAAATATCCCTGTAGTAAGTAAGACAAAAATGAAAGAACAGCCAGAAGCCAACTGGATTGACCAAGCCGAATCCCCATAAAGACCGTATGGGATAGTTCGGGCGAATATCGAATTGCGGCATACAAGGCAGTAAAGATCGGCATTTGTATGATGAGCGGCAGACATCCAATGCCACCCGTCATTGAAATATTATTCTGTCGATATAGTGCCATCATTGCTTGGCTGGCAGCCGTTTGTTCCTCGGTCGTTTTTGCTGCTTTTTGCCGTTGTTGCAATTTACGCATTTGTGGACGAATCATTTGCATGCGTTCCTGTTGAATTGTCGAACTCTTCATTTGACGAACCATAATTGGCAAAAGAAACATTCTAACAATGACGGTCAATACAACAATTGCCCATCCATAACTTCCGACAATTTGTGCAATTGCCTCCATAATTGATTGAGCCGGTCGAGCAAGATAATCGTATACCAGGCCATATGGTTTACCTGATTTGGTGGTCTGAACACAACCACTGAGTAGTAACGCCATCCCGGAAAGCATTCCGAATGTCGTTATGCGCTTAAGTTTTTTCATCGATTAAGACCTTTCTTTATTTATACATAGACAAAGTAAATCTTACTCGATACTGGGAAAGTTTTCAATTTAATCTTGACGAAACTTATTAATCTTTATTAATATTTGACATTGAAGCCTTTTAACGTTGGATTCGTTATATACTTAGTAGAGACAGATCTGATATGAGCGTATGGTGTTGGTGAATTTTTTATTTTCATAATAAACTGTGCCAGGGGAATTGGTTTTCCTTGGGCAATGATTTTCACGGAACCGTCTGGCTTGTTTTGGACCCATCCGGAAATGCCCATTTCTTTTGCAACTTGAATGGTTGCCCAACGAAATCCCACTCCTTGGACGATTCCAAAAATAGTCAGTTCAGTTGTTTTGATTTTTTTATCCATATTTTAAAAGTCACCTCACTTTATACTAATAAATTAATTATAAAAGGAAGAGCTTAATGCAATCAATTACTTCTAATCAAAATAATCGAGTTAAAGAATGGCGTAAGATGCAATCTAAGAAAGGACGATTGAGTTCGGGCCAATATATCATTGAGGGATGGCATATTGTGGATGAAGCAATCAAACATGATCAGCAAATTGATGCGGTTATTGTAACGGATGCCAATTTTTTGGATCAGTTGGAAGTTGATCCTGCAGTGACTGATACGTATTTAATTACACCCGAAGTTGCCAAACATATTTCTGCCACTGAGACGCCCCAGGGCGTTTTTGCGGTTTTGACAACGGAAAACTACCATGAATCAATTCCAGAAAAATTGGGCGGGTCGTGGTTAATGCTCGATAATATTCAGGATCCCGGTAATATCGGAACGATGGTGAGGACAGCAGACGCTGCTGGAATGAATGGTGTTATTTTTGGAAAAGGAACTGCTGATATATATAATCCAAAAGTCGTTAGATCTATGCAGGGAAGTCAGTTCCATGTTCGACTATACTCGGGTGATTTGGCAGTGTGGATGGCAGCGTTTAACAAGCATAATGTACCAGTGTATGGAACGGAATTGAATGATCAGGCTATTTCATATGATGATGTTGAGCCTACCAAACAGTTTGCTTTGGTGATGGGAAATGAAGGAAACGGCGTTTCAGCAGATCTACTTGACAAAACGGATCAAAATTTGTATATTCCAATGAATGGAGAAGCCGAATCATTGAATGTCGCGGTTGCGACAGGAATCTTAATATTTCATTTTGTAAAGTAATGTTCGTTTTTGTTGATATTTTTGGTGATATCTAGTATGATGTCTTGTAATAAAGGGCAAAGGGGTATAATATGCGCAAAGATGAATGGAAAAATGATTCTGAATACGTTCAAATTGTTGGCGATCTGATTAAGAACCCAACTGTTCAAAAATTAGCCAACTATAAACAACACCATCATTCTACCAGACTTGAACATTCCTTAGCTGTTTCATTTGATAGTTATCGAATTGCAAAAAAGCGAGATTTGGATTATCGGGCGGTCGCTCGAGCCGGTCTTCTTCACGACCTGTTCTTTTATGATTGGCGGACAACTAAGTTTGACTTGGGGTCACATGCATTTGTTCACCCACGGGTAGCACTTAGAAACGCAGAAAAGATTACAACGCTTTCACCAGTTGAAAAGGATATTATTTTAAAGCACATGTGGGGACTTACCCTTGCCCGTCCGAAGTATGAAGAGAGTGTGATTGTTTCGCTAGTTGATGACTACGAAGCGGTTAGAGAGTTTGTGAATCCATTTAGAACCAAAGTTAAGAACCAAATTGACAGAATTGCAACGACTAAATAATTTTTTTGATTTTCGTATTAATCCAAGTAAGTTTAAGGAGGGGAAACTTATGAAAGAAAACATTGCATTACGTGAACCCATCAACTATTTTCTCTGTCCGAAGTTTGAAAAAACATTTTCGTTTCTGGGGAAGAAATGGAACGGTCTAATCATTGATGTTTTATTGCAAGAAGGTGCCTTGAGATTTCGTGAAGTTGCCAGACAAATTCCAAAGTGCAGCGACCGGGTATTGGTAGAACGATTGCGTGAACTTGAGGATGACGGGGTTGTCATTCGTAAAGATTATCCAAACTCATCTCTTATTGAGTATTCATTAACGGATCAAGGCAAAGAGTTGGCACCAATTATGCATGCAATTCACTCATGGTCAGAAAAATGGTATCCAAGCACTGAAAGTTAGCTTGACCATTTTTTTATTTTAGATTATCATTCATTAAGTAAATGCGTTTGAGAAAAAAGCAGTAGGCAATTAATTTTTTTAGAGACTCTGTGGTTGGTGTGAACAGAGAAATTGGTTGTACGAATTCATTTTTCGAGCAGAAAATGGGAGTTAATATTAACAAAAATTTTCCGGTAGTCACCGTTAATGATTCTTAAGTGTGTCATTTTTTAGTGACAAATTAGGGTGGTACCGCGAAGCTTCGTCCCTGGATGGACGGGGCTTTTTTTGTGCTTTTATTTTGCTGACGAAATAGTTATTGACTTTGTTTTTGACGCAATAAAAAATATTTGGAGGGAAACCATGTCGTTACGCGATAAATTAACAGAAATTAAACAAAATGGTTTAACGGATATTGATTCAACCGTTGATCTTAAGAAGCTAAACGAGATTCGGGTTCATCTGCTTGGTAAGAAAGGACCAATCACTGCTGCCTTGCGCGGCATTAAAGACTTGCCTGTGGAAGAACGTCCTGAAGTTGGTAGTTATGCAAATAAAATTCGTGATGCGATTACTCAAGCGGTTGCAGAACATCGTCAGAAGCTTGAAGATGCTA
>Ga0214925_100713_pt1 | contig 12201 bp, 11 predicted proteins | sample Stichaenrichment_FD_168299 | JGI IMG/M metagenome (GOLD analysis project Ga0214925, IMG submission 168299) | Xylose enriched microbial communities from anaerobic bioreactor in Madison, Wisconsin, United States - 63SRT | ecosystem: Engineered > Bioreactor > Anaerobic > Unclassified | place: USA... | reverse complement strand
CGCCGAACTCTGCTGGATATCCAAGCTTTTCCACCGCCGCGATCAGTTCCTGCTTCAATTGTTCCCGCCTGTTCATATTCTGACCTCCTGCATTTCTCTCCTCCCTGTACTCAAGTGTCCAAGGCAGACGACAGTTTCATTATACACTCTGCAGATCATAATTCCACGAACCATATTTACCGATACATAGCCTTTCATGAATAGATTTTATCAATACATAATCTTCACGGATGCCTTCACGCAATTTTCAGGCTATAATAAAGATATATGACGCGTGAAAAATTACTCATTTCACACTAATCTACTATGATTCAAGGGAGGAACAAGATGAAACTCACATCTACATTCACGAAGCGTGCTCTGACCATCGCGCTGTCCGCAGGCATGATCCTGGCTTACGCAGGCATGACCAGCAATTCCTATGCGGCAAAAGCCAAGACTGTAAAGCCGACCAAAATCACTCTGAAAACAGACTACTCCACCATCGACGTAAAAGCCGCTGCAAAGCTGTCCGTAAAGAGCATCAAGCCGGCAAAAGCTTCCAAGAAGCTGACTTACAAGTCCAGCAACACCAAGGTTGCAACCGTTTCCAAGAGCGGCATCGTAACCGGCAAGAAGAACGGAACCGTCAAGATCACCGCAACATCTGCAGTAAATAAGAAGGTTAAGGCTTCCATCAAGATCAAGGTTAAGGATGTAAAGCCGACAGCCATCACACTGGACCAGCAGTACGTTTCCTTCAAGGGAACAACCAAACTGGGATACTCCATCGGCAAGGGCGTTTATGACAACGGCGAGACCTGGACATCTGCAGATCCGACAGTCGCAACAGTAGATGCAAACGGCACAGTAACCGCAGTCAAGGACGACAAAGTTACCATCACGGTAAAGAACAACGAGACCGGACTGACCGCTGAGTGCACCGTCACAACAGGTATGAACGGAATCAGTGCCAAGGAAGTAAAGTCCATCATCGACAACAAGACATCCGGATGGAAACTTCTCGATGTAAGAAAAGCTTCTGACTATGCAGCAGGTCATGCAGACGGCTCCATCCTCACCGACATGGACCAGTCTGTATCCGATGACAAGGCACTGGAAGAAATCCAGACCGCAATCAAGGGTGATCCGGCAGGAACCAAATACGTCGTTCTCTGCTACTCCGGAAACTCCTATGCAAGAAGAGGATACAAGATGCTCCTGAAGGCAGGCGTCAGCGAATCCAACATTTACAACCTGGCAGGCGGATACAATGCACTGAAAGATATGATCACCTTGGTCAAGTAAGTCTAGTGAACGCAGACCTGGTCAGAACGGGTTCACAGTTCATTTGCGGACGCATCGCTGAAAAGTGACATGCATGAGCAGGCGCAGCCTGTTGCTGACAAAATTGCAAAGTAACGTAATGAGGCCGGTGCCGGAAGCTGCAGACGCAGCTTCGGCGCCGGCCTTTTCTTAATTCACGCCGCCATGGCGGGATTTTCGGCTTTGGTGGCCGGGTCAGAGTACGATGCATATCCAGGCCGGCCGTTTTCGAATGTGCAGACACGGAAACGGATATGGAAAAGAACATCTCGGTATACTGTGTACATATATCATGCCTCCACTCTTGAGTTCTCAGACTCTGGACCTACGAGTCTTCTTCTTTTCAAACTACAATGTGATGGTTCTGTGAAGATATTTCGTAAGGAGCGGCGAAACTCAATAATAAACGGGAAACGCCGCTCCGAATATCTATGCACAGGACATCAACTATCTATTATAGTGAATCCCGCTTCTAATTTTTCAATTATTTTACTCCTATTGTGTAACAACCGTGTCTAATGCATCGAATCAGCAGTTACTTCTGTCGCAGAACCATTTCAGCCCACCGTTTTACCTGTAAATTACCCTCTCATTCCGGCATTGAAGAAAAGATCTTGCCAAAAATCAGCTGCTGAGAAAAAGGGGAGCGGCGAAAAATAAAATAATCACGATTCCGCCGCCGTAAAAAAATACAAAATCAGATATAGCAGAAATACATTCTAAAATCCGTATATTTATGCACAATATGCAGGATTTCCTATTCTCACTGCTAAATACCATCCCGCATTGAATAAAATAATATCCTGATCCACACATTTATGTATACAGTACACTCGATCACTCGTCCAGCGTTACAGCATTACTTAGCCAGTGTTCCAACAATTACTCAACCAGCGTCCCTGCCACTGCATCCCCGCCTCCGCTCAGCAGAAAAACACAGCTGCACAGCCAGCCGGCGATTATGTTTCGATGCATCACAAAGTAAAAGGCGCTGCCCGCCTGAGCAGCAGAGAAGCTGTTAAAGAAGGGTTAGGCGGGCAGCGTATGGGTTAATTAAATATCGGGAATTCCAACACTTATATAATATGAAAGCTCTTCTGATTTTCCCCGCGGATAATCCGGTATTTACGGTAAGCTTCCATGCAGATGATGCGTCATCACAGATGATCTAAAATCGCGGGCGGATTATCCCTCCGGAAAATACTTTTTTGACATGGCGTCTACAGCGATCATAGCTGCGTAGAGCTGGACGGCGGTGACGTCTCCAGGCATGTTGTGGATCGACTCGCCTTCGATAGTTGCTTTTTCCGCAGCGATCTTTACGCGCTCAGGATCGGTGATGCCGAGGTCTTCGAGAGTTGTCGGCAGACCGATTTCTTTACAGAAGAAGAGTACTTCTTCGTATTCTTCCTTTGGGGCGCCTTCAAGGATCAGCTGTGCCAGGGTTCCGTATGCGACGCAGTCGCCGTGATCGACTTTGCGCTCTTCCAGTGCGGTGAGTCCGTCGTAAACGGAATGTGCGACGCAGAGGCCGCCGTTATCAGCACCGACACCGGACAGGTAGGTATTAGCCTCGATGACGGCATCCAGTGGAGGCGTAACCACGTGATTTTCACAGGCAGCCTTGGCCTGAAGGCCGTATTCGCGGATGGTGTCGTAGCAGCATCTGCAGAGGGCCATTGCGGACCGCATGATTCCGCCGTTTTCCAGACTCGGGGAATCATTGGACGCGCATACTCTTGCCTCGAAGTATGTTCCCAGTGCATCTCCCATTCCGGAAACCAGGAATTTTACCGGCGCATTTGCGATGATTCCGGAATCGACCATGACGATATCCGGGTTCTTCGGATAAAAGATATAGGAATTGAAGGTGTGGTCATCGTTGTACAGAACGGAAAGCCCTGTACATGCCGCGTCGGTTGCGCAGACAGTCGGAATAACGATAACCGGGAGGCCTTCATAATATGCGGTTGCTTTTGCAGTGTCGATTGCAGATCCGCCGCCGGATCCGACGATGACATTGATGCCTTCATCCTGCACCATCTTGCGGAATTTCGCAATTTCGCCCAGGGAACTGATCCCGCCGAATACTTCATAATGGCGGGACGCGTCCGATCCGGCCTCTTCAAAACTCTTTTCAACGAGCGGGCGGATCGTACGGTGCGCGCTTCTTGAGCAGATAAATAAAAACTTATCGCCCAGCATCTTCGTCTCTTCACAGAATTCCAGCAGGCAGTTCTCAGCCTGAATATATTTATGCGGTGCGCGGAATAATTTAGTTCTTGCCATAATAGAACACTCCCTTCGAAATATTAAGTATCGCTTCGAAGCTCTTGTATGTTTTTAAATACATTACCACTTCTTCCGCTCTGCGTCAATGATAATATGCGAAATTTTCTTAAATTTATCTTTTCACAATCTATTCTCAGCGATTCTCTGAGAATGCTGAGAATATGCGAATTATACAGTATGCACGGACGCCGGTACGGCGCAGTCACAGGGTGGAGATTTTTGTCATTCCCGTGAAGCTTGTTAATTTATTTTCTATCTCTCAGTTTTTCTCACGCATTTTTCCCTTGAGAAGGTGATTTTTGTCACAATAAAAATGAGAGGGCGATATGCCCTCCCGAGTTATCCGATTTTCCCATCATCTGCCGGCTAGCCGAAGAAACGCATCAGGCCGTTATACAGATACGGATAGGTCTGCATGTAGCTGTGGGTGTGTCCCTGCCAGGAGTAGAAGGTGATGTTTCCCTTGCGGAAGCTGGATGCCGGGTCAGACCAGGTGAAGCCGGTATGGCCGCTGAGGTCCTTTGCCTGCATCTCGGTGCCCTGATTCATCATGTCCGCCGTTCCCGTCGCAGCAAATACATAAACCTTCTTTCCAGCCGCCTTTTTCTTCACAGCCGCAGCGATTTCCTTTGCGCTGCTCTTGCTCTGGCTCTGCTCATAGCCGCCGGAACTTGCATAATAGTACATCGGCATGCTCATCGGCAGATAATACTGGAAGACGTCAGCATAATTCTTCAGCGCGCGCCAGGTTGCGCAGCCGCCCATGGAGAATCCGCCGATGGCCCGGTGGGATCTGGATGCCGTCAGGCCCGCCTCACTCGTGGAAGATGCATAGGTGGAATACTTTGACTCCACCACCGGTGCCAGATTCTGCACGATTTCCTTGCTCACCGTGTCCAGCTGGCCATAGTAATAATTGCCGTAGGCCGAATTATACTCCACTCCGACGACAATCGTCGGCTTGATTTTTCCATCCGCGATCATGTGGTCCAGAATGTTCTTAAACGGACGCGCGCCAGTGGTCCAGCCAAGGTAGGTATGGTATGTGCCGCCGTAGCCGTGCATCAGATAGAAGATATTATACTTCTTCGATGACGTGTAGCCCGCCGGGAGGTAGACCAGCGCCGGACGCTTATAGGTCACGCCGTTTACCTTTACCGTATACGTAATCTCATGCAGGCTGCCCTGCTGCTTCGCAGATGCCGCGTTTTCATAGGACGCAGGCATGGTCTTGATGCCGGACACCGCCGGAGGCTGCGCAGAATCCGTCTTTGTCACTGCCCTGCTCTTACTGCTCTTTTTCACCGTTTCCGACTGCGTCTTCTGCGACTTCCCGCCGGATGCCGATTTATTCTTTCCGGACAAAGAACTCCCGCCAAGGAAGTGGACGCACAGCGCTGCGATCAGAATGACCAGCAGCGCCACGAATACGTAAAATCTCTTGTGAATCCTGTATCTTTTCTTTTTCATCGTTTACCCTCTTATTTTCTTCTATCTTCTTATCTGCTGATCTTCGCTGCAGTTTACACAGATCACAGAAACACACTGCCTGTCTCCGGCCTGTAATCTCTCTGATCAGGAAACTCCGTCCTGTGAAAAACTGCCGGGCAGCACCACCCGGACCTTTTCCGCTTGTGCATTGATTTTTGTCTGCAGAACGATCAGCCCAGCGCCACGTCCATGGCCATCATCATGGTAAACCCGACGGCAAACATAATGACGCCCACGTTGCTGTGCTCGCCCTGCGACATCTCCGGCACCAGCTCTTCCACCACGACGTAAATCATCGCGCCGGCGGCAAAGCCCAGGAGATACGGCAGAACCGGGATCATCAGCTCGGACAGCGCGATGGTGATCAGCGCCCCGACCGGTTCCACAACTCCGGACAGAAAGCCGCCGAGAAACGATTTTCCCTTTCCCATGCCTTCAGAATGCAGCGGCATGGAAATGATGGCTCCTTCAGGAAAATTCTGGATCGCGATGCCCAGGGACAGGGCCAGCGCGCCTCCGGCAGTCAGTCCGGCGTTTCCGCCCAGCCATCCTGCGATGACCACGCCGACGGCCATTCCCTCCGGAATATTATGCAGGGTGACGGCCAGAACCATCATCGCCGTCTTGGTCAGGCGGCTTTTAGCCCCGGACGGCCCCTCGGCCTTCTCGCTGTTCAGATGGAGATGCGGAATCACGTGGTCCAGCAGAAGCAGGAACAGTGTGCCGATCCAGAACCCGGCGAATGCAGGGAAAAACGCCAGCTTTCCCATGGCACGGCTCTGCTCCATGGACGGAAGCAGAAGGCTCCAGACCGATGCCGCCGTCATGACGCCGGCTGCGAATCCCTGCAGGATCCGCTCTACTTTCTGACTTAACTGATTTCTCATAAAGAATACGCATCCTGCTCCCAGAGTCGTTCCCATAAACGGTATCAGGACGCCGTAAACTGCCTGTATGTTCATACTCCCTCCATTATAATGCATTTTCACGGCGATGTTCAGAGGATGTAAAAGGATCCGGAAATGTTCTTACTTCTGCGCAGTCTGCAGATTTTCTGTCTCCGCTTCATGGATCATCCGCTCTTATCCCTCTTACCTCTATCTTATCATCTTACGCCAAAGATAGAAATGCAATAAGCAAGGTCAGCGTAATTTCCTTTTTACCAGGAATGTACTGCCCCCTTGATTGTTCACTCATTATGCATACCTTTTTAAAGAGCAATCAGTCAAGCGAAGATTCACCCAGCTGGAGCTCTTCATCAATACCGGATACATAGCAACAGAGTTTCCCGCTAAAAACGGCCGGACCATGCTCAGCACAGTCCGGCCGCCGGATCAGTCTGCAGAGACGCAGACGAAATGGAAAGCCATTCTCTTAACTTGTTCGGATTGTCTCCGGAAAAACCGTTTACTGACGGTCCTCGGAAGTCCGGTCATCACGGCGTTTTTTCTTCAGTGCCAGAACGCCAGCCAGTCCGCAGGCCGAGGTGAGCAAGAGCGCGATCATCACAGCCAAGTCAGTCTGGTCTCCGGTGCGGACGAGGGAACCGGCAACGTTTCCGGAAGAGGCCGCGGATCCTGACGGATTGGTCTTTGCCAGACTGTTTTTCAGCGTCTTGGTATTGGCCGGCTGAACCTGACCATTCGTCTTGCTCGACGTGGAACCGTTGGTCTTACTTCCTCCGGAAGAATTCTTGCCGGAAGAGTTGTTCGTACTCCCGTTCGTCTTGTTTCCGCCGCTGTTTTCCTCTTTGCCGCCGTTTTCTTCCTTCGGCTTGGTGTAATGGTTGCTGATCTCCACGATGCCGGAGGAGTTTCCGCCGGAAATCGATGCTGTCAGCTTGTGATCGGCGCTTTCGGTTACTGTCACCGTCACCGGGTGCTGGGTTTCATCATAGGTGAAATTCTTATCACTGCCCTTGCTTTCCGTGACAATGTAATGATATGTTCCAGCCTTCTCGTACTGGATCGTTCCAAAGGACGCCGGGCTCTCACTGTTGACGGTGATGCTCTTCACCCCGTTTACCGTGCCGTTCGGCGTCGGCGCGTTATCCTTTGCCTGCAGGTTCATCGTAAACGATGCGCCTTCCGGCCAGTTCCCGTCGTTGCCGATGATGAGCTTCTGGACACGATAGTACGTTCTGTTAGCGGCATAATTTGTATGTAAAATATTATTCATGTTCATAAAAATATTTTACCATATACACGGTGTTAGGATAATCATGTCTATATTTTCTGATCCTCTGCAGCTCTGAAATTCAATTGCGCTTCGCCGCACTCGCGGTTCGAGCGTTCACTGAACGCTCTCTCTTGCGCTCGTGCCTGCGGAGTTCGATTCTCCTCATTTCAACTAAAAAGAGACGGTTGCTTACGCAACCGTCTCTAACGTAATGGAGATGAGGAGAATCGAACTCCTGTCCGAAAACATTTCCGCCTCACTTTCTCCGGGCGCAGCTGGTGTATTATGATTCGCCCGATCGTCCGTCCATCAGCAGACTGGCGATTTCGCTATCCCTTAGTTCCTTATCTGATCAGGGACGTTCAGATAAGTTTTCCTGCATGAGTCGATGCCATGGTTCCGGTCTGCAGGTGAGCCGGAGATGACAAGCAGGCTGAACTAGGCAGCCAGTGCTAAATTGCTATTATTATTGTTAGCGTTTAAATTTAAAGTTGCCATTTTTAACGCAGACTTGGCGACTGCGGCCCGCTTATGAAGTTTCTATACCCCCGTCGAAACCTTTACATCCCCATGATGCGATGCCTGGCCGGCATCGATCTGTCGGTTTGTTAATCCTATTATACACAAAAAACAAGGTTGGTAAACCATAAAAGAAAACAGGCTGCGGCGGTCTAGGGGCAGTCAGCACGCTCGTTTTGCCGCCGTCAGTCTGGGTTAGAGTTCATCCAACTTCATACACAGATAACTATTATTGTATCAAAGTTACGGTATTAGATATCTCTAACTGATATTATTCTAGCTTATCTGTATGGTTTTGTCAAACCCGTCCTTATTTCCAGTTCTTTACAGCGCGGTCAATTTTCCGCTCTGCGTCACGCTTTGCCATGGTGTCGCGCTTATCGTAGTTTTTCTTTCCGCGCGCAACCGCAATTTCCACTTTTGCGAGGCCCTTGCGGTTAATGTAGATTTTCAGTGGAACCAGGGTCAGGCCCTGCAGGGTGACTTTTCCGATCAGTTTGCGGATTTCTCTCTTATGAAGCAGCAGCTTCCTCGGTCTCAGAGGATCCACATTGAAGCGGTTTCCCTGTTTATACGGGCTGATGTTCATCCCGTACAGCCAGACTTCTCCGTCCTCTACGCGGGCGTAGCTTTCTTTAATGCTGACTTTTCCTTCGCGGACGGATTTGATTTCCGTTCCCGTCAGCACAATTCCCGCTTCCAGAGTCTCTTCGATAAAATAGTCATGGCGCGCTTTTTTATTATTTGCGGCCAGTTTATAGCCATCATCTTTCTTCTTCACGTACAGCCCTCCTTGCTCATTCGGGGGAACGCATTCTTTTCCGGGTTACCGGCGCAGACGTCTCAGCGCACTGCGGCCTTGCCCCTTATTCTTTTGTCCCGGTTAATTCGACTTGTAAGGATTCTTGATGGTACCAATCTCACGGAACGGATACAGCCGGAAGACGACCTTGCCGACGATCTTGTTCTTCGCCACGGCACCGACGCTTGCGTAGCGGCTGTCGATGCTGACCAGACGGTTGTCTCCCATACAGAAGTAGTGGTTTTTCGGTACGGTGTAGTTCAGGATCGTCCCGTTCGTCTTCCCGTCGTGGGTGTAGGTCTGCTTGTCTTCCTTTCCATTGATCCAGACCTTGTTGTCCTGAATCGTGATATGGTCGCCCGGCAGGCCGATGACACGCTTGATCAGCATTTTCGGCTTTCCGTTATCGGTCGTCAGCTTGGACTTGAAGATGATGACATCGCCCTTCTGCGGTGTCTTGTCGCCCTTATAGGCCAGGCGGTAAACGAACAGATAGTTGCCGTCCTGGAAGTTCGGCAGCATGGATGTCTCGCGGACCACGGTCGGCCGGATGACCTGGATGATCAGCAGCGCAATGCACACGGCAACGGCAATTTCAATGACCCAGTATAATATTGCTTTTCCCACAGATCTCCCCTGTTTCTGATTATTTTCAGCTCTCATGATTTCCCCCATTTACAATTCAACGCGTCCGAACAGATCCCTGCAGACAGCGTCCAGTTTTTTCGGCAGCGGCGCGGTCACACGCTTTCCATTCAGATAAGCGTATTTTTCCGGCATATTTTCGAACTCCAGACACCATGCGTGCAGGAACTGCGTGCACAGACCCCAGCGTTTTCTCACCGTCCGGTTGACCTCAGGGTCCCCGTACTTCGGATCGCCCGCCAGCGGATGCCCCGCGGCAGACAGCTGAACGCGGATCTGATGCGTCCGTCCTGTCTCGATTTCCACCTCAGTCAGCGTAAACCCGCCGTATTTATCCGTCGAGTAGAGCGGCCGCGCTTCCGTATGCATGAGTTTTCCCTCTTCTGCGATGCTCACCCGGTTTTTCACCTCATCCTTTTCCATCCGGTCAGTCAGGGACAAAGGCCTCCTGAGCAAGCCGGAAACGAGTGTCAGATACCGTTTATGCACGCATCCGCGCTCCTTGATGATCGCATTAAAGGTCTGCAGTGCCTCGTAGTTTTTGCAGAAAATGACCAGACCGGATGTATTTCTGTCCAGACGGTTTACCGGTGCCGGAGAGAAGGTCTTCTCCGTTCTCGGATCGTACTGCCCGTTCTGAATCAGATAATCCAGTACCTGATTGGCCAGATGATTGCGGTGCTCCTGCTTATTTCCATGGGTCAGCAGACCGGAAGGTTTCACGACAATCAGAAGATCGTCATCTTCATAAGCGATTTTAAACTGTTTTTTCGCATGCTGAACCCTGCGCGGCTTCTGAAGCCGAGCCAGTTCATCTTCGTGAAGATACAGGGTCAGCTGATCGCCTTCCTGAAGGATATAGTCCTCTTTCCGGCGCTTTCCATTGACCTTCACATCTTTTCTGATCATCTTGTAGACCGCGCTGAGCGGTGCGGCGTCCAGGTACTTCCGGAGGAACTTGTCCAGGCGCTGCTGCTTTTCATTTTTTCCAATTTCTAATGTAACCATACTTCATGTATTATACATCAGCGCATCCGAGAAATAAAGAATGTAGTGCCTTGCGCGTTTGTCCTTTGTCCCTGAATATGCTAAAATACAGGGATAACGGCGAAAGGAGGCTCCTTCATGAAGCAGAAACAGTCCGCTTCTCACTCAAAATTCAGGGATTTCCTGTATAACACCAGCGATGTGTGGGTTACCGCAGTGATTCTGATCATTGCACTGGTCATCATTGGCTGGCGCGTCAATGTGATTATGGCCTACCCGAAACACATGACTTCCGGCAATGTGAAAACAACGGCGGAGGTAAAGAAGGACGCACAGAAGAATAAATCCGCGTCTGATCAGGCAAAAAATTCTGCACAAGGAAGTAAATCGTCTGCGGCGGAATCTTCAGATGCAGATAAAAAGAGCAGTAAATCGGATACAAAGGTCATGGCAGAATACAAAGACGGGCGGCTTGTAAAGACGATGAAGATCAAGATTGAGACCGGCTCTCTCACCTATGCCATGGAGCAGCTGAAAACTTACGGCCTTTACGACAGCGCGCATGAATTCAAGGTATACTGCCACCAGCAGGGCAGAAAAGCCGGAAGCATCAAGGCCGGCACGCATACTTTCAAGAAGGGCTGGACAAAGGCGAAAATAGCAAGGGCGCTCACGAATTAGAATGCGGAACAGAGAGTAAATTTGGCGGAAACTGGTTAACGTTTCCGCCTTTCCATTATATAATAAGGGAGAAACGTTAGAACTATTGACCAATAATCACATATTTTAAACAGGAGGAGATAAATATGGCTCTTATCAGCAGCACAGAACTGTTTAAGAAAGCACTGAACAGCGATTACGCCATCGGCGCGTTCAACGTGAACAATATGGAGATCGTTCAGGGTATCGCAGATGCCGCAAAAGCTGAAAACGCTCCGGTTATTCTTCAGGTTTCCGCAGGTGCTCGTAAATACGCTAAGCCGGCATACCTGCTGAAGCTCGTTGAAGCCGCACTTGAAGACACGGGAATCGACGCCGTTCTTCACCTGGACCACGGCGCAGACTTTGAGATCTGCAAGGACTGTGTCGATGACGGATTCACTTCCGTTATGTACGACGGATCCAAGCATCCGTTTGAGGAGAACATCCAGGTCACGAAGCAGGTTGTTGAGTATGCGCATGACCACGGTGTTGTCGTAGAGGCTGAGCTGGGAAAGCTGGCCGGTGTAGAGGACGCGGTTCATGTTGCAGAAAGAGAAGCAACATTTACTGATCCTGAAGAGGCAAAGGAATTCGTAGAGCGCACAGGCGTTGACTCCCTGGCGGTTGCCATCGGAACAAGCCACGGCGCATACAAGTTCAAGGGAACTCCGTATCTGGACTTTGAGCGTCTGCAGAAGATTCATGAGCTGATCCCGAATACTCCGCTGGTTCTGCACGGTGCATCTTCCGTTCCGCAGGAATTCGTTGCAGAGTGCAACAAGTACGGCGGACAGGTTCCGGGAGCACAGGGTGTTCCGGAGGACATGATTGAAGAAGCCTGCAAGCATGGTGTCTGCAAGGTTAACGTCGACACAGACCTGCGTCTGGCAATGACTGCTTCCATCCGTAAAGTCATGGTAGAGCAGCCGGATGTCTTCGATCCGCGTAAATATATGGGACCAGGCAGAGATGCCATCACGGCTATGGTACGGCATAAGATCAGAGACGTCCTGCACACATCCGGAAAATAATCGTTTCTGCTGACAGAAACGGGGATCAGGCGGCATTCATCCTGATCGATTAAGAATGATGAAAAAGGAGCTGCAGCATCGGTATTGAAATGCCGGTGCGCAGCTCCTCTTTTTATTGTCTGGGGTTTGTCAAGTTAAGTGTGTAAGTCTTTTTAAATTATCTCGGATGGAATATTTTTCCACCCGAGATTTTTGGCTTTAGTACTCTTCATATTTCAGAAGCCGATCCTTCATTGACTCTTCCAGAAG